>Ga0209417_1001353_pt1 | contig 45271 bp, 37 predicted proteins | sample RifGroF2_FD_184002 | JGI IMG/M metagenome (GOLD analysis project Ga0209417, IMG submission 184002) | Groundwater microbial communities from Rifle, Colorado, USA - Groundwater F2 (SPAdes) (version 2) | ecosystem: Environmental > Aquatic > Deep subsurface > Groundwater | place: Rifle, Colorado...
CAAATCGGTCCCGTTCAGGAATTCGAGCAACAGGGCGCCGTAAGAAGAACCGGTCAGCCGTTCCGTGGAGGGATTGTAAATGTAGCCTTCGTAAACATAGGTGAGGCCGGTAACGGCGGGTACCGCCTGCGCCATCAGGTTGTTCGGATAGGTAATGGCCAACGCTTGAGGGCCTTCATATTTTACCGTCTGTTGGATGTAACCGGCATTGGTACCCCCGGCCCAGGACCAGCCGGGCATTAAATCCAATTGATCCAGTTCCCAGGCGTTGCCGGTCAAGCCGTCGTCGAAACCCGGATTGGAGATCACGCCGCAGACCGTCGCCGACGAAGCCACCATCGCCTGATTGAAATCGTCAAAGTAAACGGAACCGCTATAGGCCGGGTCCGGCCCAACCACCGCGCACATCGTCCGGCCCAGAACGGTTCCGGGAGGAGCAATACCTTCCGCGTGGGAGAGCATCCATTCGTCGGGCGTTCCGTTACGATCCAGCTTGGCGCCTTCATAGGTGGCCAAAATGCCGTTCGTCGCATCAAGAAATTGGAGAAGCACCAGTGCGACGGCATTCGTGGAGCCAAGCATATCGTCGCTGGGAGTTAACATATAACCTTCGGTCATGTAGCGAGCGCCTGCGGTCGCATCCCAAGTCTGCCCCAAAAGAGTTTCCGTCCAGTAGATCCGCAAGGCAAAACGTCCGTGCCGTGCATTGTTCGTTACGCCCCCATCGAATCCAAAACCGGTCCAATAAGGAATGTGATTCAAATCGCCAACGGGCTGAACTTCGAAATCCGGATTCTTGAGGGCTCCGGCTTGCGTGGCGGAGGACACAAACATCCGCATGTCGTCGAAATACACATAGCCATTGGTCGTAGGATCGCCCAGACCTTGATACACGCAGAGACTCCGGCCTGTCACCGTACCGGCCGGCGCCAGTGCGGGACCGGTACCAAAGGCAGTCCAATTAGTAGGACCGTTGGGGCCAAAATGGATCGCCTCCACATTCGCACCGATCCGAAGGCCTTCGATGTCGTAGAACTGCATGATCACGGCGGCAAATCCGTTCACGGGACGAAACGAATTGGCGCCAGCTTCAGTCCGCATCCAACCTTCGGCTTCGTAAACCATACCGGACGTGGCCGGCCAGAATTGGGTCAGGATTTTGCTGCCGGCTCCAAAGGCGTTTGCGCGGGCATAATGCGTACCCCCGTGAGCTTCGGCAGGATCTTGGAGCAAAGTTCCGTGCGCTGTGCTGGGACTCGCCCAGTAAGCGACATTGGTTCCCCACCCGCTGTTGACCACTCCGTTTTCAAATCCGGGATTGGTCAAGTTGTTGGATTGCCCTAACGACCAGCCTGCAGACAAGCAAACCCACAGAAACACCAACAACAGAACATTTCGCGGGCATGCAGCCGCACCGATGCGACAGACAGAACTGCTCTTCATAATCACTCCCCTTGTGTTTAAAGATCAGAACCATAATATGTGCAGCTAGATGTATACTAGGTTTATATAATAAGCAAGCGGAAAAATGAAAAAAACTCCGTTCTCCTTCCCTCGAAACGTTCAGGAGATGAAGCCTACGATACGAATTGCAAATGGCCGCAATTCCGATATTTTGGAGTGTGGAGATGAATATGACCGCTAAAACGATATTCGAAGACCTGAAAACCCGCCTGAGCCAAGTCGTGCCGGAAGTGGAATTGAAGTACAAAGCCGAGTTAGCCGAGGAAATCCTGTGCCTTAAAAAGGAGCGCAATGCGGTCATCCTTGCGCATAACTATATGGAGCCGGCGCTTTACTTCTCGGTTCCGGATTTTCGAGGCGATTCCCTGGAACTGAGTCGAAAAGCGGCGACGGCCAGCGCGGACATCATCATCTTTTGCGGCGTGCGATTCATGGCGGAGACCGCCAAGATTCTCAACCCGACCAAGACCGTACTGCTGCCGGCCAAAAAAGCCGGCTGTTCGCTGGCGGAAAGCATCACCGCCGACGACGTCCGAAGCCTTAAAGCGGAATTTCCGGGCCTTCCGGTAGTGACCTACGTCAATACGTATGCCGATGTGAAAGCCGAATCGGACATTTGCTGCACTTCCGGCAATGCAGTCAAAGTGGTTCAATCGCTAAAGTCCGACACCGTCATTTTCCTGCCGGACGAGTACCTGGCCTCCAACGTGGCGCGTGAAACCGGCAAGACCATCGTCTTTCCTCGCAAAGACAAGGACGCCGGCAAAGCGGTTTATCAGATGATCGGCTGGTCCGGAAAATGCGAGGTGCACGAGCGTTTTACGGTTGCGGACATTGAAAATGCGCGGCGTCAATTTCCCGATGTAATCGTCATGGCGCATCCGGAATGCAGCCCCGCAGTGGTTGCGGCCTCCGATTTTTCGGGCAGTACGACGGCGATGGTCCGTTATGTGGCCGAATCGAAATCCAAGCGCTATCTTCTGCTGACCGAATGCAGCATGGGCGACAACATTGCCGCCGAAAATCCGGACAAGGAAATGCTGCGCATCTGCAGCATCCGCTGCCCGCACATGAATGAAATCACCCTGGAAGATACGCTGGAATCGCTCAAGCAAACCCGCTACGTGATCGAAGTTCCCGAAGACATCCGCAAGAAAGCATACCGAGCCGTGCAACGCATGATTGAAATTGGGTGAGCGGAAAAATTGAAGGGAGCCCGGCTTTTCCGAAGACGGGCTTTCCTGAGCCGCGTTGCGGAGAACGCGGCCCACCTATAAAAAGCTACCAGCGTTCCCGATGAACGATCAGTTCGAGCGGGACGCGATTTTTAGGCGCGCCGGCCTCCTTCGGAAAACCCATCGGAGTAAAGGCCACCACTTCGATGCCCTGAGGCAACTGAAGAGCTTCCCGAAGCTTGTCGTTTTGGAAGGCGCCGATCCAGCAAGTCCCCAACCCCAGGTCCGTTGCGCACAAGGTCATGTGATCCATCGCAATGGCGCCATCCACCCAGGCATAGTTCACGCCATCCCGGCGCGTCCAAGCCTTGGCCGTCTCTACGCAGACCAGGATAATCACTGGAGCGTTCAAGCACCAGTCCTTGCTGTACGCTTCGGCCAGGCGCTTCCGGCTTTCAGCCTCGGTCAGCACCAGAAAATGCCACGGCTGCCGATTGCACGCCGAGGGGGCTAACCGTCCGGCCTCCAGCACTTGATCGACCAGCTCGGTTGGAACCGGAGTAGGCTCATAGGACCGAATACTCGCACGCTTCGCCGCCAAATCCAGAAATCGCATAAGACCTCATTTCTCCTTTTTCTTACTCAGACCCGTTCTCATCCTCGTCTTCTCGCCGTCGCGATCGAGCATGAGCTTCAGTATGAACAACCCTTACAGCTTCGTGGCCGTAAAAGTCCCCGTGTACTGCCCCTGCCCCGCCGGCTCCGTGGTCTGGCCGTCGATCGAGCCGAAAATGCGCCCATCCACAATATTGCCGCTAAAAAAGATCTCGCCGACCCGATTTGTGTCCGGCTCGTTCACGCTCGCCACCAACACAAAGGAACTGCCGTTGAGCCGGCCTTCCAACGATGTTCCGGCATACAGCGAATCGCTGCGCACGACGCCGCTGCCATCGATCACAATGCGCGCATCGTTACGAGAACACGAGGGCGCCCCCCCCGCCAGCGCGAAGCAGATGGTCTCCGATCCGGCATAGGTCCCCGCCTTGTCCGTGTCAGGGTTGTCGCCCCCGCCGGAAGATCCGCTGCCAGCCAGATAAACCGCGCCGCCGATCACGGCGGCCGCGCCAACCCCGATCAAACCCACCGTTAAAGCCGTGCTCATCTTACCGCTCTTCTCAGGCTGGCTGGGCCCCACTTGAGCGGGAGCCGCCGCCGGAGCGGCCGGCGGTTGATACGTGCGAGGCGGTTCCACCCCACGGGCGTCCTTGACCGGCACGGCATACCAATCCGTTTCCGCCGTGTTTTCGGCCCGATCCACTGCTTCGATGTAGTAGGAAATCTCGTTCACCGACCCCAGCAAATGCGACGGAACGGATCCATAGTAAACCGACGCCCCGGAGTTCTGCATCACGACCTTGAACGGTGCGGCATCCTTGGAGAGCGTGTAATACAAATTGACCGTTTTTACCTCCGCCAAACCCGGCGTCACTTTCGCGATAATCGAAAGAGGCTGGCCCCGGACGGCCACGGGCACCGAATCATGCGAAATAACCGGCGGCTTGCCGGCCGGCTCCTGCGCCCAGCCAAAGCGGCAAAAGGCCAGCACGCCCATCATCGTTAAAACCGCATAGGCGGTAATTTTCACGCATCAACTCCTCATCTCACAACTGTTTTTTACGTATCGCTTATGATTAAAATTAAGAATGCTGAAATAATAACGGGAACCCAACGCATTATCAACTGGCGACTGGAAAAATTCCCGCGCGAGCGCGGCACTTCAACAGGCTGACTCATTCGCTGCGCAGGGCCTCCGCCGGGGCAATGTTCGCGGCCATGCCGGCCGGCCAATAGGCAAAGAGCACCCCCAGCAACATGGCGGCCAGCAAAGGGACGGCGGCGCTTTTCCAATCGAGCAAAATTGGAAGACCCGCTGATTCGGCGCCAAGCAGCAAGCCGACGTGGGCAATGGCAATTCCCAACAGCGCGGCAGAGGACGTCACCAGGCAGGCTTCGGTCACGAAAAGAGCTGCAATATCCTTCCGGGAGGCGCCGAGAGCCCTGCGCAGGCCGATTTCCAGCACGCGATCCTTCACATTGGCCACCATAAGGCTCATGAGGGTCGTGCCGCCTAAAATAAGGCTCAACAGCGTTACGCTCCCCGCCGTGAGTCGGATGCTTCGCTGGAGTCGGCGCACGTTGCCCAGCAACGTCTCCGGCGTAACCCACGAAAGGAAGGCCTCCCGGCTTTTACGGGTCAGCAGCAGCCGCTGCGTGCGCAAAACCAGACGATTCATCCGTTCGGCATCCGGCACTCGGACATAGACGACATCCACGCGGTCTCCGTCGTCGGAGCCGGCCGACCAGGCCGGAGGGATGGTGTCGGGAATATAAACCTCCCGCCGGCCGCCGGACAGTGCCGGTTCGGACCCGGCCGCCACACCTTGATCCGTGCTTTGCAGAATGCCCACCACCTTGAAACGGACATCGCTCAACGCAATTAAATCGCCGGTTTTCCACCGAAAGGCTTTCGCAGCCGCTTCCGTAATCACGGCATGTCGCTCTCTCCGGGCGACATCCCCGGCATCGAGAAAACGGCCTTGAAGCATCGTCCATTGCCGAATCGCGGCCAGCCGTTCGTCGGTCGCCAGCACGCCGACCGCTTGGTCATGGCCCAGCGGTTTCACCTCGTATCGGCGCACTTTCGAGACGCCGCACTCGGGACAGTTGGCTTGCAGCAACTGCACATCGCGCTCTCGCAGGGCCTCCCCGGTACGCCGATCGGACGACGAGACGACGGCAAACACATTGAAACCCAACTCGCGAACGAGATGGGTCGAACGCTGCTCCAGCCCGTTAAGCACCGCCACCAGCACCGTCAGCGAAACGCTGCCCACCGCCACCGCCAGGAACGACAACAAAGTCCGCCCCGGCTGCGAGCGCACCCCTTCCCAGATGTCGCGCCAGAGATCGTGAAGATATTGGAGTGGTTGAGCGATGGAGTGATGGAGTATTGGAATTCGCTTTTTCATCCTCTTTACTTGCTTTTCTGCAATGCGCCGCCTCGACACACCAAATGCCGCGAGCAGTAGTTCAACAGCTCTTCATTATGGGTGACCAGCAGCATGGTGAGACCCTCGGCATTCAAGCGTTTAAAACAATCCATCACCCTAAGCGTCGATTCGCGGTCCAGATTTCCGGTTGGCTCGTCCGCCACCAAAAAGCGCGGAGGCAATGCCACCGCCCGGGCGATCGCCACCCGCTGCATCTCGCCGCTGGACAGCAGGCGCGCCGGCTGATCGACTTTGGACTCCAGGCCCATCGCACGCAGGGCTTCAAGGGAACGGGTCCGGGCCTCGTCGGGATCGTGATCGAGATAACGAAAGCGAAACAAGACGTTTTCCAGCACGGTACGATGCGGCAACAGGCAAAACTTCTGAAACACCATTCCGACCCGATATTTCCGATGCCGGCACAGCCAGGCTTCATCCTTCGAAGACACATCGTCCCCGTCGAATACCACAGCGCCTTTCGAGGGCCGGCTCAGCAGGGCCGCCAGCATCAACAGCGTTGTTTTTCCGGACCCCGAAGGACCTGTGATCGCCAGGAAATCGCCCGCCTTCACCTCCAGGTCGGTCGGCTGCAGAACCCTGACCGGGCCGGTTGGAGTCGGAAACGACTTCTCGACCGCCTTCATTTCCAGGATGGGCAAGGAGGCGTTCATTCCACCACAACCCGATCGCCGGGCTTCAGTCCGTCCAGCACTTCATAGTGCAGGTCGTTGCCCATGCCCACATGAACAACCCGATCCTCCTGGGCAGAACCTTTCAGGACGCGACACCGGGACACGCCCCCCTCCCAGCGCACCGCTTGCCGCGGCGCCTGCACGGCCTTCTCCTTGTGGAAAGACAGGATGGCCACCGTCACCGACATGCCGGAACGCAAGCGCTCGTCCACGCGGTTCAAGCCCACCTTCACATGAAAGAATTTCTGCCACGACGGTTTTTCGAGCATGGTCTGGGCCATGGTTCCCACGGACTCGACAGAGCCCTCGACCTGCAAATCGGGATAGGCCAGCGGCGTAATCACGGCAGGAAATCCCGGGGCGACTCGCGACATTTCCGATTCGGGCACATTGCAATGGGCCACCAGATTGCCCATGTCCGGAATCGCCATGAAGGGCTGATTGCGATAAATCGAATCGCCGACGCGCGCGGTCCGATATTCCCCGCCCACATGCACCATCGTATACGCCGCCAAGCCGGAGGTCGGCGCCCGGATGGTGCAGTCCTGGATTTCCTGGCGGGCCAACGCCAGAGCCTGTTCTGCGGAGGCCAGCTTCGCTTGGGCTCCTTCCACGGCCATGGGATGAAGGTATTTCTTCATCAGGCCGATTTGCGTCTCCAGATGCTCCAACTTTCCCTTGAATTGCGCGACCTTCGCGTCCTGTTGCTTCAGTTCTTGTTCTGAAACCAAATCCTCGTCGACCAATTTCCGGCTATCCTCCAAGTACTGCCGCTCCGTTTCGTAATTGGCCTGGGCTTCCGAAATCTGAATTTCCAAATCCCGCAACTGCAGCGGCAGTTGGGCGTTGTTCAAGCTTTCGAATTCCGACTTGGCCAGCGTAAAATCTGCCTCCAGCTTCACCAGGTCGCGCTCGGTCCTGGACGAATCGAACTTTGCGAGAACATCCCCTTCCTTCACGCGCGTGCCCTCGGAAACCAGCTCCACCAAGGCAGCGGCGCCGCCCATCTTCGACATGATGGTGCGCACGGTCCGGGATTCGATCTTGCCGTCAAAATACGACCAGACCTCCATCGGCCCTTCTGAAACAACAGCCGTTTTTCCGGCGGCCTCCCGGGCGTCTTTGCACGAAAAGCAAACGGCCATCGCCCATCCAGCGACAAAAACACCCACAACGATCTTCAATAGTCTCTTCATGATTGATCCAGGAAAACGGATTTTAGTTCGGGCGGATATTCCATCAACGTGCCCATCACCCTCAACAAGCGATAACCTGTCACGGAGGCTTCGGTCTGCGCCCGGAGATATTCCCGCTCAGCTTTCAGATATTCGTCTTCGGAATCGCTGACAGCAAAATTATCGCCGCGCCCCATTTCGAACATCCGCTTCGCGAGTTTGAGGCGGTTCTGAGCCAGGTTCAGATTTCGCTCGGCGATCAAAATGTCGGCCCGGGCGCGGTCATAGGCCAGCTTTTGCTGATACACCTGGCGGCGGACCAGGCTTTCGGCATCCTGTATGTTTTCGATGGCCGTCTGTTCGTCCAGCATCGACTGCCGGTACGCCGTTTTTTCCTGGCGCATCGGCAGATCGGTTTGTGCGCGCACGCCGACGAACCATTCGTCGTCGCGCAGACGAAACGCATCTTCGACCCGGGCGCCGTCGCCCACCTGTCCGTAACGCGTAACGAGCCGGACATCCGGCAGCAGGCGCCGGCGCGCAATGCGCACACCGCGCTGCACGTCCCTATAATCGTCGAGCACTTGGGCATAATCCATCCGGTTGGACAAGGCCGCCGTCACGGCCGCATCGAGATCCGGAACGGAAATGCTCACCAGCGGCGTGGCCGCCAGCGTGAAGGTGTTGGTCAGGGGCAGGCCCAGCAAATCCGCAAAATCCTGCTGCGTGGAGAGCCATTGTTCGCGGCTGTTTTGATATCGGGACGAGGCCTGTCCGACCTGCAATTCGACCCGCAGCGTATCCACCTTGCTGGCACGGCCCTGCTTCTCCCGGGCCTGGGTGAGCCGGATCAGCTTGGTCAGCCGTTGAACCGATTTCTCATCGGCTTCCAATTGCAACGCCAACCGTTGAATGTCTTCGTACGACTGGGCCACCTGAACGATCAAATCGGTCTTGCGCAAATCCAGCATCCGGCGCGAAGCTCGAACCCCGCTTTCCGAAAGGCGAATGCCCTCTTCATTGATCAGGGTTCCCGCATTTCGAAAGAGGGGTTGTTCAACGTTCAGGTTTAACTCGCCCCGGTTGTAGTCGTCCAAACCGGGCACACGGCTTTCGATTACGTTGCCGTTCAGTTGGACCTGGGTGCCCCAGCCATACTTCTTCAGCACGCTGAGGCCGTATTCCAAGCGGTCCTGCTCGGAGCCCAACCCGCCGAATCCGGTCGGGCGCAACGTCCAGGCAAATTCCGAACGCGCGCCCTCCTCGGACAAACGGCTCGATTCGACGGCAATGGCCAGCTTGATCAGCTCGCGGTTCTGCGTCAGCGCCAGATCGATCGCGCGGGGCAAATCGATTGGCATCTGTCCGGAAACCCTTTGAACCCACGACAGGAACAACAAACCGCCTATGACCATCCATCCATGAATCTTTACGCTCACACGCCCCTATTTACATGCCCGGTAGCGCCGAATCAACTCATTCGTCGAGCTGTCATGATTCAAGGCCGGCTCCTCGACGGACGCCAGCTCGGGCAGGATGCGGCCGGCGAGAGCCTTACCCAACTCGACGCCCCACTGATCGAAGGAATAAATATCCCAAATAATTCCCTGAACGAAGATCTTGTGCTCGTACATCGCCACAATCTGGCCAAAGACGGCCGGCGTCAGCTCCTGGGCCATGATGGTGTTCGTCGGGCGATTGCCCTCGAAAGTCTTAAACGCCGCCAACTCCGCGGGAACGCCCTCTTTCACGACCTCGTCCGCGGTCTTTCCAAACGCCAGCGCCTCGGTTTGCGCAAAGAAGTTGGACATCAATTTATCGTGGTGATCGCTCAGCTTATTGTGCGACTGGCAGAATCCGATGAAATCGCAGGGGATCAGCTTGGTCCCCTGATGGATCAACTGATAAAAGGCGTGCTGGCCGTTCGTGCCCGGTTCGCCCCAGATGACGGGACCCGTCTGATAATTCACCGGCTTGCCGCGACGCGTCACGGATTTGCCGTTGCTTTCCATATCCGCCTGCTGCAGATACGCCGCCAAACGGCTCAAATATTGGTCGTACGGCAGAATAGCCTGCGTTTCCGCTTCGAAGAAATTGTTGTACCAAATGCCCAACAAAGCCAGCAGCACCGGCATATTCTGCTCGAACGGAGCCTCTGCGAAATGCCGGTCCATGGCGTGATAGCCGTCCAGCAAGGCAAAATAATTCTCGGAGCCGATGGCGATCATGAGGGACAAACCGATCGCCGAGCACAGGGAATAACGGCCCCCCACCCAATCCCAGAACTCGAACATGTTGGTCGTATCGATGCCAAAGGCGGACACCTTGGCGGCATTTGTCGATACCGCTACAAAATGTTTACGCACGGCCGCCGGATCGCCCAGCTTCTGCAAGCACCAAGTCTTGGCCGACTCCGCATTGGTCATCGTTTCCTGCGTGGTGAAGGTCTTCGACGAAATGATGAACAAAGTCTCTTCGGGATCGAGATCGCGCGTGGCTTCGGCGATATGGGTTCCATCGACGTTGGACACGAACCGTACCGTCAGATTCCGGTCGCTGTACGGCTTCAAGGCCTCATAGGCCATGACCGGGCCCAGATCGGAGCCGCCGATGCCGATGTTCACGATGTTCTTCATTCGCTTTCCGGTATGCCCAGTCCACTCGCCCGAGCGGACGCGTTGGGAGAAGTCGGCCATCTTCGAGAGCACCGCATTGACCTGCGGCATCACATCCTTGCCCTCGACGAGAATCGGACGATTCGAGCGGTTGCGCAGCGCAATGTGAAGAACGGCTCGGTTTTCGGTCTTGTTGATTTTCTTGCCGCTAAACATATCGTCGATCGCTTGCCGCAAATCTACCCGTTCGCACAGCGCCAGCAGAAGCTGCCGGGTTTCCGCGGAGATCCGGTTCTTGGAATAATCCAGATATAAATCCCCGGCTTCCATGGAAAACGTACGTCCGCGATGGGCGTCCTCTGCGAACAGCGACCGCATAGGAACGTCTTTCATCGCCTCAAAATGTTTTTTCAGGTTTTTCCACTCGGGGGTGTTTTTCAGTTGTATGTGTCTCTGTGCCATATCGTCCTCACTTGTATTTAGTATTAGGAATCCCCATTTTCCGGATTCGAACAGGATCGCCTCGCTTGATCTCCAAACAAACGGCAGCGCTTTCGCCGGCCATAGAAATCTCGAGGCGATCGGACGAACCTATCAAAGCGACCGGCTGGCCCGGCGGGACTTCTGCGTAGGTCGTACAAAGGCCTACTATCTCACAGGAACCCGCCCGGATCAAATACGATGTACAGCCCAACTCTGCCAAGGGTGCATCTTGACATTGCCGCAACATCGGAGAGGGGCTCTTCGTCGTGGGTAGGGCGGCCACTCCGCTGGCCGCCTCTTCGGACGCGAGCGGAGTCGCGTCCCTACCTGTATTTTCCATGGAAATATGCAGCAGTGATGGACACCCCTCTTCCAACATGTTCCGCGTAATGTTCGTGATGAGATTGCCGAAACGATCCACATGAACGACCGAACCGACCACGCCATCTGAAGTCGCTTGAGGCAACGGCAGCTCCAGGGAAATCCATCGTTCAACCGGATCGCTTAGTTCCGAAACCTTGACGTCCCCTTTCGCCAGCAACGCCGCCGCCCAAGCCAAGACGTCCCGCCCATGAAAGGTCGAAGAAACCGGGCCGGGCCGGTGAACCTCCCCGCGAAGCGCCGAAACACGGCTGGTCTTTGCATCTCGAAGCACAAAGGCGAGCACCCCATTGTCCGGCGCCAGGAAAACATGCCCGTCAACTTCCGCCAGAAGATTCCGGCGCGAGTTTCCCACTCCCGCAACATGAATCGTGCCCGCCGGATAGAAAGACCAATACTGACTCAGCACCCAGGCCCCAGCCATGCTATCGGCAAACGGGATCTCATGGCAGGCATCGACGATTTGCGCCTCCGGCGCCGAAGATAAGATCACGCCCTTGACCTCCGCCACATAGCTGTCGGCCCGGCCAAAGTCGGTCATCAAGGTTATGATGGCTCGATCGCTCCTCATGATCGCCCCCATGCCCTGCCGGGCAGATCTGCATCAATCCTAGGATCGCCCTTTGCGGGATTTGACCCACTCCCGGATGGCATCGCGGGTCTTTTTCCAACGATTGGAATCCGAGCGTAGATCCATGAAAACATCGTACAAGCCGAAGTACATGTCGGAGAATTTTTCCAAGCCCTGCATTCGCTCCTGAAAGCGGCTGATGGGATCGAGATGATCCTCGCTTTGGGGAACGGTCAAGCCGCGCAAGACGAATTCGTCGGCGTCGAGCGTCACCTTCCAATTCTCTTCCCCGATGGCAAACGTCACTTTCGCGGACTTGAGCTTTTTGCCGCTGAGCAGGCAGGTGCGCGCTTCGGCGCTGTTGACCGGCTCGCCTTGGCGGAGCACGCTGATATGAGCGCCGTTTCCTTCGTGGACAAAGGTCAGGGGTCCTTCAATCAGCACATGGACCTGGCCCTGCTCCTCCAGATAAATCGTGCCTTCCTGGGCCTCGGCCACAAACCATAGCCAGGTCAGGAACTCGCGGCCCGGCTGGGACTCCATCTCGTTGTCCTCCAGATCCGGAGTAAAGCTCGTGCCGGACCAGTCGCGGGCATCCACCTTCTTGCGTTCGGCGGCCGCGGTTTCGGGGGTGAGCGGAAAAACATTGAAGCCGAGCGTGGAGCCTAGCGAAGAGGCAAACTGGTCGGACTGTTTCGCGGAAAGGGCCGACGCATAGAGATACCGGCTTTCCGGACGGCAGATAAACGGCATGGCCTTCAACTGCGGCGGCATGGAAGGAAGGAGGCGTTCGTGCACCGACTTGCGGATTTCCGCCCGCTGCTGGCTCTTCAAGAACGGCTTGTCCTCCGCCGCCATCACGGCCAATTCTTCCATCCGGCACTCGGCGCGCAACAGGCTCTGCGGCACCTTCTTTTCGGCCAGGCGCAAAGAAAGGCGAAGATATCCGCCGTAATAAGCGGTCTCTTCCGTAATGTTCCGGTCCAGCAAATGCCGCCCCGTCACCCACCCTTTCACTTCTCCCTCGGCAATGGTCTCCAACGGCGGCGCCGCATCCTTCGCAAACCGTTCGACAACGTCTTCCGGCAATTTTCTCGGCATGGTGAACATGCGACAACTGATCGACCCGCTTTCAAAAGCCATGATGTAAATCCTTTGAATGAACTGTTGATTTCGATTTTTCGACCGCAGCCGAAAAGGAGCGCTAATTTGCCATCTCAGACGCCGCCCGTCCATATTGTTTTCGCATCGGTCCTGCAAAAAACATCGTCTCCGTATGCTTCAGCCCCATGATCACACTTTGCAAAGTGTGATCATGGGCCATCCCGTAACGAGTTGGCCTTGAGATGTCTTTTTTGCGTTTTCTCCTGCGATGAACTTGACAGTTTTCCCCTTTATTGCTGCTATGGCACCCAATTAAGAAAGCGTTGGCCGATACACATGGAATCCTGGAAAAATCAGAAAAGCCGAACCTTGTCCGAACCGGTCTCCATTCTTCTGCCGGTCTGCAACGAGGCGGAGGGGATCGAAAGCATCATCGCGGAATTTGTCGAGGTGGTTTACCGGCATGTTCCCGAAGGCTCGGAGTTTTTAATCAACGAGGGCGGCAGCACGGACGGCACCAAGGAGATTCTCCGGGAACTGAACAAGCGCTGGCCGTTCCTGAACATCGACTACAAGGAAAAGAAGGAAGGCTTTGCCAAAGCCGCCATCCAATTGTATCGCAGGTCATCGTGTCCCCTGCTCTTTTTTGCCGATTCGGACGGCCAGTGCGTGGCCTCGGAATTTTGGAAGCTGGCCGGCCTGATCCAGGATCATGACTTTGTGCTGGGCGTGAAGAAAATCCATTACGATCCATTTGTTCGCCGCGTGGCATCCCGAAATTTCAACGCCATTTCCCGCCTGCTGTTCGGCTTCCAGTTCCGCGACATCAATTTCGGATTCCGGCTCTCCCGCCGCGAGGCGCTCTTGAAAACCTTGGACCGCGCGCATTACATGCCCACGCTGCTCAACGCCGAGCTGACCATCCTGGCCTACTGTATGGGCTACCGGCTTTGCGAAATCCAGGTGCATCATCGTCCCCGCATCTACGGCATGAGCCGGGGTCTGGTGCCGAACAGCGTGCCCAGCGAGTCCTGGAGAGCCTTCAAGGCATTGATCGGTCTCTGGCGGGAAGCCTCCCGCCTGAAAGCGGCCGCGGCTCAACGCACCGGAAGCTGATCCTTGCGCTGGAAGACCATCATGCGGTAGCGCAGGGTTTGATTCGGACCGCGAGGGTCCTGGGGAATTTCCTGGACCGGCGCATAGTTTTTCTCCAACCGTTCATACAGGAATCCGCTCGAATCTTCCAACGGCACGCCAATGATCACCAGGTCGAAAGGATCCTGGGCATAGAACTTCCGGATGTTATCGGAGCGGTTAATGAGGCCAACATTCGTCACCGGGGGCTTACCCACCAGGACATTCATGAACCCATGATTGTTGTAAAAGGTCTTTTTGCCCGGCGTAGCCAGGATGTCGAGCACCCGTTGAAAACGCGCATCGTCCTCCGGGGTGATGATCGCCGCCGATACGCTGTGAAAAAGCGCCGCACATTGGATCGCGAGCAGGGAAAGCAGCAACGCGCTTCCAAGCTGTTTATCCTGCCAAAACCGCTGCAAGAACCACACGCCGCAAGCTATGAGCAACGCATAAAAGAAAATCGCCTGGGTGGGCCCCGAGCCGTATTTCAGCCGCGTAATGGTGCCCACGACGGCGGCAGCGCCCAGAAACACAAAAAACGGGTCCAGCCATTTCTTGATGTGAAATCCGTTATAGGCCACAAATCCGGCCAGCATCACGGCAAAGAAGATGCCGAAGCGTCCGAGGTATTCAGGGAACAGCACCGGATTCCAGAACCACTCCCATCGCAACGGGTCGTGCCCGTGGGAGAAAAGCATGGGCACAAAACTGGAGTCGGGCTGCCGGATAAAATAAAGCGCTGTCCCCCCCACCAAGAGCGCCCCCAGCAAAGACGCCGCCGCGCCTTTTCGCAAATCTCGGATGAGGAAGTAAAACAAGCCGGCCAGGAGATAGCCTAATCCCGTGTGTTTGGACCAATAGCAGGCGAACAGGGAGAAGGTCGATAACACCACCGTGCTCCACTTCAGCGTCGGGTCCCGCAGGATCAGAAAGACGGCCAGTAGGGCGAAGAACGTGTGGAGGAGGTTGGCATCGAGATAAACGTACCAGTGGGACTGTACGTCGATTCCGCACAACAACCCGACCGCTACCCAAGCCAGCCAGCGGTCTTTGGTGAGCTGGAAGACGATCTTCCAGAACACCACGAAGGCCAGCAGCGCGAACACCGCGATCACGAACCGCATGGCGCGAATATCGTAGCCCCAAAGCCGTCCGAACCAACCGGCAAGCTGGAAGGTCATCGGCGTATAATGCAAGGGTTGGACGTTGATCTCATAACCGCCAAACAGCCGCTCTCCCTGTCCGGCCTGATAGGCAAACTGTGCGTGAAGACATTCGGCGCTGTTGAGGATGGCCTTGTGCGTCAGTTGATTCACCATCACGTAACCCGCGATCAGCATGTGAGCCAGGGCCAGCAACAAAACCAGGGTTTTGGCTATTTTATTCATGAACGTTCCTTGCGCTTCTTGTTTAGGACCCCGCGGGGCGGCGTTTCACTTCAATCGACTCGATCAACAACGGAATTTGCGTTCGCTCCCACAGGGCGTCGGAAAGGGTCAGGGGATTGTCGCCGGGTTTCAAAACCATGGGATTCAGCTCCACGCTCATCATTCGGTTGGCTTGAAACTCGTGATATTGGGTCGGATCGACATAGACCCGCTTCGCCCCGTTCAACGCCACGCCCTTCAGCGTCACGGCGGCCTGGATTTCGTTTTCGGTGCAATTGACGATGTTCAGAACCGCCCGGCCGGGCAGTACGCGCCAGTCCCGAAAGTCACCCTGGATCTGCCGCCAGAGCTTGGTGTAACTCCAGCCAGGGCCGTACCAGACCACAAAAGGCGAACCCTTGCGGCGCGCGCGGGCCACGACATCCGACAATTCGTTGTAATAAACGTCCACGACCAGCCGGTTGGTATTCGCGGCATAATAATCGTTCCGCGCCCCCAGGCCGAGTTTCCGCAAGCCAATCCCCGCTTCGTTCCGCAGGGAGACATGCCGCGCAAAGTACTCTTCCGGCCAGGCCCACGGCCCCACGGCAGGCACATCCCAATAAGTCTTGGCAACCTGCATGTAGGCGGCGTCAGGATATTTCTCCAGGAATTCGATGGCCGTGTCGCGCCAGCGGGCTTTCACGAATGTATCCACCGGCTCGTTAGGAACCGTGAACGTGAAGATCACATTCGTGCTGGGATGCACTGCCAGCTCGTTCCACGGCTCGAACCAGCGGTCGACCAGTACCGGCGTCTGGCTGGGCAGGTGGGTGTTCATCCATTCCTGGATTTGCAAATATGGAGTCGGCTGGCCGGTCATGCGCGTGCACAACCAGGCGGGATAGACAGACAGCGCCAGACAGGCCGCCGGCGCCAGCAAGGCCGCGCTGCGGAAAGGTTGCCGATCAGGCAAAACTCGCTTGAACCATCCCATCAGAGCCACCCCGCCAAGGGCCAGCAACAACAAGTAGGCCGGTAAAAGGCCGATCAGGTAGCGGGGTTCAAAGAGCGCGCCGGCCTGGCTGCGCGCATAAAGAAACGAAAGGAAAACGCCGATCAACATGTAGGGAATCAGCGCATGTTCCCAGTTCTTTCGCAGGCGCGCGGCGATCCACCACAGGCCGGCGCCGCCGAAAACCGCCATGAACAAGATGCGCAAGGGCGTCCCGCCCCAGGCAAACATCGTGGCGCCCTTGACCACCAGCGTCCCCATGCTTTCCTGCGAAACGCTGAGCGCCTTCAAGGCCGCCTGCTTGAGTTCGCCGGAGGATATCTGCCGCAATTGCGACAAGCCCCAGGGCGCCAGCAAGAGAGGGAAACCCAGCATCAAATAGCCGGCCGCCAACCCCACCGGAACCCAAGCGAGCCGGCGGGAACGCACAAGGATCATGATTTCGGACAGGGCCACTACCGCCGCATAAAGTATCGCCGGGAACAAACCCGTCGGCTGGCTGTAAATCAACAAGCCAAATCCGGCCAGATTGACCAGGGCATAACCGGCCTTCTTCAGAGCCGATTCAGCTTCCGGACGCCGCCAGCGCTGAACAGCCCAAGCCGCGCCCCACAAGCCCAGGAAGGCCCCGGCCGCCATGGGCGGATAATAATAAGCCTCGCGGGTCATCTGAATATGAAAAGCATTAAGCGCCAGCATCGCCGCCAGGAACAAACCGGCGCCCGGTCCCGCAAAGCGACGCCCCACGCCATATGCAAAAAGAACGCTGAGCACGCCCCAAAGAATCGAAGGCAGGCGCAGGCTCAACAGCGTCAAGGGAAGCCCGGAAGCATCCACAAACCACTTTGTGGAGGCCATCGGAAAAGGAAATTGTCCCGACAACCCCATGATCTCCAGCCAATGCTCGAAAATTTGCGAACCGGTGATTTGCTGACCGCAAATCCGCCAGAACTCCAGCGAATCGGCGCGCAAGGCCATGGAGTCCTGTCCGGCCACGCGAAACCAAATCGCCGCGGCGACAATAACCAAAAGAGCGATCCAAACTTTTTTATCGGGTTTAAACATGATTCTCTCCCCTAACGGCGGGTTTGCGACAAACGAACACCAGAATGTCCTGCTTCAAATATTGATAAACGCTGTAGGGAAGCTCCGTCTTGCGCAGCACAGCCTGCCACAATCGATACGAGTAAAACCAGCCGGCCACGCGCGCCAGCAGATAAGGAAATCCGGTCCAGCCCGCGCCCCGATATCGGATGAGCCGCTCGATCCGAAGCCCACACTCGAGGAGAATCTGGCTCACGTTGCGATCGGCGGTAGGATAGCGGTGCGTATAATCCAGGTTCCAGAATTCGAGCCCCAAACTGAGAGCGTCGGGCACGACCAATACCAACAGCCCCTCCGGCTTCAACGCCTTGCACAATTCGTGAGCGAACTGAAAGCCATGCGTCCCATCCGCCAGGTGTTCGAAGACAAAGGAGGAATAGACGAGGTCGAAGGACTCCGGCACAACGCCATCCGGCAAGGGCGGCGCCTCCCCCACCAGCACGGGAAAATCGCGGCCCAACGTGTGCGCCATCTTTTCGTTGCGGTCGACGCCGATGTATTTCCAGCCCCGTTTTCGGCACGCCGCGGCAAACAGGCCGATTCCTACGCCCACTTCCAGCGCAGCCACCGACTCGACACGGGGAAGACTCGCGGCAATCCAATCCAGGATTCGTTCCTGGCGCTTTTCTTCCAGACGTTGCACGAAAGGTCCGTGGCCTTTCATCACTTCACTGTAGCGGTCATATAACGGCATATGAGATCCCTGAATTCCTCTACGGTTGATTTTCGCAGGTGCATACAATAGGATTCTGCCTCCTTGTTGGCAAGAAAACCATCAAACTGTTATGAATGAACGAATAAAGGTCATCAGTATCGGCGGCGGCTGGGTCGTCAACAACCGTCACATCCCATCCCTCTTAAAAAATCCGAATTTCGAGTTGATCGGCGTGGTTTCCAACGAGCCGGAACGGGCCCGCCGGACCGCCGAGAAATTCGGCATGAAGAATTACGCCACGGAAACCGATCTCTCGTCCGGCTGGCAGTCGGAAGCCGACGCGGTGGTGATTGGAACCGTGCCTCACGCGCATTACGAAATTGCCTGCTCAGCCCTGGAGCACGGCAAGCATGTGCTGACCGAGAAGCCCATGGTCATCGATCCGGCGCAAGGCCGCGACCTGCGCGACCGGGCCCTGGCCAAAAAACTGACATTGGCCGTCGTCCACAATTTCCAATTCGCGCGCGCCTCGCATCGGTTCCGGCAGGATTTCGAAAGCGGTCGCATCGGCAAGATTCAAGCCATCTACGGCGTGCAATTGTGCAATCATGCGCGCAACATCCCGGGTTGGTGCGACGAATTGCCGCTGGGGCTATTCTTCGACGAAGCCCCTCATTTCTATTACCTCTTCCGCTGGCTGGCTGGCGGCGACATCGATTTGCTGAATGCCAGCGTCTGGAAGGCGCCCGGAAAACGGAACACGCCCCGCATGGTTACCGGCGAATACCGATCGAAAGATAATTATCCCGTTTACCTGCACATCAATTTCGCCTCCAGCCTGACCGAGTGGCACGTGACCATCGTGGGCGATAAAGGAACCGCCGACATCGATGTCTGGCGGGATATTTACGTTTACCTGCCCAACGACGGAGTCCACACCGCCAAGGACATCCTTCGGACCAGTCTGTATTCCTCAGGCCAACACCTCTGGGGCGTCCTGACCGGCGGCCTGCGTTACGCCGCCGGAAAGCATCTCTACGGCAATCCGGACGTGCAGGATCGTTTTTGCCGCGCGATCCGCGGCGAGGATTCCCTGAAAGGCATGAACGCCGACGAAGGCATCCGCGTCGTGGAAATGATGCACGAGCTGATCCAGCGCGCGACGATGCATTAGAGACTATTTCAGCCAAATCCGGGGCGAAGTCGCCTGTCTTTTATACATAAATCTCAAAAAAAATTGGAGGGTTCCGCTCTGTCGGAACCTTCTTCTTTCGGTCGCGACGGAGCGCGACCCTCCAAAAAACAAGTCTTCTTGCAACTGCAACTCTTTGCGGCAATCCTTGTGGTCCCACGGATAAGAGAGTGTTTAGAGAGAACTTGCGTATAAATGACAGGCGAGATCGCCCCGGCTCCAATAAACTAAAACCATACCGCAATGGAACCCCATGTCCGCTTTAGCGGCATGGGGGTGCTATCGCTTGGCGCATGGGGTCGGGCCGAAGGCCCCAAAACGGGGGCGCGTCAGTTGGGTTCGGCTGCAAGGCGTCGCAAGCCGGGCAGGACTTTTGTCCGCCCGGCTTGCGACAACGCAGCAGACGGACCCAAATGACGCGCCCCCGTTTTGCCCCATGCGCCAAGCGGGACTTGCGGTGGAGCCCAAAACCTCCCCCTCTCCCCTCTCCCCCCCCCCCCCCCCCCCCGCCCTGCAATCCGCGGCCTACTCATTCCGCCCATGCACGCCCAGCCGTTTCAGGATCTCGTCTACAATCCAAATGGAGCTGGAGACCAGGACGATGAGCAGCCAATCCATCGGAGAAAGCGGCGTCGTGCCAAACAGCATGCGGCCCCACGGCGTATGAATCGTCGCCACTTGCAGCAGAACGGCCGCACCGATTCCCCAGAGCAGCCAGCGATTGCTAAAGACGCCGATCTTAAAAATGGATTGCACATGCGACCGCGCATTGAAAGCATGGAACCATTGAAAAGCCGCCATCGTGGTAAAGGCCACGGTCTGGGCATGAGCAAAGTTGCCGGAACGCAGCTCATAGTAAAACAACCCCAACGTGCCGATTGCCATAATGGGCGTCAGAATGGCCATGCGTCGGATCAAACTCCGATTTAAAATCGGCTCGTTCCGAGCCTGGGGCGGTTGCTGGAGGACATGGCCGTGTTGCGGTTCCACGCCAAGGGGAATCGTGCAAGCCCCATCCGTTACGAGGTTGACCCATAAAATCATCACCGCCGTCAACGGCAAGTCCAAGCCGATGACCAGGGCGCCGATCAGGGTAAGCACCTCGCCCAGATTGGTCGCCAGGAGGAAAAAGATCACCCGGCGAATGTTGCTGAAGATGATCCGCCCCTCCTCCACGGCATGGACGATGGTGGCGAAATTGTCGTCGGTCAGGACCATATCGGCGGCTTCCTTGGCCACCGCCGTACCGGCGAGGCCCATGGCCACGCCGATGTCGGCCCCTTTCAGGGCGGGTGCATCGTTCACCCCGTCGCCGGTCATGGCCACGACTTGGCCTTTTTCCTTGAGCGCTTCCAATATTTTCAGCTTGTGCGCCGGCGAGACCCGTCCAAAGACGCCTGACTCCAGAGCCGCCTCCGCCAGCTCCGGCTTTTGCAGTGCATCGATGTCGTGACCGGTCAGGGCCTTCCCATCCCGGGCGATGCCCACCTGCCGGGCAATCGCCAACGCGGTTACGGCATGGTCGCCGGTAATCATGATCAGTTTGATGCCCGCCGATTGGGCATCCGCTACGGCGGCGCGGCTTTCGGCGCGGGGCGGATCGATCATCCCCCAAAATCCGGCCAACGTCAGCCCCTGCTCCAGGTCCTGAGGCGCCAATTCCGTCTGATGGCCCGGCACTTCCCGATACGCGCCCGCCATCACGCGTAAGGCCTGGGACGAATACTCCTCGTTGATTTGTTCGATCTTCTGCCTCAACGGCGCATCCAACTCCACGCGCTGGTCATTCATCAGAACATGGGAACAAAAGCCCACGATCCGATCTGCGGCGCCTTTGACGTACGCCACGCGGCGATCTCCGTTCTTCCGATGCAGGGCGGCCATGTATTTTCGGTCGCTGGAAAAAGGCAACTCCTTCACTCGCGGGAAGGCTTCTCGCAAGCGATTTTCATCCAACCCGGCTTTACGGCCCGCCACCAACAAAGCCCCTTCGCTGGGATTTCCATCTACCCTCCATTCCTGGTCCTTCGAGCTGACCCTGGCGTTATTGGCCAGCATTCCGATCTCCAGCAATTGCTGCAAGGCGGAAGGCAATGACTCCACCGGCCTTTTATCTTCGGTCTGCAAATGGCCTTCCGGGTTGTACCCTTCGCCGCTCGTTACATAAGTGGAACCACCGGCCCAGAGCTTGCGCACCGTCATCTGATTCTTGGTGATGGTGCCGGTCTTATCGGAGCAAATGACCGTGGTGGACCCCAGGGTTTCGACAGCCGGCAATCGCCGGATGATGGCATTTCGGCGAGCCATGCGACGCACGCCGAGAGCCAGCGTCACGCTAATAACGGCCGGCAGCCCCTCCGGAATGGCCGAAACGGCTACGGCCACGGCAAAGAGCAGCATATCCATGATTTGATAATCGCGGAGCAGCCCCAAAACAAAAACCACTCCCGCCAGAGCGATTCCAAGAGCGCCCAGCGCCAAGCCTAGTTTGGACATGCGTTTTTGAAGCGGAGTCTGCTCGCGTTCCGTGGAACGGACTTCCCCGGCAATACGGCCCATCTGTGTTTGCATGCCCGTCTCCACCACCACGGCCCGGCCCCGGCCGCCGGTTACATGCGTCGACATCCATACCATGTTAAGTCGATCGGCGACGGGAGCATTTTCAGGACGCACCTCGGGCTGCTTGGCAACCGGCTGCGACTCGCCGGTCAGCGCCGATTCGTCCACCTGAAGATCCTCGCTGGAAAGAATTCTGGCGTCCGCCGGGATTCGATCGCCGGTCTCCAATAGCAGAATATCGCCGGGCGTCACCTCAGCGGCTTCGATTTCCCTCCTTTCGCCGTCCCGCAAAATCCGGGCATGCGGAGCGGACATTTCGCGCAAAGCAGCCAGGGCGCCCTCGGCCCGCCATTCCTGGATGAAGCCCAGCAGGGTATTCAGGACAATCACGCCGGCAATGACGCCCGCGTCGACGTGGTGGCCGGTCGTCGAAGAAATCACGGCCGCGCCCATCAGCAAGTAGATCAACGGATTGTTGATTTGCCGCGCCAGCAAACGCCAAGCGCCGGCGCCTTCTTCTGCTTCAATGGAATTCGGGCCTATGTTTTTCAGTCGCTCCGCTGCTTGCGATGGAGACAAACCCTTGTCGGAAGTCTCTTGCTTTTTCAGCGCCTCGGAAGCTTCCATCGCATGCCAGGCGGTATCTTGAGTTGTATTCATGGGGCTCCCTTCAAAGAGCGATATCGTAAGCACCGCGCATCCGGCATCACATCGGGAAAATTCCGATGAACCCCTTCCAAATCCCTGAACACACAAACGCATCGGCAAAGGCCCTTGAAGCGGGTGCAGCTCGACACGGCCGCAACAACGGACGGCGACGGAGCGCCGTCCCTACCCTTCTTTGCCGTGGGTAGGGCATTCACTCCGCTGAGCGCCTTCTTTTTCCCCTTCAATCCGCGGCCAAGTCGAGATGCACTCCTCTTTGTTTCCAAAGGCGTGGCGGCCGGAAAAACAGGAAAACGCCGAACATCCAACATCGAACGCCGAACATCGAAGTACGTTCCTATTCCACCTTGGACGTTCGATGTTCGATGTTGGTTGTTCGATGTTTTCTTCGTTTCTCCCTCTTCGTTGGGTGCAACAACGGACGGCGACGGAGCGCCGTCCCTACCATTCTTTGCCGTGGGTAGGGCGCTCACTCCGCTGAGCGCCTTCTTTTCCCCATACGATCTGCGGCCGTGCCGAGATGCAGCCCCCTCAAGCTCTACACAAATAAAGCTTTGCGCAGGTATGTATAATTGCGCTAAGGCGTTGCGAATGAAGCTGAGTTGGAATCCAGACAATAATAAATGACACCGAAGGAGGATGGGTTGTGAAAACAAGGTTCTTCGTTCTACTGGCAGTTTGGCTAGGTTGTCTGCAGAGCGGCTATACGGGCGAACTCACCACGGCTTGGGGCGCCAATCAGAGGACTCAATTGGGATTGGGCTCCAGCTACACGCAGGATTACGTGTTGGAACCCACCCGGGTGAGAGAAGATGCCTGGCCCTATTCTTCTTTAACCAATGTGACCTTCCTCGCAGGCGGCGGCCAGCATTCGCTGGCCGTAATGGTTAACGGAACGGTCATGGCCTGGGGAAGCGGCGAATTCGGCCAATTGGGACAAGGCCTCTCCGATTTAAACGACAAGAATGCCGCCGTGCCGATTGCCGGATTGACCGGCGTGGATGAAGTGGCCGGCGGCGGCAATCATTCCATCGCGCTCCTGGCCGACAATACCCTGAAAGCCTGGGGCGACAATGCTTCGGGACAATTGGGGCTGGCGGATGTCCTTCCTCCGATTCCATTGCGCGCAACCCCCTATTCCGTGGTGGGCATAAACGATGCCCGGCAGGTTGCCTGCGGCTATAATTACACCCTCGTTCTGCTGAACAACGGTCGCGTGATGGCCTTTGGCAATAACGCCTTCAACCAACTCGGATTCGACGGCGATGTCCGGATATCCACGCCGACCTTGATCCCCGGCTTAAGCAATGTAACGGCCATTTCAGCGGGCAACGCTCATTCGGCGGCGGTCTTGGACGACGGCACGGTCAAGGTCTGGGGTCGCAACGGCTTTGGGCAACTGGGCGTGGGCAACACCAACAACTGCTTAACGCCGACAGTGGTTCCCGGCCTTTCCGGCGTATCGGATGCGGCTTGCGGCGGCTATCACACGTTGTTCCTCATGGCCGACGCGACCGTGAAAAGCTGCGGGTTGAACATCGTCGGACAACTGGGCCTGGGCGATTTCACCAACCGGGTGTGGGCCGAAACAATTTCCGGTCTCGCCGATGTCCAGCAAGTGGAAGCAGGCGCCTATTTTTCCGCAGCCCGACTCGGCGACACGTCCGTCGACGTCTGGGGCAACTATCTCTACGGCCTGTCGGAAGATCCGGACATCCTGCTCATCACGGAAAATACTCCGGAGGAAGTGTCGGGATTGCGCGGAGTATCGGCTATTTTCGCCGGCAGTTATCACATCCTTTCTCATGGCGTCGAAGTTCCGGTCCTGCACGTGCCCCTGGCCTATCTGGACTATGGATATGTGGCCGTGGGAGATCAGAAAACCCTGGCGTTTCCGGTTTCCAACATAGGCTTCGGCGACTTGCCGCTCACGGTCACGATTGACCCGCCGTTTTATGAGGGCATTCACGCCAACCCCTTGCAGGAAGACGTCCAATATTTTGTTCCCATCAGCTTCGAGCCCGTGGCGCCGGGCTTGTTCAGCAATCAAGTGACCTTTGCGGGCGGCTATCAAGACGAGATTCGTTATGTGATAGGCCATTCCTGGACGGAACATTACGCCTTGCGCTGGACGAGCGCGAGCAATGCAACCTATCGCATTGTCCAGTCGGATGCGCCGCAAGCCGGATACGACACGGTGCTGTGGGACAACCAGATCGCCACGCCCCCGACGAACGCGATTTATTGGCAGAGCATGGCGACCTTCACTAAAACGGTCATGTTTATGCGCGTCGAAGGAGACACGGGCGCGCAGCCATCCATTACTTTTCTGGGGCATGAGATAGAAGATTGAATCGGCGCAACGAGCGGTATAAGCTGCCGGTTTAATTGTTAATCTTATGCGAATATTGGCCGTCTGCAATTATCAGCCGCCGCACATGGGCGGCATCGAATATGCCGTTGAAGCGTTGAAAAAATGCTGGCTTCAGGATGGGCATGACGTCACGTGGCTGACCACCGATATCCCCCAGCGCCCCGAGCTTCACCAGCCGGGCAATATTCGCATTCAGGCCGCCAATTTTTTCGAGAAAGCCTGGCAGATCAATTCGCCCATCCCCTATCCTTGGGTGATCCCAGCCATCCGCCGCCAAATTCGAGCGCACGATGTCGTCAATATTCACAGCCTGGCGCCCGGGCTTTCCACGCTGACCCTCGCCTTGGCCGTGCGCATGGGCAAGCCCGTCGTGGCCACCCAGCATGTCGGCATCATTCCGCTGCAATACGCCTGGATGAGTTCCCTGCAGCAACATTTCATCTGCGGCATGGCCGAATGGGGATTCCGTCGCGGCATGAAACTCACCTTTGTCGGCAAGGCGGTCCGGGCCTGGTTCCTGGAACACACCCGAATTCCCGAAAACGACATCGTCATGACGCCCGCCGGCATCGATCCGCAGAATTATTACTTCGTCCCCGAGCCCGAGCGCCAGGTCTTGATCCGAAAATGGCAGTTGTCCGAAGAATCGTTGAATGTCCTTTTCGTCGGACGGTTCTACGAGAAAAAGGGGCTGCCGCTGATCCGCGACGTCGCGAAGGCCTGCCCGAACATGCGCTTTACCCTGGTGGGCAAAGGCCCCATCGATGCGTCGCAATGGAACTTGCCGAACGTTCGAATTTTGCCCTTTGTCGAGACCGCGGAACTCCGCGAGCTTTATGGCGCGCACGATCTGTTCATCATGCCGTCCTTCGGCGAAGGCTGGCCGGCGGTCGTTCCGCAAGCCATGGCCTGCGGTCTGACCTGCCTGGTCTCCCCCGAAACCTTCGAAGGCTACGGCCAGGATGCCGAACGCTTCATCGTCTGCCCGCGGGACGCCGGCTCTTTAACCCGCGAATTGCAGAGCTGGCAAACCCGCCGCCCCGAACTGCTGCACCGCCGGGAAGACCAATCCCGCTATGCCCTCGCCCAGTGGAACTGGATGAACACGGCCAGGATTTATGCGGCGATGTTCAAGAAGCTGCTTGTAACAACCGTTTCTTAGCGCGCTGCCGGCAGAGATATACGGCAGGAAGCGATGTTTTCAGATGTCGACGCCATCGGCAGAAATTGTAATTATGACTCAGAAGATGTCCGCCTATCATATTCATAATCATAATCCTAATCGTAATCTTAATCTCTCATGGTTGTATCGATGAAAACCCACCTTCCCATTCTGAAGGAACAGATTACATCTTATTAGAATGGCAATTACCGGATGCCGGAAGTGGTTCTGGAGGTGGCCCGGCTTCTCCCTGCCCGCAACGCTTCGCGTAGCGATGCGCAGGCGGGCAAAGACGGGCTTCCCTGTCAACCTTTGAAGAAAAAGACCGCAGGCATTCTTGCCTGCGATGCGCGGCCAGGAATGGCCGCGGTCCTGAAAAAAAGAACGGGGCCAGGTGGCCCCGTCTCCAGATACCGATTCACCCAATTGCCACGATTCCAACCGAAGATCCCGGCCCAATCGATCAGCAAAGCGGATGATCCGATCCTGATCCATAAGCCCGTCGGCCAAGGGATCCTCCCTCAAAAACCGCTGCACCCATCGAATATAGAAAGGAATCTTCTTTTCGGGAATCAGGGATCGATCAAGCAAGAAACCGGAAAAAGACTGCAAATCAATGCATTTCTAATGCTTACCCTCCTTAGCATTACCCCATATTGATATGCGACTGATCGTACATCGTCCTAATAGCGACCTTTTATGACTCAAATTAAGCCCAAAAACGATCCAACTCTCCCCAAATTACACTCGGTCGTATATCATCCCACTGAAGGGCTTTTACGACCAATCACTCTGCCTGTCGCGTATCGTAATATATTGTTGAAAAGATACTAACGTAGATCTACATTCTTCGCCAGAAAACAGTCGCCAACTGCAGTTTCGCGATAATTATCTCGAACTGCGACCGGTCGCTCATTAAATGTTGGAAACAGGAAATATATCGTCCAGATTCAAACGAACGAAATTGCCGCAAGCAAGCGGAATGAACTGACAGATCGCTTGAAGAGATGGACGACGAAGAGGAAAGACCAAACAATTTTCCAACCAACAGATGGAGCACTACAACTTTTCGCTGGCGCGAAAAGTTGAGGCTCATCTGAGTCGTTGGCTGCACAGAATATGAATAGAGTACCGACAATCGAAACTGAGCGATTGATCCTGAAGGGATTCACGCTGGCCGACGCAGAGGATGTGTTCGCCTATGCATCGAACCCCAATGTACTAAGGCAGACTACAGCATGCCCCCCACAGAGCCCCTCCGAAACAGAAGAGTTCGTGAGGACACTAATCGATAGCCCTCCCGGTTCCTTCGCTTGGGCCATTCGCGTGAAGTCAGCGCCAAGGGTTGTCGGCGCGATTGAATTCGACCTCGGAGACGGGCACATCGGGTCGACACACTATGCGCTGGCAGAGGAATACTGGAACAAGGGACTGATGACCGAGGCCTGTAGAGCTATCTTGGCCTGGGCATTTGATGAGCACCACAATCTTGAGGCTGTAAAGACTGACGCCATGAATGTCAACATGGGGTCGCGACGCGTCCTTGAGAAGGCTGGTTTCGAGTGCCAAGGCACGCGAGAAGATCGATGGGCAAAGTTTCACGAGTCCGTGCAACTGGCTGTATACGAGATTACCAGAAAGAAATGGGAAAGCAGCCAACCAGCGGGTGGAGCGTATTTTTTGCCCGGGGCGGGCAAAAAATCCGCTCACCCGTAACGGGGCGAAAAAGGGGTCGGGCGAAAAAGGGGTCCGCACATAGTTGCAAAAACACAACGAAGAGAAAAAAATGCTACAATGTGCGGACCCCTATGCCCCTGCAATTCAGTGCTTCGGGGCTGGGCGCTTTACCACCGCCACGTGGTCGCATCGCGGACGTTCAGTCGGGTCGATACCTATGTCTATGAGCAACTGTGGCGTTTCCTGCGCCGCAAACACCCTGGCAAATCGAGGAAATGGCTGGCCCGGAAATACTGGTCGGCCACTCGAAATCCCAACGTGTTCGCGGTGCGGTCCAAATATAAGACGAAGACTTTTCTTCTGTCGGTTATTCGGATAGCCTCCATAGGAATCAAACGACATATCAAGATACGGGCGGAGGCCAACCCCTACCGACCGGAAGACGCCGGATACTTCTGGCGACGACGGCAACCGGGGGCGCGCTTCATGTCCGGATTATCGGCTCGCGCGGTGCGAGCCCAGGCCTAGAGGTGAACAGTCGGGCCGCCCCATAAGGGCGTCCTTTGGAAATGCTCGAGCCGTGTGAGGGGAAACTCTCACGCACGGTTCTTAGAGGGGAAGGAGGCGGCAACGCCTCCGACCCACTCGGTAACATGAAAGAAAAATGACCATCAGCGATAAAACGCGCAAAGTCCTGTGGGGCCGATCAGGTAACAAATGCGCCATTTGTAAACATACCCTTGTGATTGACGCCACAGTCCAAAACGATGAGGCCGTGGTCGGCGACGAGTGCCACATCATCTCTCCTCAACCGAATGGTCCCCGCCACGACCCATCAGTTCCTTCTGAAGATCTGGATTCGTACGACAACCTGATCCTCCTCTGTCGTGTGCACCACAAGATGATCGATGACCAAAAAGACACCTACGGACCCGATGTCCTTGCTCTCATCAAGATCAACCACGAGAAATGGGTGACCGAGCGACTTTCTCCATCCTCAGAACCCAAACCGATCAGACTCAGGAGGATCAAGAACAACATCCCACAGAACCTTCCCTGTCTTACGTCAGGGAAACAAATTCTTGATCTTGTTGTTAATTCTTACTCCTCGTCCTTTGATCATGACGAACCGCACGACGACCAAGAAGTGGACCTTGTCGGAGGATTCCTGCAGGCAGTCCATGATTGGGCAGAGATGGGGTTCGATCTCGAACCTTCCGATCTTGTGAAAGCCGCGTATGAACTCACTCAAATGCTTAATCAACTCGACGAGAGTGGATTCGCCGTATTCGGCGCAAAAGAAGTCCAAGTGCTCGAGGGCGGGGTCGGGAATCCTTCACCATGGCCCACGACAATCCTTCGGGTCATCCGGAAAACCAATCTATCAATCAGCACCATGAACCAAGCAGATTCAAAATGAAGATGTCCAACAAACCGATGGAGAACTACAAATTTTCACTGAGCGAAAATTAAGTCTCATCAGGGTCGTTGGCATTATGCGAGGAAAAGACATGAAACGAGGATTGAACATATTCCTTGCTGCAATCGCTCTGATGTGCGCGGCGCCAGCACATGGCAATGGCGATCCACTTCTTGGACTACTCGGTATCGCCCCCAAGGCCAGGCCGGATCCTTCGTGGCACATAGCATTCGTCGAGGTTGTGAGCATCTTCGATGATCAGATTATCGTGACGAACGACTCAAACGGGGCCGTATCGTACAATGATGGCAAGACATGGAACAACTTGATGAAGATGCACACCGGTCTAGTGAGATTGTCCGTTATCGAGTGCATCGGTCTTCCCGTGCCAGCAACGATTACGGTCAAGTTCAGGAGCGGCCAGTACATGCCTGCCGCCGATACGCCTTACGAAGAAAGATGGACGAAGCCCGGGCGTCGACTCTTATGCTTCCTCAGGAGCGGGGGTCCAGACAAATGGGAATTGCTCAATAAGGGCTTCTTAGACCCGATCGACTACCTCATCATACCGGACTGCAAAGATCGCCTTCAGCGCCTCTTCCGCATGACACTGGCCGAAGAGGGCGCCCTGACTCAGAGGCGACAAGAACGCGACGCGATTGTTCAAAAGGAAAGACAGATGCGCGCACCAAGAAATAGGCCAGACAACTAAGATTCAAAAAAAAATCTCGGTACGGCGTGAACACCGCCCAAGATTTTCGACGAAAGGCATTCACGTCTCGACTATCGACAATCAAGGCATCTGTCGCCAATGGTGATGGGAGTTCAAAATGATGACAAAAGCTATATGTCGATTGTCGATTCGGCTGAAAAAGTCCAAAAAACGCCGACTCGCAGAGTCGGCCTACAATAAAAGACTAATGTTTTGGCCGTTTTGTAGGCCGGTTCTGCGAACCGGCGACTTTTTCAGCAGAATCGATTGTCGAGACGTGCCACCAATGCCGCCAGTTGGATACAGCTTATCTTCGTGCCATTCCCGTCTGACCCCAATGCCGTCAAGATTTTCGACGTTCGGTGAAAAAATATGAAACACCCTGAACACGTACTCGCACTATTCTCCGACAGCGAGGGCCAAGCAATCCTACATGCCGACGACAAAGGATTGGAGATTCTGATCACAGCCCTCGAGCGTCTGCGCCGGAAGATAGGTGAAGGACAATGTGATCACGACCACCTGATGACTGAAGCATGGGCCGGTGATGGAGAACTGACCGACGTCCAGGGATGCGAGATGGAAGGACAACGGGTGCATCATCTCAAGCTTTATGGATGGACTGATGATTGGGCCAGAAAACACGGATTTCTGAAATGAACACCGAACAAGAAAAAGTTGAGTCTCATCAGGGTCGTTCGATGAAGTGAAATGATCAAAAAGATAATACTGATCCTATTGTTGATGATCATTGCCATAGTCCTACTGTGGCAACATCAGCATGCCCCAATAGATCCATGCCCTTGGTTACGCAATCGAGTCTCTGTGTCTGCATCTGATGCATTTGATGGCATAAAAGTGCCGCCGCATATTCTCATAAAAACCGTAAAAGGCTTTGAACCCATCGAGGATCATGTCTCATACTTTGAAAAGTATACGCTCCGATATACATGGCGCTTCGAGAGCAATATTACGATCAGTGTGTCAGCGGCGGGATACTCCACACAAATAGTACGCATAGCAAGAGCCGATCATTATGTAGCATGGTTGGACAATTTGAAGGTAACGGAATGAATCATCGAAAAGATTTAGACAATGAAAACATCGAATAAACAGGGATTCACCCCCATCGGGATGAACGAATACATTGAAAAGCACTTAGAGAACAATCACGGCACGAAACGAACAGAGATTGAGGACGGACTGAAGACAGCCCTTCGGGCTTACAAAGCCGGAATGAAATGCGCCTGCGGCAATCCCATCTGGGTCATTGGGTCGGCACTGGCTGGAAATGCATGTTTTACATGCATCACTGGCGAGGCACATCCTGACTGTGATTTCGAAATTGATGAAGCAATGTAAAATTTGGAGAACAAGGCAATGGAAACTACAACTTTTCGTTGGGCGAAAAGTTGAGTCTCATCACAGTCGTTGAAGAATATTTTTTAAGAAAGCCCGGCATCCAAACGAGTCCTCATTCCTTATCTGTGGGACGCTTTGCCATCCGTGGGGCTACTCTTCTCGGATTAGCTGGAGAATTTCTGTATATTAGTCGGTCGACGCGGTCAATGATCCGCGTTTATATCCGTTGACAATGAAGTAAAACGCCTGTCGAAGCACCAACGAGACCAGGATGCCGAAGCCGGCCAGGGCCATGATCATGTAGGTCACATAAAACGCCATGGCGGCGATATGCATGTGATGGTACATGAATCCCTTGGCGACCAGGGGCCAGGTAAACGTGCAGACCAGCGACCAAACCAGGGCCAAGGCAAAGCCCACCAGGGGGGCGCGCAGTTTTCCAAACACGGGAAAAACCCGCCCATCGACCAACGCCATCAGGCCCAACACCCAAACAGACGAGAAGAACGTGAACAGGGTCAGGTAAATACGCGGCTGGCGGTCGCCCAACGGAAGGCTTGCGCCGGGAAAAGTCATGTAGCCGTGAAGAATCCGGCTCACCGGCAAGTCAGCCGGAGCTGAATCGTTGCCGCCGGAACCTTCAAACGACGAATCCTTCCCGCCCATGGTCCTAGCGGCGGCTTTTTGGGCAATGGCTTGGAAGCCCTTGCTCAGCGATCCGTAATACGCCGCGTTCTGGAGCAGATTCACGGTTGCGGCCATCAAAAAGGCGAACACGCCCACCGCAACCACCTTGGCCATGCTTTTTGAGATTTCCTGCCAGGACCGCTTCTGAGAAACGCCGTAGTACAAGGGCGCCACCGTCGCGCCCAAAATGACGTTTGTAATAAACTCATAGCCCGCGGTCGCCTTCAGGAAAACCAGCGCCCCAATAATCGAGAGGAATGCCCACATTTTCATCCGACCGCTTTGAACCCGCGGATAAAGCAGCCAGGCTGCGAAAAAGGGGAAGACATAAAAATAGAACAGATAAGAAATATTGCGCCCGGCAAAGACGATCCAGTCGGCGCAGGGCACGAGCAACAAAAAGACAATACCGGCGGCCCAACCGAATTCGCGGATCAAGACCAGGGCAAACAGGGTCAAGCCCAAGGCCAGCATGAAGGAGGTGAAGCGATAATAAAACGGCACAAACTCGGCCATCGATTTACCGGTCAGGCGAATGAGGATGCCGGGCAGAATGCCGTTCATTCCGCAATGGCTCGTGTAAACCTTCCCGTTGGTCATGGTCACCAGGCCGTAATGCTCGAAGAGTCCGTGATCCAAGGATCTTTCGACGGTCAGAAACGTCCCGGCATCGGCGCCTTTTTCAAAATCCTCGAACCGGCCCGGAGGGCCTACTTGGCAGGGATTGCTTATGAATACTTCCGTGAGCATCAACACGCTCAGTAAGCCCACCCCTACCATCGCAACGATCGACGGGATGTTCCGAGGCTTGTTGACGACAGGCTGTTCTTTGGAGACAGGCGGTTTTTCGAGAACGCCCGCTTTTTCCATTTTGTTCTTACTCATAAATCACTTATTCCCTTCATCGGCCCTTTCCGGCAGGCCAACCGTTTCACGTACGATGTACAGAGGACGCTTTTTGCTTTCCTCGAAAATCCGGCCGACATATTGCCCGACCAGTCCCAGGCAGGCCAGTTGCAGGCCGCCCAGAAATAGAACCACCGCCACCAGGGTCGCCCAGCCGGGCACCAGGGATTCCGGATGCAGGATCTTTCCGGCGATCACTTTCATAGCCACCAGGACGCCGATCAAGGCGACCAGACTTCCAATGCCGGTCATCAGCCGCAAGGGCTTCCCAGAAAACGACGTCACGGCATCCCACGCCAGCTTGGCGGATTTCCAGACGGGATACTTGGTCTCGCCGGCATGCCGCGCTGCCCGGTTGTAGGACACCGCGCATTGCGTAAACCCGGCCCAACTGGTCAGCCCGCGCACATACCGATGCACCTCGCGAACCTGCCGCAAGGCCCGGACCACCCGTCGATCCACCAGCCGGAAATCCCCCGTATTCATCGGCACTTTGACTTCGGCAAAATAGAAAAAGACCTTATAAAAAGCCGCCGCCAGGAATTTCTTCGTCCACGTTTCGCCTTCGCGGGACGCGCGAACGGCGTAGACCACCTGATAACCTTCCGCCCATTTGGCCAGCAAGTCGGGGATGACTTCCGGCGGGTCTTGCAGGTCGGCATCCATGACAATCACCGCATCCCCTTCGGCCAGATCGAGCCCGGCCGTGATGGCAATTTGATGCCCGAAATTGCGGGAAAGCCGGATCATCTTGACCCGAGGATCTTGTTGGGCGCAATCGACCACCCACTGAGGCGAGGCGTCCGAGCTGCCGTCGTCCACGAAGATGAATTCAAACGACTCGGAGCGAGCCTGCGCCATCGCATTCAAACGGCCATATAATTCCGGCAGATTATCCAATTCGTTCAAGAAAGGAACGACCACCGAGACTTGCTGCGGGGTTGCTGTTGTCATACTCATATCTGATTGCTTTTCCGAATGATCGGCCATGCGTCAAGTAAAGTGGGCACTATAGCGTCCGGCAGGCAATTATCCAGTTGAAAAAAACGCTCCACCTGTTCGATCTTCAGCCGGGCGACAAGAATCGTCCGGCAGCCCGCCGCCCTACCAGCCTGAATATCGTTGAGACCGTCGCCGATCATCCAACTGGCGGCGAGATCGATGCCATGAACCTTGGCGGCGTCCACCAACAAGCCGGGCTTGGGTTTGCGGCAACGGCATTCCCGTACAAATTCGTTTTGAAGGCCGTTCCCCTTGGGGTGGTGAGGACAGACCGCCAGGTCATCCCAATGCCCGCCCTCGGCGTCCAATTGGTTCGCCAAGGCTTGATTGACCGCATCCAGCGTCTTCAAGGTCAACGTCCCTTTGGCCAGTCCGGGCTGATTGGTCGCCACACAAACGAAAAAGCCGGCCTTACGCAACTCAGCCAGAAAGGCGCCGGCGCCGGGGATCATCCGCACTTGCTCCGGGAGCATGGGCGAATCCATGAGCCCGTGGGTTTCGTTGTAGACCATTTCGTTGAGCGTTCCGTCGCGATCGACAAACACGGCTTTCCTCATGGGCGCACCTCCAACAAAGCGTTCAACTCGGCCAGCCCTTCCGGCTTTCCCACTTCGTAGAAGCGTTCATGCACCTCAAAAGCCGCCATGGAACCTTCTGCGACCAACGCCGACTGCACCAGGGCCAGATCCAGAGGCCGGGGCGCATCTTTCCACGATTCCAACACGGCCCTTCGATAAAGCGTCATGCCGTAATCGATATAATCGGCTTCGCCCGGCTTGGCTTTCTTGGAATAAAACACCACGCGGTTTCCGGCAATTCGGACGTTGCTGGGGTCCCATTTGCCTTCGTTGCGATACACCGTCATCATGGCCTTGCCGCCGGCTTGCTGGAAGGCCGCAACCACGGCGCGATAATCGGTGGGCAGATAAGAATCGCCGTACATCACCATAAACGATTCTTCCAGAAGCGGCAGGGCATGCAGCAAGGCGCCGCCAGTGCCCAGCAATTGATGGGGATCTTCGCGCGAATAGTCCACCTGCATGCCGTAAGCGGCGCCATCGCCGACCTGCTCGACGATCATTTCACCCAAATGTCCAATGCATAACAGCACGCGCGTCAGCCCATGCCGGCGGAGCAAAGCGAATTGGTGTTCAATGAACGGCCGTCCTGCAACCGACACCAGGGCCTTGGGAATATCCGGAGCCACGGAACGCAAGCGCGTTCCCAATCCGCCGGCCAGTATCACGGTCTGCATGGTTGATTTCCTTATGTCGCCTGCGCCCGCCAATAAACGAGAATATCCTCGATCGTCCGCTCGATGGGAATGGCCGGAACCCAGCCCAGAGCCTTCAATTTGCCGGGGTCGCCCAGGCGGGCTTTTTCGTCGATCGGACGAATCAGCTTGGGGTCCAACTGTTCGCGAACCGGCTTGACGGCCAACGCGCGATACCGATCCAACACCTGCCGCAGCGAATAACCCTGGCCGGAACAAATATTGTAGACCTCGCCGGCTACGCCCTTTTGCGCAAGCGTCCAAAACGCCTCGACCCCATCGCGCACGTCCAGCAAATCCCGGACGATCTCCAGATTGCCGACCGACAACGTCTCCTGTACGCCGCGTTCGATGGCTACAATCCCCCGGGCAAAATCCGACGACACATCCCCGCGCTTCCGCGGGCCAATCAGGAAAAACGGACGAATGCGAATGGTGGGCAGCCCGTAATGCTGATGATAAAGCAACGCAGCATGGTCCTCCGCCAGTTTGCTGATGCCATACGGCGTCGTCGGACGTAAAAGGGTGTCCTCGCGAATCGGTTCGGCGCCGGCATGCTCCACATATTCCGCGCTCGAACAAACCACCAGCGTCCGCGGCGCCGGATTAAGCCGGCGGGCGGCTTCCATGACATGAATCGAACCTAGCACGTTCACATTATACGTCAGGGCCGGTTGCTCCCACGACGCCCCCGGATAACTCTGCGCGGCCAGATGAAAAACCGCCTCGGGACGAACGTCCTCAAACAGCTTCGTCGTCTGCGCCGCATCCTGAACGTCCAGAGCCATGCAATGCAGCCCAGATGCAGCCGGCATGTCGGGAGCCGCCTGATCGACGGCAAAAACCTCGCAGCCGCGTTCCAGCAGTTTTTCGACCAGATACCGCCCGATAAAACCGCCCGCTCCTGTAACCAGACATTTCATTACATCAACATCCTATCTTCATAAACCGGCCCTGGCGCTCGGACTCGTACGCGGCCATCGCCGCGCGCATGGCTTGCAGGCCGTCGTGCCCATTGCCGATCGGCTCGCGTTGTTGCTCGATCGCCGAAAGAAATTCCTTCCACTCTTCCTTCCAGGAAATGTCGCCGCCCCGGTACTCGACCACATCGTCGCGAAACGGCCCGTCAAAATCCCGCTTGCCGGCGATTAGCCGTTCGTTGCCATAGCTGGCGCCGAGACCTTCGACCGTCACATAGCCGTCCTCGCCGAACACCTCAAACGAAAATAGATTCTTCCATTGGGTCAGCACCGTGTGCAGGCTGGCCGTCGCGCCGGATGCCATCCGGAAAATCGCCATGCCGCCTTCGTCCAGGGACTGCTGCGTAAAATATTGCCGCTCGGTCATGCAAGCCGTTTCCACGATCTCGCCCATAAACCACCGGAACAAATCGATCGCGTGCGACCCTTGCTCGATGAACTGTCCGCCGGCGGCCTGCGCCGGATCGGCCCGCCATTCCTTTTCGTAGCCCGGACGCCCGCAAATGCCATACCGGCAGCGGCCGAACAACGGCTTGCCGATGTAGCCCTGATCCACCCGGCGCTTTGCCTCCCAAATCGCCGGATGATGCCGATGATTGAAGCCGCACTTCAGAATTCGTCCTGTTTCCTTGGCGACAGCCACCATCGCCTCCGACTCCGCCACGGTGCGCGTCAGCGGCTTCTCGCACAAGACATGTTTGCCCGCCTTCATGGCCGCGATGCTAATTTCCGCATGAACATGCGGCGGCGTACAAACCACCACCAAATCGATGTCCGGACGCGTCACGACCTTCCGCCAATCCGCCGAGGCCTCGCACTCCAGCTTGGAAGCCATCGCCTGCGCTTGCTCCAGATGAAGGCTGTCGATCACGGCCAGCTCGGTCCCCTTCCATTCCTTGATGACCGGCGCGCGCCGGCGGCACTGCAACCCCGCTCCAATAATCGCAACTTTCACGTTGAACCTCCTGCCACGCGTCCGCGTCCGATGTCGAGATATCGAAATCCCAAGGCCATCATCCGGTCGCCATTCAGCATATTTTGGGTGTCGATCAAAACCGTTCCCTTCATCAGGGACTTGATCTGCGCATAATCCAGCGTCTTGTACTCCGCCCAACCGGTGATCAAGACAACCGCCTCGGCGTCCTGGACGGCGTCGTAGACATTTTCGAAAAACTTGAATTCGCTGTGCTGCGCCAGCTCGCCGCGATCCGCCTTGGGATCGTGGGCGGTCACGGCCATTTGCTCCCGCACCATATCGCCAATGATCTCCAGCGAGGCCGACCGACGCAGGGTACTGGTGTCCGGCTTGTAAGTCAGGCCCAGCACGGCCACGCGACGGCCCGCCAGCTCTCCCAGCGATTTCTTCAGCTTGCGGATGACCAATTGGTTTTGCTGTCGATTGGACATCCAGACGCCGTCCAGCAGCTTCGTATCGAACTGAAACCGGTCGCCCAGCTCGCGCAGGGTCTGCATATCCCGGGCTAATGTACCTCCGGAGAAACCCAGCCCCGGCAGCAGCATCGCCTTCGGCCCGACGCGAGGCTCCAGCCGGAGCACTTCCGCCAGCCGCGAGCCGTCCGCGCCCACCTCGTCGCACAGATTGCCGAGTTCGTTGGCAAACGTGACCGACGTAGCCAGGAAGGCATTCAAAGCGTGCTTGGTCATTTCCGCCGTCCGCAGATTAACCCGATGCCATTTCACGTTTAACGGAGAGAACAGTTGCTCCACGCGGTCGAGCGTTTCCGGCTCTTCCGCGCCGATCACCGGCAAGGCTGGATGCAAAAAGCGGTCGATCGCCTGCCCCAGCCGCAAATTTTCCGGACTGTACGCGAGCCCAAACTTCAACGAAGGATTGGTCTTCCGAATCAAATCGCGCAATTGATCGCAGGTCCCCACGGGAAGCTGGGCGGTAACATAAACCACGACCTCTTGCCGCAGATTGGGCGCGATGGCTTGAACGGCTGCGAATACGCCGGAAAGATCGCTGCGATCGTTCTCGTCCACCGGCGTATCGAACATGACCAGCACATAGTCCCGATCCTTCACCGCGCCGGCCATATCGGTTGTAAACCGCAGGCGCCCGGCCCCGGTTTCCTTCTTCAGCAAATCGTCCAACCCCGGCTCGAACAAAGGCGCCTGCCCGCGATTCAGCTTCTCCACCCGCGCGCCATCGGCGTCGGCGCCCAGCACGTCATAACCCAGCGAAGCCAGACACGCCGCCCCCACCACGCCTTGATGCCAACAGCCGATGACCGCAATTTTCTTCAATTCAGTCATTATTTACCACCTTTGTCCAAGGCCATGCTTTTCAGTATCCGGGCTTGCTTCTCCAAGCAGGCCTGCCGTGAATTTCGCGGCTCCGGCAACTGGGCTTCCGCCCACGTGATCGTCTCCTGAATCACGAGCCACCGCTCCTTCGGGTCCCAATGCCGCTCTCTTTTTTCCTCTTCAAATCTTTTCAGGTCGTCCATGGCTCTGTCCAATCGCTTCCTTCAGTGCAATCACCCGATCATGTTTCTGTTCGGACTGTTCGAGCGCCAACTGGCATTTCAGCATATCCTCATCGCTTAAGGACCGGAAGAGAACGCCGGAAGAAGTTCGCGCATCCAAACCTGTTAAGAATGAGTCCATCCAACTGTCCAAGCCCTTCACGGTCCGAAAAATATCGATCGATCCATGCGGACTTATAAGACAAAAAACCGATTGCCGTTCCAACCAACCTGCGCTCTTCGTGGAAACGGGCGCCCACTCGTCATCGGTTTTTCCCCATGACGCATCAAGCATGGCAAGAGCCTTCTCGCATCGATCTCGATTAGCCTTCTCATCCTCAATCCAAACGTCAATGTCATACGTCAGAACAGGCTTATGGCGAAATAGGAAATTCATTCCGCCGATCAAAATATATTTCACGCCATTCCGATTCAGCGTCTCAAGAACATGATCGACGTTCATAGTTCTCCTCGATTTCACACCGGCAGCCTACTCCTTGCCCAACACGCGTCGCACGGCAATCCGCACCGACTCGTCGGACGTGCGCCGCGTCTGCCAACCCAGCGCATTGATTTTGTCCACGGTAAAATGTACGCGCGGTTGATCGCCCGGCCAGGCTTTCTTGGAGCCTTCGATCAGGATTTTGGCGTCCTTCAGGCCCAACTCTTCTTTCACCACTTCGGCGATGTAGGTGACTTTCGAAATGGTCGTGGTGCCCAGGTTGAAAATATCGCAAGGCCGGTCGTCGGTCATCGGGATGTTGCGGAAGCCGTAGGCCATTCCATCGATGCATTCCTCCACCAAAAAGTAATTCTTCTCCTGGCGTCCATCACCGCGAATGAGCAGCTCCGACGGATTCTTTTTGAACTTGTTGATGAAGTCGTAAATCACCCCGTGCGTCATGCGCCCACCGATGACGTTTCCGAAGCGGTAGATCCACGCCCGTAGCCCATATACATGGCAGAACGACGAAATGAACGCCTCGCTGCCAATCTTGCCGGCCCCATAGGTCGACACCGGCAGCAGCGGCCCGGAGGCCTCCGACACAGAAATATCCTTGCACAAATCCCCATACACCGCCCCGGTGGACGAAAACAGAATCGGCTTGATGCCGGTCTTGCGCATGGCTTCGATCATGTTGAACGCCGCCATGGTGCAGTCGCGCAAATCGCGGTCAGGCTGTTCGTGGCTGCCGATGATGTCGGTGTTCGCCGCCAGATGCCAGACCAGGTCGTGGCCCGGCAGGCTTTCCAGCAGCTTCGGAAAATCCAGCATGTCCGCCTTGATAAACCGGAACTTGGGATGGCCCAAATGCCGTTCGATAAATTCCATCCGACCGTTGGACAAATTATCGTAGACCGTAACCTCGTACCCCTGCGGCAGCAGCATATCCACCACATGGCTGCCGATAAAACCCGCTCCGCCCGTCAGAAACACCTTCTGCACCGCATCGCCAAGAAGTCTCATCGATTGTATATCCTCATGTTTCGGGGTTGATCCGTCCGGCTTTGATATCCTGCAACATCGAGTCCACCGCCGCGACCACCGCCTCGCGGGAATTGCGCTTGTTCTGCCAGCCGCGAGCGCGAACCTTATTGGTGTTCAGCCGGTACACCGGCACATCCGCCTTCCAGCCGCGCGAACCGCCGGTGAAGTTGTATTGCACGTTCTTCAAGCCCATCCGCTCGCAGACGAGGTCCGCGATTTCGCGCACCGTCAGGTAATCCGTCGAACCGACGTTAAACACATCGAAGCCGCCGGTCTGCGTGTTTTCCAGCAACCGGAAAGCCGCCAGCACATCCTCGACATGAATGTAAGGCTTGCTCTGGGAGCCGTCGCCGAAGATCTTCAACTGCGTCGGGTCCTTCGCCAGGCGCCGCATGAAATCGTAGGCCACGCCGTGCGTCTGCTGCGGCCCGACCACGTTGGCAAACCGGAAAACCGTGCCCGTGATGTCGAACATGAAACTGTAGGCGCTGATAAGCGACTCGCACGCCAGCTTGCAGGCCCCGTAGGTCGACACCGGGATCATGCGGTCGTAATTCTCCGGCACCGGCGTCGCATCGACCTCGCCGTACACCCCGCTGCCCGACGTGAACGCGATGCGCTTGACGCCCGTAATCCGCATGGCCTCCAGCACATTATTCGCGGGAATCGTGCCGTTGCGGAAGTCGATCGACGGTTCCGTCTGCGCCCGGGCAATGTCCGAGTTGGCAGCCAGATGATAGACCATGTCATGACCCGGCATCGCGGCAATCAATCGGTCCTGATCCTGCGCATCCGCCTCCACGATCGTCAGCCGGGGGTTCTTGATCCGCTCGCCATAATGCCAGCGCTGCCCCGTGCTGAAATTATCGAATACCGTAATCTTCGCATCCGTCGTATCCAGCAAGTGATTCACCAAATGCGCCCCGATGAATCCCGCCCCGCCGGTCACAAAATAGTTCTTAAACATACTGGCCTCCATGGTCTTCCAATCGTTGGAACTTAGGGCTCCCAATTTTCCAATGGTTGGAAAAACCCCTGCAAAATTTTCCAATGATTGGAAAATTGCCGCAACTTTTTTCCAATGATTGGAAAAACCTGCCAAAGGCCCGCCGCTTTGGCGAGATTTTTCCGAGGCGGCGACCCAACAATCTGAATCCGCCCGCCCCTTAAATATCCCCTTAGCTCAGCGACATTTCAGGGAATATAGAGCGCCATTTGCCGACATAGTTTTGTAGCAGGGCGAAGGAACGCGCCGCCCTATAAAATGAAGCACCCAAACTAACCCAGAGAGGGCTATGAGATGTAATGAGCAAAGACCGAGTTTCACGCCAATCTCTCCTCCAGCCTGGACAGTAAACTAGGCGTAAAGCCCGGTACATAAGGCGGCGGTGGTGCAATGCCCCGCCGCCGTTGCCTTGGCCGGCGACGCCGCACGGAACGGCTGCTTTCAACGTTGTAAACTCTCCCGTAAACCCGGTAGGATGCCGTCATGCCGAAAACGATTCTTCATGTGGATATGGACGCCTTTTTTGCCTCGGTGGAGCAAATGGACCACCCGGAGCTGAAGGGCCAGCCCGTCGTGGTCGGCTCGCCGCCCAACGAGCGGGGCGTGGTTGCGGCGGCCTCCTACGAGGCGAGGAAATTCGGCATCCACTCCGCCATGCCGTCCAGCGAGGCCGGACGCCGCTGCCCGCACGCGATATTCCGCCCCGTGAACATGCACCGCTATGCAGCCATCTCGGCCCGCGTGTTCAAGATTCTCGAACGATTCACCCCGCTGCTCGAACCGGTTTCCATCGACGAGGCATTTATGGATGTCACCGGCGCCCATGCGCTCTATGGCGACGGTCGCGCGATTGCCGAAAAAATCCGCACGGCGATCCACGACGAAATTGGGCTGACCGCCTCGGTGGGCGTGGCAACGAACAAATTTCTCGCCAAGCTCGCCAGCGACATGAACAAGCCCGACGGGTTGACGGTGATGCCCTCCAGCCCCGCCGAAATCCGGGATTTCCTGGCCCCCCTGCCGGTCGGGCGGGTGTGGGGCGTCGGCAAGGTCACCTGCGGCCTGCTCGAAAAAGCCGGCATCGCCACCATCGGCGGTTTGCAGAACATCCCTATCGACCGATTGAGCGCCATCGTCGGGCAGCACAGCGCGCGGCATCTGCAACGGCTCTCCTGGGGCGAGGACGCCCGCGACATCGAACTCGAATACGAGGAGAAAAGCATCTCGCGCGAACACACCTTTCCCACCGACTGCCAAAAACGCGATAAACTCGAGCATGTCCTGAAGGACCTCGTCGACGACGTGGGCCGCCGCCTGCGCGAAGCCGGGAAATACGCCACCATCGTGCATCTGAAACTCCGCTGGCAGGGCTTCCAAACCATTACCCGTCAAAAGCAGCTCGATTCCGCCTGCTCGGACGATTTCCGCCTCCGCACCGCGGCTCAGGAACTTTTCGATGTGCAAAAACTGATCAAGCCTGTACGGCTGATCGGCTTCGGCGTCAGCGGCTTGACCTCCATGCCGACGGAACAACTAAGCCTCTTCGAAGCACAAACCGTACAAGCCGAGCGCCGGGAAAAATTGAGCCGCGCGGTCGATCAAATCCGCCTGAAATTCGGACGAGACAGCATCGGGCGGGCGGGCGGAGCTAAAAGCGAAGAGGTTTAGCTACAGAATCTTCGTCGTTTCAGAACTCAGAGCTTCAGCGTCCGAAGCCGCAGCGCATTCCCCACCACCGACAGGGAACTCAAGCTCATAGCCGCGCCGGCGATAATGGGGCTGAGCAGCAATCCAAAAAATGGATACAGTATTCCGGCGGCGATCGGCACGCCCAGCGAGTTGTAGATGAACGCAAAAAAGAGGTTTTGCCGGATATTGCGCATGACCGCACGGCTCAAACGAATCGCTCGAACGATCCCATTCAAATCGCCTTTCACCAACGTCACCCCCGCGCTTTCCATGGCCACATCCGTGCCCGTGCCCATTGCGATGCCGACATGAGCCGCCGCCAGCGCCGGCGCGTCGTTGATCCCGTCGCCCGCCATGGCCACCAGGCGCCCTTTGTCGCGGAGCTGCTGGACCCGATCCTTCTTATCCTGAGGCAAGACGCCGGCCTCCACCTGGTCAATCTTCAACTCGGCCGCCACCGCCCGGGCCGTCGCTTCGTTGTCGCCGGTCAGCATGACGATGGAAAGGCCCATGCCATGAAGAGCCTGGATGGCCTCACGCGTCGTTTTCTTGATCGGGTCGGCCACGGCAATGATCCCCGACGCCCGCCCATTCACAGCCACCCAAAGCACCGTCTGCCCTTTAGCGCTCCATTCGTCGGCCTGCCGATGAAATTCGCTCAGCCCTTCGACGCTTTTTTCCGCAAGGAATTGAGCGCGTCCAACAAGAACTGGCCGTCCCTCAATAACGCCTTCCACCCCCAGCCCCGTCACCGAGTTGAACTGCTCCACCTTCAGCAGCTTCAAATCGCGCTCCCGGGCCGCTTCCGCCAAGGCCGAGGCCAGCGGGTGTTCGCTCGGCAGCTCCAGCGATGCCGCCCATTGCAGCAGCGTATCGTCGGGCCAAGTTTTCAAGGCCACGCTATTCGTCACGCGAGGCCGGCCTTCGGTCAGGGTGCCCGTTTTATCGACCACCAGCGTATCGATTTTCCCCAGCACTTCCAGAGCCTCCGCATTGCGGATCAGTACGCCGTTTTGCGCCCCACGCCCCACCCCCACCGTCACCGACATCGGCGTGGCCAGTCCCAACGCGCAGGGACAGGCAATAATCAACACCGCCACCGCATTGATCAACCCATGCGTAAACCGCGGTTCCGGCCCAAACAGCATCCAGACGACCAAGGTTGCAAAGGCCACGATCACCACAGCCGGAGCGAACCAGGCGGCCACCGAATCCGCCACCCGCTGAATCGGCGCCCGGCTGCGCTGCGCCTCCGCCACCATGTCGATGATGCGCGCCAGCAACGTCTCGTGACCCACCCGCTCCGCTTGAAATACAAACGATCCGGTACCGTTCAGCGTCCCTCCCGTCACCGAATCTCCGGGCGTCTTCTCCACCGGAGTCGATTCGCCGGTCACCATCGATTCGTCGACGGAGCTTGTTCCTTCAAGCACCTTGCCATCGACCGGAATCTTTTCGCCCGGCCGCACGCGCAAGACGTTGTCTTTCGAAATTTCCGCCATCGGAATATCTCGCTCGTTTCCGTCCTCCACCAAATGCGCCGTCGTTGGCGACAGCTTCAGCAGCGACCGAATGGCGCTGCCCGTCTTTTCCCGGCCCCGAATCTCCAGGACCTGCCCCAACAGAACCAAAACCACGATCATCGCCGCCGCCTCGAAATACACCTCGACCGCGCCCATTTCGTGCAAAGAAGGAGGGAACATCCCCGGCGCCAGCGTCGCCGCCAGGCTGTAGAAATAGGCCGCCCCCACCCCCATCGCGATCAGGGTGAACATGTTTAGCTTTCGGGTTACAATCGACTTCCACGCCCGCTCAAAAAACGGCCAGCCCGCCCACCAAACCACCGGCGTGCTCAGGACCAGTTGAATCCACGCAGAAGCCCGATGCGACAGCCAATGCTCCCAGGGAATGCCTGGAATCATCATCCCCATCGATAAAGCGATCACCGGCAAACTCAGGACAAGCGCCCCATAAAACCGCCGCGTCATGTCCTTTAACTCGGGATTTCCCGCTTCAACCTCCAACTGCGGATGCGTCGGCTCCAACGCCATTCCGCAAAACGGACAAATCCCCGGCGTCTCCTGAAACACCTCCGGATGCATCGGGCAGGTATAGCCCCGTTGACCCTCGTGCTCCACCGCAGGCGCGGAATCCTTGCCCAGAAATCGATCTTGGCAGTGCTGACTGCAAAACAAGACCGCCTGACCTTCGTGCTCGACTCGATAAGGAGAGTCTTCCGCAACATCCATTCCACATATAGGGTCTTTGGCCATTCGATAGTCCTCTGGTCGTTCGTATTACCACAAGTATACAGGATCTTTGCAAATATTCACGCCGCCGAATAAAAGAAGACGGCGACTCCGATCCGGATCAGGGTCCCGTTCATTGCTGTGGGGAGGGCGCTCACTCCGCTGAGCGCCTTCTTTCCCACGGTCTTTTTATGTGCACAGTAACTTGTTGGATCGCAAAACGGGTTTGGCCCACCTTCGAGCAATCCACGTACATGATTCCTGATAGGGGTAGGGACGGCTCATTGGGTTGAGCCGCCCCTCCCTCCGAACCGGACGTGCAGATTTCCCGCATCCGGCTCTCCCGTCACCAAGTGACTCCGTTACGGAGGCTGGCGATAGCTTTGGCC
>Ga0209417_1001354_pt1 | contig 45230 bp, 41 predicted proteins | sample RifGroF2_FD_184002 | JGI IMG/M metagenome (GOLD analysis project Ga0209417, IMG submission 184002) | Groundwater microbial communities from Rifle, Colorado, USA - Groundwater F2 (SPAdes) (version 2) | ecosystem: Environmental > Aquatic > Deep subsurface > Groundwater | place: Rifle, Colorado...
TTTTACCGCAAAGCGAAAAAAGAGGGAATCAAACCGATCATCGGGATGGAAGCGTATGTGGTTGTTGATAGTTCGCGGTTTGAGAGAAAGCAGATTGACGAATCAACCGGCAAGAAGAAGAAACCGTACAACCATCTTATTCTTCTTGCAAAAAATATGGTGGGATATAAAAATCTCGTAAAACTTTCTTCACTCGGTTTTTCGGAAGGATTTTATTACCGTCCCCGCGTTGACATGGAATTGCTGGAAAAATATCATGAAGGATTGATTTGTACTTCCGCCTGTGTTGGCGGAGTTGTAGCTTCATCACTTGCAAATAACGATTATAAAAAAGCGAAAGAAGTCGCAATAAGATTTAAAGAAATGTTCGGCGAAGATTTCTATCTTGAAGTTCAAAACCATAATATCGATAAAGAACTTATCGTGTTGGAACAGATGCCGAAACTCGCCAAAGAATTATCCATTAAATTGGTTGCAACTAACGATTGCCACTACATTAACAAAGAAGATTCTGTTGCTCACAACATATTGTTAATGCTCTCGGAAAAATCGGGAACGGGCGACTACAAAAATCTTCGCTACGGAACCGATCAAATATATTTCAAATCTCAGGAAGAGATGAAAAACCTTTTCAAACATCTTCCGCATGCAATTGAAAATACACTTGAGATAGAAGAAAAAACAAATCTTGTTTTTGATTATGATCAACAACATTTTCCGGTTTTTCCAATTCCGGATGATTCTCCGGCAAAAAATTTAGATGAGTATCTTGAATTACTTGCGTTTGAAGGATTGCAAAATCGCTTTAAAGAAATTACTCCTGAAATTAAAGAACGGTTTAATTATGAAGTTTCGGTAATCAAAACGATGGGATTTCCCGGTTACTTTTTAGTTGTGCAAGATTTTATCAACGCCGCAAAAAGAGAAAACATTCCTGTTGGACCGGGCAGAGGAAGCGCCGCAGGTAGTTTGGTCGCCTATGCTCTTGGTATAACGAATATTGATCCGTTGAAATACAATTTACTGTTCGAAAGATTTTTAAATCCCGAACGAAATTCGATGCCCGATATTGACGTTGACCTCGCCGATGATCAGCGTGGCGATGTTATTGATTATGTAAAAAAACAATACGGTGCGGAATGCGTTAGTCAAATTATTACATTCAACCGCCTTTCCTCTAAAGCCGTTTTAAAAGATGTTGCTCGCGTGCTTGGCATTCCCATCGCAACCATTAACGGCATTACCAAACTCATTCCAAGTAAATTTGGAAAAGTTTATACGATTGAACAATCTTTGAAGGAAGTACCCGAATTAAAATGGGTAAAAGATTCAAAAGAAGAATCGATCCAAAGTTTAATAAAATATGCAAAAGTTTTGGAAGGTATGAACCGCAATGCTTCCAAACATGCTTCCGGTGTTGTTATTGCTCCGGGTGCGGTAAGTGATTTTGTTCCCCTTTCATCTTACAACGCTCAAGAGGAATTGGTAACGCAATTCAACATGAAAGAGCTTGAAGATAACGGTCTTCTCAAAATGGATTTTCTTGGGCTTCGAACGCTGACCATCATAAAAGATACACTCAAGCTGATTAAAAAAAATCACAACATCGAGTTGGATATCGATGATATTCCGCTTGACGATGAATCGACATATCAACTCTTTTCCAAAGGACAAACGACCGGCGTTTTTCAATTTGAATCTCCCCCGATGCGCGAGTATTTGAAAAAACTTAAACCGCAGTCTATTTTAGATTTAACTGCTATGAACGCGCTATACCGTCCTGGTCCAATGGAATTTATCGATGATTTCATCGATAGAAAATATGGCAGAAAGAAAATTGAATACAAGCATCCAATACTTGAATCAATTTTAAAGGAAACAAACGGCATCATCGTTTATCAAGAACAGGTTATGCAGCTCGCAAATAAAGTTGCGGGAATGAGTCTTGCCCAAGCTGATATCCTCCGTCGTGCGATGGGGAAAAAAGATTTAGCTGCGATGAAACAGCAGAAAACCGTTTTTGTTGAGGGAGCGAAGAAAAATAACGTTAGTGAAAAAATTGCTACTGAAATTTTTGATGACATTGACAAGTTCGCAAATTACGGCTTCAATAAAAGCCATGCGGTGGCTTATTCTGTTGTAGCGTATCAAACCGCGTACTTGAAAGTTCATTATACACCGGAGTTTCTTGCGGCGAACTTAACAAACGAATTTGGAGACAAAAATAAAGTAACCCACTTTTTGGAAGACTGTCGAAAATTAAAGATTGATGTACTTCCGCCGAACATTAATAAACCCTCCAAATTTTTTGATGTAGAAAAAGGAAAAATTCGTTTTGGGTTTTCCGCGATTAAAAATGTTGGCGTAAATGCGGTTGAATCAATTATAAAATCAAAAGAAAAGCTTGGCAGAAATTTTAAATCGCTTTTCGATTTCTGCATGGTTAACGATTCGCGGATAGTAAATAAAAGAGTGTTGGAAGGCTTAATCCTTGTCGGCGCATTTGATTCGTTGAATAAGAACCGGGCGCAACTGTACGCGGCGGTTGAGTCGATATTAGCTTATACATCAAAAGCCGCTTCATTAAAATCTAAAAGTTTCAACAGCCTATTCAGCAGCGATGAAGACGACCACAATCTTCCCGAGCCTGAACTTCCGAATGTTGAAGATTGGAGCGAAAATGAAAAACTTGCGCGCGAAAGGGAAGTGATCGGATTCTACGTTACCGGTCATCCGTTAAGAAAATATGAAGTTGAATATTACTCCTTTTCAACGATCAGGTTGGGTGAAACTGAAGAAATTGAAAAGATAAATAATATCAAAGCAATTGGGGTAATTACAGAACTGACAACCAAAATTGATAAACGCGGTGGAACGATGGCGTTTTTCACTTTAGATGATTTTACCGGTTCATGTGAGTGTCTCATGTTTTCTTCTACCTATGAAAAGTATGGTAAATTCCTAAAACCCGAAGCTGCTGTTCTGTTGATCGGAAAACCGGAAAGCAGCGGTGACGCGATAAAACTTCATATAGAAGAAGTTATTCCGATTGAACAAACAAGAGAACTGTTGACAAAATTTGTTAAAATTGTTGTTGAAGAGAATGGTGATACTGAAACTAAATTAGAAGAATTAAAAAATATTTTGGAGAAACATCCCGGCAAAGTGCAAGTTTTGCTGGAAGTGAGTTCGGCAAAAATTGGAAATAAAGGTTTCAGACTATCGCTACTAGTAAAAATTACAGAAAAGTTCATAAAAGAAATTCACAAACTATGTGGGGAAGAATCACTGTATTTTCTTCCCGGCTTGACGGCAAGACAAGCGAAATAAAGCAGGTTCAATGTTGCTATCTATTTTTTAATTTTCCTTATATTTGAATCGTAAGATAGTCCACAAAAAATTTAAGAGAGCTAAATGAGTAAAATAAATAACGAAAAATATTGGGCCGTAATATTGGGCGCGTCATCAGGATTTGGTGAAGCTGCATCTTTACAATTGGCAAAAGATGGCTACAATATTATTGGCGTTCATCTTGATAGACAAGCAACTATGCCTAACGTAGAACGGATTGTTGCTGAAATAAAATCGTTTAATGTTGAGCCAGTTTTTTATAATGTAAACGCCGCTGATGAAGAAAAGAGAAAAGAAATAATTGATGACCTGCTTAAACGTACTGAAGGTAAACCACAAGTTAAAGTTGTAATGCACTCGCTCGCATTCGGAACATTAAAACCTTTAATTCCAAAACCTGGTGAGCAACAAATTACCAAAGCGCAAATTGAAATGACGATCGATGTAATGGCGAACTCTCTAATTTATTGGGTTCAAGATTTGGTGAGTAATGGTTTGTTAATCAACAAAGCAAGAATTTTTGCAATGACAAGTTCCGGTGGGCACTCAGCTATCCCATATTATGGAGCTGTCTCTGCCGCAAAAGCCGCGTTGGAATCTCATTGCCGCCAACTCGCTGTTGAACTTGGACCGATGGAAGTTGCCGTGAATGCCATTATGGCGGGTGTAACCGATACTCCGGCGTTAAGAAAAATTCCGGGCAATATTCCTATGATAGAAGTTGCGCGAAGAAAAAATCCCCGCGGAAAATTAACTACTCCTCAGCAAGTCGCAAAGATCATTTCGCTTTTCTGTCATGATGGCGGTGAGTGGATCTCCGGAGGCATCATCAATGCTGATGGTGGAGAGGATATTGTAAGTTTTGTGGGGCAAGGTGAACCGGAAAATGATTCGTTAAAAAACTATTTAAATTAAAATAAAGGAATAATCATGAAACCATTAGAAATTACAGATAGCAATTTTGCAGCAGAAGTTCTTCAATCAGATAAACCGGTGCTCGTGGACTTTTGGGCAACCTGGTGCGGACCATGCAGAATGATCGCTCCAATCGTAGAAGAACTTGCAACAGAATATGACGGCAAATTTAAAATCGGGAAAATGGATGTGGACAACAATCCGCAAACCGCAACTCAATTTGGAATTAGAAGTATCCCGACTCTTTTAATTTTTAAAGGAGGAAAGGTCGTTGACACAATTATCGGTGCTGTTCCGAAGGGACAGTTCGTCCAAAAACTGAATGCTAATCTCTAATTCATAATCTGGTAAACCAGAACAAAATAATATGGAATGACCACCGTTGGTAGTTAAAATTGAATGGCTGCATGACTGAATGAAAAACATGCATTCATTCAGTTATGCTTTTTAAACCGATTAATATTCTCGCCATTCTGTGCTTTCCGCCGTGGCGGATTTTTACTAACTATATAATAACGTAGATATAATAAGAATGAAAAAAATACTCATAACGGATTCTGTTGATAAAAAAAGTGTTGCAGTTTTAACCGCTGCCGGCTTTGATGTTACCTATCAACCGGGAATGCCGAAAGAAGAAATAAAAAAAATAATAAAAGATTATCAAGGCTTGATAGTCAGAAGCGATACCAAAGTAACCGCTGATATAATTGAACTGATGGATAACATGGAAGTTATCGGTAGAGCGGGAACCGGAGTTGATAATATTGATTCCGAAGCCGCAACTCGCAAAGGTGTCATCGTGATGAACACTCCCGGCGGAAATACAATCTCAACTGCTGAACACGCAATCTCTCTGATGCTTTCGATGTGCAGAAATATTCCCCAAGCAACGGCTTCATTAAAAGCCGGGAAGTGGGAAAGAAAAAAATTTCAGGGTTCAGAAGTTTACGGAAAAACTTTGGGTGTTATCGGATTAGGAAAAATCGGACGCGAAGTTGCCATCCGCATGAAAGCTTTCGGAATGAATGCAATTGGCTACGATCCAATTCTTGCTGAAGAAACTGCCGCAAAGATCGGCGTAAAATTAGTTGATCTCGAAACTCTGTTTTCGCTTTCAGACATTATCACGGTTCATGTACCGCTTGATGAAAAAACACAAAATCTTATTTGTACTTCAACACTTGCAAAATGTAAAGATGGTGTTAAAATTGTTAACTGTGCGCGCGGCGGCATTATTAACGAAGATGATTTAGTTGAAGCTTTAAACTCAGGCAAAGTTTCCGGAGCCGCATTTGATGTGTATGTTACCGAACCACCGGTTTTCGATCATCCTTTAATTCAACATCCGAAAGTTGTAACCACTCCGCATCTCGGCGCATCAACCGGCGAAGCGCAGGAAAAAGTTGCAATTCAAATTGCCGAACAAATTGTAGAGTACTTTACTAATAAAGTTTTACGAGGCGCAGTAAATGCGGCAGCGCTTGAATCATTTGGCAATCCAGATTTAGCGCCGTATGTTCGATTGGCAGAAAATATTGGTTCACTGCATGCGCAAATCTTACAAAGTAAATTAAAGAAAATTAAAATTACTTTTTACGGTACGCTTTTAAGTGAATCGCACAAGTTGATTTCATCCGCTGTTATCAAGGGATTTCTCTCTAAGCTTTCTTCTGATACCATCAATTTAATTAACGCTCCTTTTCTTGCAGAAGAAATGGGAGTTGTTGTTGATGAAGTTTATGCAGGCGCAAATTCTGATTATACTAACCTGCTTGCGGTTGAATGTTCTAATTCAACAGAAAAAAAATATTTAGCGGGAACCGTATTTGGTAACAACGAAATACGCATTGTTGATATTGATAAATTCCATCTTGAACTAAAACCTGAAGGAGTAATGTTGTTCTACTCCAACATTGATAAGCCCGGTATGTTAGCACAAGTGGGAAAAATATTAGCAGAAAATAAAATTAACATCGCCGGATTATCATTAGGTAGATTCGGAATTGGCAAAGAAGCCATCACGGTTGTTAACGTTGATTCATCAATAGAGAAGGCTGTTTTACAAACTATTTCTTCAATTGAAGGCATAAACAACGTATATACGGTAAAAATTTAGTTTGAACGGAAAAAAGTACTTGACATTCATTTAAAAAATTTGTAATTCTGTTACAAGAAAATAATTTGTTCCGTTTGGAATCATATTGTTTCGGAGTTTTTATTTATTAGTTCTATTTATTCATCAATACTAAGGAGATCGCTATGACTCGAAAACTTTCAATGTTTTTATTCTTAGTGCTTTTTACACAGGTGTTTTTGGTCGCTCAACAAAAAATGATTTTGAGACCCGACAATACTTTGGAAAAAGTTACTCAAATTTACGACGGACGTGAAACTATGATGGTTCCGTCAAATAAATTTGGTGTGCAGAACAAAACTGTTCAAGCACATCATGTTTCTAAAAGTGTTAATGGAACCATTGACACTTTACAAATCAATGATGGTTCCTTTAATACTAATTTTGGTGCATTCGGTCAGGATTGGATGGTACAATGGTATGTTGCTCCTGCCGATTTAATTATCAAACAAGTTGGTTACAGTACTACTGACGCTAGCCAACCAAATGTTGAAGTTAAAATTGTAAAATACAACTGGACAAAAGCTCAATTAGCGGCAACCGGTGAAAAACTCTGGGGTTATTATGAAGCAACCAACGGCTTTGGTAATAAAACCGCATTCCCTTCAAATCCTGATGCAACTGCCGGAGGATGGGTTCCTCTTCAAACAGGAGCTACCTCTCCATTTGATGCTGTTGATATTTGGAGTGATGGTGGAACTGGTGCTCCTTCAACCGCTGTTGAGCAAACTTCACTTAATTATCAATGGATCCCGATGAATATTGGTGTTGAACCTACCATTACCGCAGGGACTATCTTTGGTATCGCAATTAAAAATACATTGCAGGACATAAGTCAGACAGACAATGGAGCAAATCGTTTCGGTCTTTGGTCAGGTGCTAGCACGGCATTGAACGGCTGGAAATTCTATGCTGCTTATAGATTAAATACCGATGGTAGCGATGCCGGTTGGTGGTCAAGAGCTTATTCTTGGGATCTAGTTGCAGAAGTTGAATTAATAGGTGATATTGCTCCTACAGTCGTATCTTTTGACAAATTACCTACAACTCTTTCAACCGCTTCTAGAACAGTTAATGCAGTTATTACCGATATCAATCCTTCGGGCGGAGCTGCGGGTGTAAAATCTGCAACGATTAAATACACGATCGATAAAGGCGTTAATTGGAATGATGTTGCTATGACCGGTTCCGGTGATAATTATGCAGGAGATATCCCTGGGCAATCACCAGGTACTGCTGTTCAATATTACTTAGTTGCAACGGATGTTAATGACAATTCCTCACAGACTTTACCCGTTGACTATATTATCTTTGCTCCAAATCCGGAAAATCCTACATTGGTAGTTTTTAACGGTTTTGCTAAAACTACCGGTTATCCGCCATCCTATTATTTTGGATATGACGGTACCGGAAACGGTTCTCAAGTTATCGTTTTCCCAAAAGACAAATGGTCTTATGGCGCATTAACAAAAGAATTAGTTGACAATTACAAAAACATTGTTGAAATTACAACAACAGGTCCAAAAGCTATCAATAGTGCAGTCATTACTGAATGGTTGGCAGCTTCACCTAATCATAACTACTTATTAGCCGGAGACGAATGGCTTGGTTCACAAACTAACTGGACCAACACTACTTATGCTGCTGGTGATTTCAGATATGATGTTTTAGGTATTGCTAAAGATTATAACGATGTTAACTACGCAGCTACCGGCGATGAGAAATTAGCTTCATTAGCTTCAGGCGTTGCCGGAACTACTTTAGGTGATTCGCTTCAGCTGAAAGTTGTTGCTTTAGGCGAAGATTCATTAAAAATTGATCCTACCTATGAATTCGGTGCTACTTATTCAAACTGGCTAGACGGTTTTGATGTTGTTGATGGAACCGTAGTTGACGTAAAAGCCGTTGGTAAAGATGGAACCACCTATAATGTAGGTGCTCACCGAGTATTACCTGCCGGTAATAAGATCGCTTTCTTGGCTTTCGATCCATTAACTTTAGACAGCCCTGAATCAGCTTACTTCTGGTATGGTTTTGATAGGGTTTCTCCATTAGTACAAGCTATGAACTGGTTTGATGCTTGGACTCCTAACTCAGTAACCACAACTGTTGAATTCAAAGTTGATATGAGTGTTAAGATGAAAAGAGGAACATTCGCAGCAACGGATTCAGTTTGGGTACGCGGTAACTTTAACGACTGGGCTGGAAAAGCCACTGAATTAAAAGACGCTGATGGTGATTCAATTTATACTGGCGTCTTCACAACTTTCACAGTTGGCCAAGAACTTGTATTCAAGTATGTAACTAGCCCGGATATATGGGAAGCAACAGGAAACAGAACATTAACCGTAGCTGCAGGTGCAAATGTAACATCAGCATGCTGGGAAGATGTTTGTGTTTATAAACCTGCTAAAACTATTAAAGTAGCATTCTCAGTTAATATGGAACTTGAAAGATTATCAGGCTTATTCTCTGCATCCGATACGGTTTCAGTACGCGGATCATTCAACGGCTGGGGAAATACCATGATGACAGCTTCAGCAATCAATACAGATTTGTATGAAGTTGTAGCAGATGTTGTTGCCTCTGTCGATGAAAAAGTCAGTTTCAAATTCTTCTATACCCCTGGAACATGGGAAGTAAATAATTTGGATGGTCCAAGTCAAAACGATAGATTTTTCGTTGTATCCCAAGCAGATTATGATGCAGGAACAATGAGTTATGACGCAATCGGATTCAATAATGGTTCATTAGAAACCGTATTAAACCAAGATGCTAATATCACCTTTACCGTTAATACAAATGGTGCATCGATCATTAATGCGCCAACAGGAACAGCTTTCACAACCGTACATATAGCCGGTGGAAATGCACCGCTACAGTGGCCGGGAGGCGGCTGGCCGGATGCAGACATCACAAAGGTTATCCAACTTTTTGATGATGGTACCCACGGTGACGTAACCGCAGGTGATAAAATATTCACAACAAACAGCATAGTATTTGTAAAATATTCTACCTTAACCGTAGTATACAAATATGGTGCAAACTGGGGCTTACCAACTAACGGCGGAGCTAATGATAACGCAGGTGGAGTAGGCGCAGACAATACACTGAAGATGCTAAAAACGACAGCAACTGCTACAATTGCTGACTCTTTTGGAGTAGTAAAAGTACACGATTTATCATTGGTTGATGTTAGAAAAGAAGGAAATGAAATTCCGACAGTATTTGCGTTGGCGCAGAACTATCCGAATCCATTCAACCCTGAAACATACATTCGGTTCAGTGTACCGCAAGAAAGCTTTGTAACCGTAAAAGTATTTAATACTTTAGGTGAAGAAGTTATGACCTTAGTAAATGAAGCAAAAACTGCCGGAACATACAATGTTTCGTTTAACGCGAAAAACTTGACCAGTGGTATTTACTTCTATTCAATTAAAGCAAATGACTTCACTTCAACCAAGAAAATGATCTTAATGAAGTAATTCACGTGCTCTGTTCTTTATAAAGAAGGTTGCCCTGAATAAGGGCAACTCTTCTTTTTTTTTATGAAAAAAAATCGTTACTTCCTCTGAACATTAATGTTTAAAAGAGGAACTCCTATAATTTAATTAAAAACTATGAGGTCACTAATGTGGAGTAAATTTTTTAGGATTCCCGTGTTGCTTCTCTTCTTAACAATCGTATATTATGGTTGTGTTGAAGAACCCACGATAGATCCTGTAAAAAGGCCCTACACCCTATTACGTGTTGCAAATTTTTCATACAATGTTGATACATTAAATGTATCAATAGACGCTGGTAAGACAGTCTTTAGTCTTTATAAAAACGAGTTACCTGCCCAATATTTTGAAATTGAATCTGGTAAAAGACACTTTTTTGTTACAACCCCATCCGGGGATACACTTTATAATGAAAGAATAACTATCGGATCGTATGAAGAACTTTCATTATTTTTTACAGGTTATTCAAAACCGCATGATGATTTATTAAATACTTTTAGTTACGCACAGTATACAAATGGTTTCGTTTACCTTTATGAAGGGATGGGAACCGACACAACTGTAATTCAATGTGCCAATTTTGCACCAGATACACCTAGTGATAGCTCTATTAAATATTACGTCATGATCACAGACACTACGACAAAACAAATTGTCAAGACAGTTTCTTCGTTAAGTTACAACACATTTACAGGAGCAGCATTACCGGGTAATAAAACTTACAAGATAAACTATGCAAAGCTGACAAGTTCGGCAACTGATGTGAAGAAAACCTATCTCTTTTATGGTGACACGACTTATACGTTTGATACAGGGTTTCAATATTTTGTTTATGGTGTAGGAAATCCCAAAAAACCAAGTTTCGTTATAGAAAAAAACACCCCTTTACCAATAAAGTCTAAATAATAAAAGGAGATGAAAAGATGCGTAAATTATTTTTTATAATAGTAGGCTTGCTATTCTCCGCAGGACTTTATGCTCAAACCGGAAAGGTTTCTGGAAAAGTTACTGACTTAGAAACCGGGGAACCATTAATTGGTGCAAGCGTTATGATCCATGGAACGAATTTAGGCGCGGCTACTAACCTTAACGGAGAATATATTATTTTGAATGTTTCTCCAGGGAAATATTCATTAGTGGCAAAATATGTTGGGTACCGACAGGTGGAAACCACGAATCTAAATGTATCTGTGAATCTCACTACTGAAGTTAATTTTAAACTTCCATCAGAGGCTTTTAAGCAAGAAGAGGTAATTGTTGTTGCCGAAAGACCTTTGGTCAATAAAAATGTTACAAATGCAACCAGTGTTGTTCGAACAGAGGATATTAAGAATCTTCCTATTCGCGGAGTTAACGCTGTTGTATCAAACCAAACAGGCGTTGTAGAAAAAGGTGGAAACTTGTACATTCGCGGAAGCCGCAGTGATGCAGTTGCTTTTTATATTGACGGCGTGTTGGTTAATAATCCTGTATTTGGTGGATCAAGAGCTTCTACCATAACAAATGCAATAGAAGAAATTCAAGTTCAAGCCGGCGGTTATTCTGCGGAATATGGCGGTGCAAATGGTGGAATCGTTAGCACTCAAACAAAAGCCGGATCTGAAGTATACAGTTTAACTGCAGAAGTAATTACAGACGCATTTGTTAAACCTGGCACAAAATATCTTGGCGGCTATAATTATGGCTATTCGGAGTATGTTGTAACAATTGGCGGACCAATTATACCCTCATACAAAAATGTGAAATTTTTCTTTGCCGGGAATAATGTTTTTCAAAAAAATCCTGCGGCGTTTAACAGAGGATATGACTTTAAAGGATTATTTAATCCAGGCACCCCAACAGATACCTTTGATATCGTTTATCCGGAAGGTGTTCGTCTAAATCAAGCTTCTAATACTTATCAGGGTCAAGGAAACTTAACTTGGGACTTAGGCGCATTTAGTCTTAGGTTAAACGGAAGTTATACTTATAACACAAATCGTGGTGGTGTTGGTTGGACCGGTATTGCAAATCAGAATAGCGCTGCTCTGAATGAAAACAGAACACTTACTTCAAGCGTGAAGATAACTCATGTTTTAAGTTCAAATATGTTTTATGACGTTATTCTAAATTACTTCGGTGATTTTTATGTGCAAATGGATCCGATATTTAAGCATAATATAACAATGTATGGTGATTCTATCGAAAACGCCAAGTATGGCAGAGCTATGCTTTCGGATGGTCAATTACTTACAGGTTATCAGGCTTATGGATTGGAATGGGCAAAATATAATACACCAAACACAACTTATCGTAAACAAAAAACTCAATCATTTGGCGGCAAGTTAAATTTCCTCTATCAGTTAGGAAAACATCATGAATTAAAAGCCGGAGGTGAAGTCACCTCTTATACAATTCGTCGATATTCAATCGGCGCCAGACCAATCGCGCAGAGTGTTAAATCGGTTGCCGATGGAGATGTTCGTTTGATTTATAACCGTTTAGATAATTATGGTTATGATGTTTATGGGAATACTTTGGATAGTGGTCCGGAAGGTCCTAAGCAACCGGTGTTCATAGCCGCTTATGCTCAGGATAAAATGGAGTTTTCTGATCTAGTATTAAATGTTGGTTTCCGTTATGATTATATCAATACTGATTCGAGAGAATTCATAAATCCTAATGACGTTCAATTCAAAGACGGAATTATTGATCCCGCTTATATGAAAGATGTTAAACCTACGGCTCAAATAAGCCCGCGTTTAGGATTTTCTTTCCCGGTAACTGATAAGACCGTTTTTCATGCCCAATACGGAAAATTCATTCAACAATCTCAGCTTAGTAATATTTATCAAGGCTTTAATAGAAGCTCAGATATTATAAAAGGTGGATTTGCTGAATTAAATCCCGTTGGATATGGAATTAAACCTGAAAGAACAACTCAGTATGATATCGGTTTCAAGCAACAATTAGGAGATAATTTTGCTTTTGATATTACCGGTTTTTATAAAGACATCAAGGATCAAGTTCAGTTGCGTACAATCTTTGCAGAGCCAACAGCTGAACATGTAAAGTATTACGCTTTATTGAATGGCGATTTCTCAACGGTTAAAGGAGTTGAGTTTAAAGTGGACTTAAGAAGAACACAAAGAATTTATGCCTCCTTTGACTATACTTATTCAGATGCTCAAGGAACCGGATCAAATCCGACAGAGGCAGGAAGAGGTGTTTGGCAGTCTCCTACAGCCGAACCATTTTTACCTGTTCAAATAGCTCCTTTGTCATTCAACCAAGCTCATCGCGGTTCTTTTAACGTCGACTATCGCTTTGAAAAAAATGATGGGCCTGATCTGTTCGGTATGAAAATCCTAGAACAAGCCGGTGCGAACTTACTCTTTACCTTCAATAGCGGATCAAATTATACACAATATACAGGTTATGGAAATACTACTCCGCCAACAGAAACACTAAATAGTTCTACAACCCCGTGGAATTACCAGCTTGATGCACGATTTGATAAGTCATTTCAAATTGGTGGGTTGAATCTAAACGTATATGTTTGGGTTGTAAATCTATTGAATACAAAGAACGTGATCGCGGTATTTGGGCAATCCGGTGACGCCTACGATGACGGTTATTTAGCTACTGAGGTTGGTAGAGAAGAGTTGAAAAATTTAAAGAGCAATTACGGACAGCAAGCAGCAGATACCTACAAAGAATTATATTTGGCGAATATTTATAATTCAGGAAATTTTGGAACTCCAAGACAAATAAGATTAGGTGTTCGTCTTGACTACTAATCCTAATTTATTGGTAAACACAAAGGAGAAATTTATGATTGAAAAAAAATATGTTCATTTTGTAACTTTTCTTATTCTTTTCGGCTTTTTGACAGTTTGGGTAAATGCTGATGATAAGAGTAGTGAAAATAAAAAACAATTAAATAAAACGAATACTAACGATAACAACCAGTATATTGCTATAAACCAGATATTCATGTGGGTTAGTAATAATGGATCGGGTTCTCATGACCCCCGTACTGATGCATCGGGATTCTATTGGCCCGGCGGTGAAAATGCGACCATTCCTGCTATCTTTCAAGATGGTATGATTTGGGGAGCCAAAGTCGGACGAGAAGTCCGGGTGAATGGCTCTGTATATCGTCATGGTTTGCAGGCGGGAAAAATACTAGCGAATGGTGAAGCCGATAATCCTAATGATGGTAAGTATAGAGTCTATAAGATCAGAAAAGGCTGGGAAGGTCTGCCTCCCGGTCCAAGACGTGACGCATACGAAAAGGATTACAACGAATGGCCGATTGCAGACGGAGCTCCCTATGTTCTTGATGCTGATGGAAACAAAGTTCCTGAATTTGTTGGCGATGAAGTTCTTTGGTGTGTAAGTAATGATCTCGACCAAACGCGTTCAACTTATACTTACGGTACTTTACCTATGGGACTTGAACAACAAATGACCGTTTTTGGTTTTAATAGAACCGGTGATTTGGGAGACATGGTTTTTAAGAAATATAAGCTGATCAACAAAGGCAATTTAACATTACGTGAAGTTTACCTTGCCTATTGGTCAGATACCGATATGGGTAACGCTAGCGATGATTATACCGGCTGCGATACTCTTTTAAAATTAGGTTATACCTATAACGGAGATAGTAATGATGAAGATTTTTATGGCACTACTCCTCCTGCGGTAGGTTATGTCTTTTTTCAAGGACCAATAGTAGAGGGCGTCTCATCAGATAGTGCAAAATTTTTGACACAGTGGCGTCACGGATATAAAAACTTACCAATGACCGGGTTTACGTTTTATATTAATCTCGGTTCAAGTCCTTATCAGGATCCTGATCAAGGTGTAGCAGCAGGGTCAGTTCAATTTTATTATTACATGACGGGAAAAGATAAAAGAGGGAATCAATTTATTGACCCAAATACTGGATTAAGCACTAATATCATTTTGGCTGGTACTCCGGGTGATCCAATTGCAGGGATTCCGGCATCCGGTTGGTATGAAGGACCGGTCGGTTGGCCAGGTGGCTCATCACCTCCTGAAGATAGAAGACATTTAATGAGTTCAGGACCTTTCACTATGGCTCCCGGAGATACCCAGGAAATAGTTGTTGGTATTGTGATTGCACGGGGTGTGAATAGCCTTAATAGTATAACAGAATTAAAGAAAAAAACAAAAACGGCACAAATTGCTTATGATAACGATTTTAATTTAACTCCCGCACCGGATGCACCAAAAGTATCAACATTCAGTGATGATAAGCAGGTAACTTTGTATTGGGAGCCAAATTCTGAAAATTACGATGCTATTGATAAGTTGATTCTGGGTAAAGGGAAAACAGATACCACCTATAATTTTGAAGGTTATCGTATTTGGCAGTTTTCTAATGTTTCAGGTTCAAATCCCCAATTATTGGATATCGTTGATGTTAAAAATAGCGTGACAAAAATTACTCAAGCAGGTGAAGTTAATGGTGTGAAAGTTGATTATACGGTATTTGATTTACCAAATGCAGGATTAAAAAGATACTTTACAACAACAATGGACAAGATTAAAAATGTATCATTAGTAAATGGAAGCCCTTATTATTTCGCAGTTACTGCATTCGGGTATTCTGGTGAAAGTGATCCTAAGTATCTTGAAAGCCCGGCACAAATTATTGAAGTTCGTCCTGCTGCACAACCGATAGATGTAACATTTGATTACAAGAACGGTGAATCTATTGGTGCAAAACAAAGTGTTGGTGTTTCCGATGCTGATCTTAATTTAATAGTAGTAAATCCTATTGCATTAACAGGCAATAGTTACAAAGTTACCTTTGATTCTGATTCTTTATCTATAAGGAATTGGGATAATACAAAGGATTCATTAGTTACATTGGTTTATAGTTTGTTCAATACTTCTAAAACGCCTGTGGATACTTTACTATGGCATAGTCCTGAATTGGGAAAAGACAGTAGCACTAATAAAATTGTGACTGATGGATTTTCTCTTGTAGTAAGGAATACAGGAATGGACAGCATAATTGCCGGAAATACAAAATATAGAGTTAAGAGTGTTGAGGAAATAAAAGGACCAGGTGGAAAAGTTATTGCAACTCCTGTTGATGTATTTCAGGGTAAGTTAAATTCAACAAAAAAATGGACAATCTATCCCAGAAGTTCGAAAGGACGGTTTAATTGGCAGGAACTTCAAACCGAAGAAGCTATGGGATTTAATAATTACGAAATTCGTTTTACTGATTCTAGCGCCTATTACCTATCCGGATTACAGGGTGGTTTTAGTGAAAAGAGCCTAATGACTAAATTGGATTCACTTGCCAAAACAGACAAATTACCTTTTGAAATTTGGTCACTTGGCAGGTATGATAATCCGGCTGATGCTAAAAAACTTATTCTAAAAGTTATAGATAAAAATGCTGGTATACTTGATTCAACAAAATCTATCCCGGATCGTAAGTGGACCCAGTTAGACAGTAGTTACTGGGAACAAGTATATGCGTTTGAATCTTCTACTCTTGATCCTGCAAATTTACCTGCTAAAGAGTTGGTTGCGTCAAAAATACTTGATCACAAAATTGGTGGTATAACTTTTAAAGGTGAATTACCTGAACCTGGTACTGTTATTAGAATTAGTGCATATAAACCAATTATTCCAGGAGACGAATTTGTAGTTACAGCTCCTGCAGCAAATCTTAATAATACCGCCGCGGCTGCAGCCAATATTGAAAAAATAAGTGTATTTCCGAATCCATATTTTGGATCACATGCTTTAGAGGAGAGTAAATATAATAGATTTGTTCGCTTCATTGGATTGCCAAAACAAGCTACAATTACTATTGTATCTCTTTCAGGTGTGTTAATCAAGAGATATGAGAAATCGGGCGATTCACAATATCTGGATTGGGATTTGAAAAATACTGATCTCTTACCAGTAGCGAGTGGAATGTATATTGCTTATATCGAAGTTCCTGGTGCTGGTACAAAAGTTCTCAAAATTGCCATTATTCAAGAAACACAATACTTGGATCGAATTTAATGAAAGAGGGGAACCGCGTGGTTCCCCTTAATCTTAAATTTTATATAGGAGAAAATTAAAATGAATAAAAAAATCACTTATTTTTTAACAATCCTGTTTTTAGGAACAGTCTTGTTCTCGGAAGTTTTTGCTGGCGGCGCTAAAAGAAATGGTACAGCTGGTGCTCAGGAATTATTGATTCCTTCCAGCGCTTCCGGTCTGGCTTTAAATGGAGCTAACATCTCTAGTATTACCGGATTGGATGCTGTTTTCTACAACCCAGCAGGTTTTGGCGGCTCACAAACAAGTACGGAAGCGATGTTCTCGCATCTCAATTACATTGCTGATATATCGATGTCTTTCGCCGCAGTAGGAGTTAGTTTTTCTGAACTTGGATCATTAGCTTTTAGCTTAAGGACATTGAATTTTGGTGATATTCCTATCACTACGGTTGAAAATCCTTATGGAACAGGTTCAATGTATTCCCCATCTTACGTAACATTAGGTTTGACCTATGCGAATTCAGTTACTGATAGAATTCGAGTCGGATTCAATCTTAAATTGGTATCTGAGAAAATAGTTAGAACCAGCGCAACGGGATTTGCGTTAGATGCCGGAATTCAATACCAGGGTTTAGCCGGCTTAGATGGACTTAGTTTTGGTATCACTTTGAAAAATCTTGGACCACAAATGAAGTTTGATGGACCTGATCTAATTAGATCTGCCGCTGAAATTGAGGCTAAAAGAGGAAATAACTATTATATGATTGATGCGGCTTCTTTCGAATTGCCGTCTCAATTGGAGTTAGGTTTGTCTTATGCATATAATATCGGTGAACAGTATAAGATGGTCGTCGCTTCAACTTTCCAGAATAACAACTTTGCCAATGATGAATATAAACTTGGCGGAGAGTTCGTTTATGATGATATGCTCTTCCTCCGTGGCGGGTATTCATACATGGGTGAAGTCAAAGATAATGAATATCAACAATTCTTCGGTGTTACCGCCGGAGTTGGTGTTAAAGTAAATATCGGACTTGAGATGATTTTTGACTACGCATATAGAGCTGCTAAGTTCTCAGAGTCAAATCATTTGATTGGTGTTAAGTTCAATTTTTAATTAATTATTAATTCAAAAAGGCTGGTGAAAGACCAGCCTTTTTTTTACTCTTGATGTACTATGAAGAAATTTCTCCTGCTACTCGTCTTTTGCTTAATTCCACTTATCTCGCAAAAAAAAATATCATTAGAATTTGACTACGCGACTTTTAGATATGACTCTACTGAAAAGTATGTCGAAATTTACTACTCAATCCAACAAGCTAGTTTGCTTCCAATTAAGAGTGATTCGCTCTACGTCGTAGAAGCTTTAGTTAATATCACATTTGTTGATAGCGCTTCTGGAAAAGTTGTTCAACAGAAAGATTGGAGAGTAAAAAATGAAGTTAATGATTCACTTGAACTTCTTAAAAATATTAATCTTATCGGAGTTGTCGGTGTAGCCTTTCTCCCGGGGAAATATGTTCTTACAATATCTGCATCGGACATCCACAATCAGGAGAATAAAGTATCGCTAAAAGAAAAACTTAACTTACTTCCTATATCTAATAAAACTTTTTCCATAAGTGATATACAGTTAGCTTCTCGTATTATTCAAGACAGTGGAAACAGTGAATCTATCTTTTATAAAAATACTGTGGAAGTAATTCCTGCACCTAACCTGTTGTTTGGTGAAAATCAACCCGTCGTCTATTACTATAATGAATTATATAACCTGCAAACTGCGACCGGGAATGTTGATCTACATGCATTTGTTTATAATGCAAGTGGGAATGTTGTATTTTCAAAAAAGAAAACATTTTCTAATAAGACGGAGTCTAGAGTTGAGGTAAATACTATAAATATTTCTAAAATGCCAACCGGGGCATATACGTTGGTATTGGTTGCCGCTGATTCCGCTGCAAGTAAAAAAGTATATTCTTCGAAGAAATTTTTTGTGTATAACCCGGCGATAGCTGATACATCATTCAAACCACTGGGGAATTCAGATTTTATGGCGAGTCAGTTCGCAATTTTTTCAATCGAAGAGTGTAACCATCTTTTTGCAAAATCAAAATATCTTGCTACCCGAAACGAGGTAGAGCAATTTTCGAAAATCAGTTCAGTAGAAGGGAAGAGAGAATATCTGTATAAATTCTGGAAGGGAAGGGATGAAGTCACTGAAACACCCGAGAATGAAACTTTTATGAATTATTTTTCAAGAGTCGAATTGGCAAATCAAAAATATTCAGCAATGAAAAAAGAGGGTTGGAAAACGGACAGGGGACGGGTATTTTTGTTATATGGTGAACCTAGTGAAGTTGAGAGATACCCAAATCAGTTGGATTCAAAACCATATGAGATTTGGCAATACCATAATCTCGAAGGTGGCGTTATCTTTGTCTTCGCGGATTTAACTGGGTTCTCAGACTATCAATTGATAAACTCTACAATGCGCGGGGAATTACGTGATGATAACTGGCAACGGCGAATTATTACAAACTAGCCTTGTTAAATTATCTTTTGTTTTCAGTGTTAAAATTATTTGCTACAAGTTAGAATAATGAGTAAGCTCGAAGTTTGAAAAACCGGTTAGAATATTTTCTGTTTAAACTGTTCAGCAATCTTTTTTGTTTGCTTGGACTCAGACTTTCAAGAAGTTTTGCACATCCACTTGCTTTGTTTTTTTTTTACTTGATTCCCATACGGAAAAAAGTAGTTAAGAAAAACTTGTCTTTAGCTTTCCCGCAATTTGATCAAACCAAAATAGATCGCACAGCATTTGAGTGTTATCAAAGTCTAGCGACCACGTTAATCGAAATTCTTTGCATGCCAATTTTAAGTGAAGAGGATATTGAGAAATATTTTAATTGGGAAAATTTCGAATTGCTTGAAAAAAGGTATGCTGAAAATAGAGGAGTTATTCTCCTCATTTCACATTCTGCTAACTGGGAGTATGCAACACTAGCGATTTCGAAAAAAATAGGTATGCCTCTTGGGGTCATAATGAAAGAACAGCGAAATACTTTAGTGAGCGATTGGATGGTTAAGTATAGATCAAAATGGGGAAACAGAATGATCACACTTGGAATTTCTGTAAGAAATTTTTACAAAGAATTGTTGGATAAACATATTGTATTGTTAGCCGCGGATCAGAGAGCGCCGAAGGAAAGTCAGCGTGTTAAATTTTTTGGAAGAATGTCGACTTGTTTCAGCGGACCCGCTTCATTAGCGGTCAAGACTGGTGCTCCAATTATTTTCGCTCTGATGAAAAGAGAACCTGACCTAAAGTACACTATCAAATTTGTAGAAGTCCCCGTTGATGATCTTCCAACAGACGAAGATGAAAAAATTCTTGAGATCAGCCAACGGCATACTACGATTTTAGAAGAAGCAATAAAAACCGCGCCGGAACAATGGTTGTGGATGCATGATAGATGGAAATTCTAAATCAAATAAAAATAGTTGTTGTGCAGACAGCTTTTATTGGTGATGCTGTTTTAACATTACCAATGCTTGAAGTGCTTGCTAAAAATAATCCCGATGCCATAATTGATGTTGTTACGATCCCCATAACCTCAGAAATTTTTCAGGCATCACCTTTTGTTAACGAAGTAATTGTTTACGATAAGAGAAACACTCATAAAGGATTCAAAGCTCTTCTTTCTTTTGCACGAATGTTGGGTAACCGAGGCTATTCTTATCTTGTTGCACCGCATCGTTCATTACGAACTTCTCTGCTCGTTTTGTTTTCCGGAATAACAGAGTCGGTAGGATTTAATAATTCAAGTCTCCCCATCATATACAAACATCTCGTTGATTATCCGTATGAGTTGCATGAGGTAGCAAGAAATATTTCTCTTGTTTCAACAAATGGTGCAGAAAAATATTCATCATATTTACCGATGATGTTATTCTCTGATGAATCAAAAAAGAAGATAGACTTCTTCATATCATCAATTGCAAAGGATAAAAAAATCATTGCCATCGCTCCCGGAAGTGTTTGGAAGACCAAACGATACCCCGTAGAACATTTTCTTTCTCTGGTTCGTACGTTGATAAGTAAAAATTATTTAATTTTACTTATCGGTTCCGAGGTAGAATTTAAATTGAATGAGGATATTCAAAAAGCCGCTGGTAATAATTGTGTAAACATTGCCGGAAGACATTCAATCCTTGAAACAATTTATCTTTTAACGAAGTGTAATTTACTAATAACCAACGATAGCGCTCCAACACACTTTGGAATGGCTGCCGATATTCCGGTATTAACCATTTATTGTTCAACGGTTCCGGATTTTGGTTTTTTCCCGTATACTGGAAAAAGCGGAACGATAAGCCTTAATGATTTACCTTGTAAACCATGCGGTATTCACGGATATGAAGTTTGCCCGCTTTCTCATTTTAACTGCGGACAAAAACTTCTACCGGAAGTTGTGCTTGCAAAAATTGATACGTTATTGTAATTATAATTGATAAAGAACCTTATGCAAAATCTAAAATCACTATTAACAAAATATGGATTTTCTGTGGTGTTCATTCCCAATTCCAATCAATCTGTAATCCAAAATAAAACAGTAAAAGGGCAACTACTGTTTTGGGGTATCCTCTCATATACCGGTGCTTTATTTTTGCTGATATCACTGTTCTATACCTTCACACCGGCAAAATATCTTTTACTTCAAGAAAGCGATATTGCAAGAGTTAAGGGTTACGGGGAGTTTCAGTCGTTGAATGAAAAAATAAATATGCTGGTAGTTGAAATTGATAAACTTAAAACGACTAATCAAAATTTAAAGAATGCTATTTATCTTGGTGATTCATCCTTAATATCAAAACCGGCTGCAAGCGGAAAGAAAATCGGGGGAAGTGTCTGGGCGGTTTTTTCAGATTTACTCTTTGAACAGACTTCTCAAACATTAATTTTTCGTAAACCGGTTAATGGATTTGTGAGTAGAGAATTTTCAGCGAAGAAAGGACATTTCGGAACTGATTTTTCTCTTAAGGTTGGAACACCGGTTTATGCTGCCGCTAATGGATATATCGTTTTTGCGGATTATACTGTTAATGACGGTTACATGGTAATTATTGCTCATTCTGATGAGTATATTTCGGTTTATAAACATTGTGATCAGTTGTTAAAATCAACACGGGATTTTGTTACACAAGGTGAATTAATAGCTCTGTCCGGAAACACTGGAAAACTTACCACGGGTCCGCATCTTCATTTTGAAATATGGAAAAATGGAATTGTTATTGATCCGGAAAAAATATTTGCTAATTTTTAGGAGAAAAAATGAAGTTTGTTTCAAGCGATACTAGTTTAGAAAATCTAAGTATTATTAATTTAAAAGCTGTTGTTACAGGAAGTTTTTCAACTGAAGGAAGTTTAAGGGTTGATGGAGTAATCAAAGGAGATGTTACCGCTGGCGCAAACGTAGTTCTTGGAACCGGTGCGGAAATACACGGTGAAGTTAAGGCGGCAAACATAACTATTGGCGGCAAGATATTTGGATCGGTTCAAGCTTCCGGAAAAGTTATTCTCGAAAAGAATTCTCTCTTGATTGGCGACTTATTTGCTAATGTTCTAGTAGTCGAAGAAGGCGCCCACTTCGAAGGGAAAAGTTCAATGGAAAATAATGAAAAAAATAGTTGAACCTGGTTTAAATGGAGTTGAAAAATCATTCAAAGATGCCGGACCTTATCTTGGTTTGGGATTTCAATTTGCAGCAACAATTGTATTGTTGATATTAGCCGGTTCATGGTTAGATGGTAAGTTTAATTCGTCGCCCTGGCTTACCGCCATTTTAGGACTTTTCGGAGGCTTTGCGGGGACTTACAATCTCATAAAAACAGTGATTGCATTAGGTAAGAAGCAGGATGCTAAGCAAAAATAGATGGTTTTTTCTAGCTATCGCCATAAATTTTCTCATAGTTTTTTTTGTAACAATCGCTTATTTGTTAAATCTTTTAAATTTTGATTTTTTTCTTCCTTTGCTATTGGCACAAATAATAGTTCTTCCTAATTTTGCAGTTGGATTCTCGGCAATATTGTGGTCACTGCAAAAAAATGAGCAGGTTTTCCTCTTGGTTGTTTTAGGAGGAATGCTTATCCGGATGGCTTATATATTAGGGATGGTTTTTCTATTCCTCCATTTCTTGAAGATTAACCAAAAATATTTTATATTTGACATCTTTTTATTTTACTTTTACTTTCTCACCGCTGAAATTTTCATTTTGGTGAGACAAAAGACTCTAATTACCGATAAAAAAACATGAGCGAACAGCATACAACGGCGATTGTCGATACCTTGAAACAAGATTCAACTGCTCACGGAGGTTCCGGAAGCGATTGGATCATGCATCATATTATGGATAGCGACAAGTTAGATTTCACTCCGTTCGGCACCATTAGTTTACCACAAATTCATCTTTTTGGACTTGATTTATCGATCACCAAACATGTTTTGTTCTTATGGATTTCAGCTGCTCTGTTAATCTTTTTAATGATCCGGGTTTCGAGATCGTACAAAAAATCTCTCGTTCCTAAAGGCGCCGGAACTCTGTTTGAAATATTGATCGAATTTGTCCGTGATGAAATTGCAAAGCCAACCATTGGCAAAGGATATGAAAAATTCTTGCCATACTTATTAACTGCTTTTTTCTTTATTCTTTTAAGCAATTTCCTCGGTTTACTTCCTTATTCCGCTACCGTTACAAGCAACATTACGGTAACCTCAGTTTTGGCGATTTTTTCTTTCTTTATGATTCAAATAGCCGGAATCAGTAAAAACGGAGCATTTGGATATTTTAAAGGATTAATCCCTCACGGTGTTCCGGTCTTTTTATTGCCCATCATGCTTGTAGTAGAAATACTCGGATTATTTACAAAACCTTTTGCCTTGGCGATTCGTCTTTTTGCGAATATGACCGCTGGACATATTGTTATTTATGCGTTGATCAGTTTAATTTTTGTTTTACATTCATATTTAGTCGCGCCTGTTTCCATAGGAATGGCGCTTTTTATTTACTTGCTTGAAATTTTAGTAGCTCTGCTTCAAGCATTTATTTTCACCATGCTATCTTCGTTATTTATCGGCATGGCTTATCATCAAGATCATTAAATAATTTATTTAACTAAAGGAGAAACACAATGACAGGTAGTATAGCACTTTTAGCAGCAGGTATCGGAGCCGGAATGACCATTATCGGCGGCGCGCTCGGAATCGGAAAATTAGCCGCATCAGCAATGGACGCAAGCGGAAGACAACCTGAAGCTGCCGGAAACATTAGAACATCCATGATTATCGCTGCTGCGCTTATCGAAGGTATTTCTTTATTCGCACTCGTTATCTGCTTTATTCTTGCTGGTAAATAATAACCGGACTCGAATCCTGATAGTTATCGGGATGTGATCGTTTCTTTAAGTATAAAGTTAAAGGTTTAATTATGTTTGGTTTTTCAATACTTGCCCTTTCGGCATTGTTTGCCTCAAGCGAAGAAGGTGGAAGCGGTGGTTTGCTCTCGGTTAATCCCGGTTTAGCATTCTGGACTGTCTTAACTTTTTTAATTTTACTTTTCATTCTAAAAAAGTTCGCTTGGAAACCAATCCTTGCAGCATTGGATGAAAGAGAACAAAAGATTAAAGACTCACTTCAAATGGCTGAAAAAGCTAACGAAGAAGCAAAGCAAATGATCGAAGACAATAAAAAGCAACTTCTTCTTGCAGAAGATGAAGCTAAAAAAATTGTTGAGCAGAGCCGTGTTTACGCTGAAAAACTTAAAACTCAGTTACTTGAGGAAAGTAAAGCTCAATCACAAAAATTGATTGAAAACGCTTCGCAAGAAATTGACCGCAAAAAACTTGAAGCATTTGCTGAGCTTAAAAATCAAGTTGCTGATCTTTCTCTTTCAATTGCAGAAAAGATATTAAAGCAAAGTGTTGATAAGAACGCTAATGCTGAAATGATTAAAAAATATATTGATGAAATTCAAAAGAACTAACTATGGCAGTAAATAAAGTTGCCGTAAAATATGCAAAGAGTCTTCTCGATTTTGCAGAAGAGAGAAACGCGTTGCCGACTTTTTCAAAAGATGTGGATGCAGTTCTTCACGTTTTCGGACAAACCGATGAAGTTAAAAGGTTTTTTAAAAATCCAATTATCAAAGAAAAAGATAAAGCGGCGGTTTTTACTACTCTCTTTAAGGAAAGAGTTTCAAACGAATTTTTTGAATTTGTTTCTCTGATGATCCGCAAAGGAAGAGAAAATGTTCTTGAAGAAGTTCTTTTATCTTTTGTTGAATTTAAAAATGAAGCTCTTGGAATTGTTCCCGTTGTATTAACTACTTCATATCCGTTAAGCAGTCAGGAACTTGATCCGATCAAGACAGCATTTGAAAAAATTCTAAACAAAAAAGTTCTTTTTACACTCGCAGTTGATGAGCGTCTTATCGGTGGATTTGTTGCAAAATGCAAAGACCAAATTTATGATGCTTCACTTCAACATCAATTGGCGCTAATAAAAACTCAATTAAAATTCGGCGGACCTTCATTAAACTAATGATTCGCCAAAGGTGAATTCTAAAGGAAAATTATTATGGTAGATTTAAAACCTGATGAAATAACAGCGATAATACGGAAACAAATTTCCGGATATCAAAACGAGGTTGATGTTTATGACTTCGGAACCGTGTTGCAAGTCGGTGATGGTATTGCACGTGTGTACGGACTTTCAAAAGTTATGGCAAGCGAGCTTGTTGAATTCCCGAATGACGTTTTCGGTATGGTATTAAACCTCGAAGAAGATAGCGTTGGCTGCGTTTTGTTTGGTGAATCTTCATTAGTAAAAGAAGGCGATCAAGTTAAACGTACAGGTAGAGTTGCTTCTATGCCGGTTGGTAATGCAATGCTTGGACGCGTTATCACACCTTTAGGAACACCGCTTGATGGAAAAGGTCCGATCAACACCGACCAATTTTTGCCGATGGAAAGAAAAGCGCTCGGTGTTATTCAACGCCAACCGGTTAAAGAACCGCTCCAGACCGGTATTGCCGCTGTTGACGCGATGATCCCAATTGGACGCGGACAAAGAGAATTAATCATCGGGGATCGCCAAACCGGTAAAACTGCTGTTGCTATTGATGCAATTATCAATCAAAAATTTACTCATACGGAAGATGCAAAAAACTTAGGCGTTAATCCTGTATTTTGTATTTACGTTGCAATCGGACAAAAAAATTCAACCGTTGCTCAAGTAGTTGCAAAACTTCAAGAGAACGGCGCTATGGAATATTCGACTGTTATTGCAGCTTCTGCTTCAGATCCGGCTCCGCTTCAATTTATTGCTCCATATGCCGGTGCAACTCTTGGAGAATTTTTTAGAGACAACGGTAAACACGCACTCGTTATTTATGATGATCTTTCAAAACAAGCGGTTGCTTACAGAGAACTTTCATTATTGTTAAGAAGACCTCCGGGACGTGAAGCTTATCCCGGCGACGTTTTTTATCTCCACTCACGTTTATTGGAAAGAGCTTCAAAATTAAGTGAAGACCTTGGTGGCGGAAGTTTAACGGCTTTGCCGGTTATCGAAACTCAGCAAGGTGACGTTTCCGCGTATATTCCTACAAACGTAATTTCAATTACTGACGGACAGATTTATCTTGAATCAAATTTATTCAACGCAGGCGTTCGTCCCGCTATTAACGTTGGTATTTCTGTATCCCGCGTTGGCGGAAACGCACAAATTAAAGCGATGAAAAAAGTCGCCGGAAGTTTGAAACTTGATCTCGCTCAATACCGCGAACTTGAAGCATTTGCAAAATTCGGTTCCGATCTTGATGCGTCAACTAAAAAGATTTTAACACGTGGTTCAAGATTAGTTGAATTGTTAAAGCAAGGACAATACGTTCCGATTCCTATTGAGAAACAAGTTGTAAGTATTTATGTTGGTACGAATGGATATCTGGATGAGATTCCTGTTGCTGATGTAAAAAGATTTGAAAAGGAATTGCTTGAATTTGTAGAAGTAAAATATTCTGAAATATTTAAGTCAATTAGAGAGACAAAAGAATTAAAAGATGATACGGTAACTTTATTAAAGAAAGCTACGGTTGAATTTACACAAACATTTAAAAAGAGCGTCTAACTAATGGCAACCCTTAGAGACATACGGCGAAGAATTAAAGGTGTGCAAAACACCGAGCAGATCACTAAAGCTATGAAAATGGTTGCGGCTGCTAAATTACGCCGTGCTCAAGAAAATGTTATTAGCGCTCGTCCGTATGCAAGAAAAATTTCAGGTTTAGTCAATCATCTTTTAACGGATGAGTTAAGTGGAACGAATGAGTTGTTGCTTAATAGACAAACGAAAAAAGTTCTTGTTGTTGTACTTACATCGGATAGAGGTTTGTGCGGAGCATTTAATACTAACATTCTTAAAGAAGCTGTCCGGTTGATTGAAGAAGATTTAATCCCGCAGCAATTAGAATATTCTCTGTTTTGCATTGGCAAAAAAGGTTTCGACTTTTTCAGAAAAAGAGATTACTCAATAACTGGCAATGCAATTGGAGTATTCGGGCATTTGAAATTTACAGATGCGTTGTCAATCTCCAGTGAAATGATTTCCGGTTACTTAAAAGGTGATTTTGATAAAATTGTAGTTGTTTACAATGAATTTAAATCAGTCGTTCGCCAAGAAATTGTTCGCGAGCAATATTTACCTATATCTTTTAATGAAGGCGAAAAAACAAAACGTTCTACAGTTGATTATATTTTTGAACCGGGGCAAAAAGAAATTATTGATTCATTACTCCCGAAACATTTGCAAAGCCAGATGTGGAGGATCTTGTTGGAATCAAACGCATCTGAATTCGGGGCGAGAATGACCGCGATGGATAACGCTTCCACAAATGCAAAAGATTTAATAAGGTCGTTAAAAATAACCTACAACAAAGCGCGCCAGGCAGCAATTACAAAAGAAATTCTTGAAGTTGTTTCCGGTGCCAACGCCTCGAAGTCTGCTTAACCATTATGCTTGAAGATCTTAGTGCTAAATTAGAACTTGCCTTAAAAAAAGTTCGCGGGCAAGGAAAAATTACCGAGAAAAATATTTCCGAAACTTTGCGCGAAATCCGCCGTGTTCTTTTAGATGCTGACGTTAATTACAAAGTTGCTAAAGAGTTTATTGAAAAAGTTTCTGTAAAAGCGTTAGGACAAGAAGTCCTTGTTTCAATTACTCCGGGTCAGTTAATCACCAAAATTATTTATGATGAATTAACTCTCCTGCTTGGAGCAAAGAATAGCGAATTAGAAATTAATCCTACTGGACCAACAATTATTTTGATCGTTGGACTTCAAGGTTCCGGTAAAACAACTTTTTCCGGTAAACTTGCCGGTAAAATGAAACAACTGAATAGAAAACCGCTTCTTGTTGCTGCGGATATTTACAGACCTGCTGCTATTGAACAATTGAAACAGTTGGGAAAATCTATTTCGGTTCCGGTATTTTCGCTTGATGAAAAAGACGCAAGAAAGATCTCGAAAGAAGCGCTGCTTTTTGCAAAGCAAAATGGACACGATACGGTTATAATCGATACAGCCGGACGTCTTCATGTTGATGAAACGTTGATGCAAGAAATTTCGGATATTAAAGAACTTGTAAATCCGACCGAAACTTTATTTGTGGTCGATTCCATGACCGGACAGGATGCAGTTAACTCGGCAAAGGCTTTTCATGAAAAAGTAAATTTTACTGGAATTGTTCTTACAAAACTTGATGGCGATTCTAGAGGCGGATGTGCTCTTTCAATCCGCGCGGTAGTTGGCGAACCGATAAAATTTATCTCGAATGGTGAAAAATTAAATGCCATTGAGAATTTTTATCCCGATCGGCTTGCCTCAAGAATTTTAGGCAAAGGCGATGTGGTTTCTCTTGTTGAAAAAGCTCAGGAAGTCTTTGATGAGAAAGATTCTGCAAGACTCGAAGAGAAACTTCAGAAAAATAAATTTGATTTTGAAGATTTTCGGGATCAAATAAAAATGATCAAGAAGATGGGCTCTCTTTCATCTATAATGGCTATGGTTCCCGGTTTAAACCCCGCGATGATGAAAGATGCCAAAATTGACGACAAAGCTTTAGTGCGAATTGAGGCAATAATCGGCTCTATGACCAAAGAGGAGCGAAAAACGCCAAAAGTTCTTAACGGAAGTCGACGAAAAAGAATAGCCATTGGAAGCGGAACTTCCATTCAAGAGGTAAACCGATTAATTAAGCAATTCCAAGAAATGCAAACAATGATAGGAAGAATGAAGCAAAAAGGCTTTTTAAATTCGGTTTTTAACAAGAAAAGTTTTAATTTTAATTAAGAAAAGTGATTAATTTGGAGAATATATAATTTGGCAGTTAAGTTAAGATTACGCAGAATGGGAAAGAAGAGACAACCAATTTACAAAGTTGTCGCGGCTGATTCTCGTTCACCAAGAGATGGAAAATTTTTAGAGGCAATTGGTCTTTACAATCCGAAAGCGAACCCGCTTTTTGTTGATATTAATGAAGATCGCGCGCTTTACTGGTTAGGCGTTGGCGCTCAGCCAACCGATACGGTAAGAAGCCTCCTTCGTTCTAAAGGGATTACCTTAAAGCAAGAATTGATTAAACGCGGAGCCCAACCGGAAGAAGTTGCCGCCGCTATGGAAAACTGGAACAAGCTTAAAGAAGCTTCCTCTGAAAGGAAAGCTGCAAAAAAAGAGAAGAAAAAAGAAACCAGTGCAACAGAAGTAAAGGGCGCTGCTTCTGAAGAAAAAGTTGAACAGCCCGCTTAATTTTTAGCGATCGGTTCGACTTTTTTTACTTAATTCTAAAAGCTCCCGGCTCTAAATTAGGAGATTCTTCCATGAAAGAGTTCGTCGAATTCATTGCTAAACATCTCGTCGATAGCCCTGAAGCCGTTGTCATTCAGGAAAAAGTGAACGAAGAGAAGAAAATTGTTTTTTCCTTGAAAGTTGGACCAAACGACATCGGTAAGGTAATCGGTAAAAAAGGTAAGACAGCCCTCGCTATGAGAACCTTGCTTACTGCTGTTGCCGCTAAACAGGGTAAAAGAGCAATTTTAGATATTGAAGACTAAGCTGGTTTGATAGGGTTTTCTCTTCTCGGAAAAGTTATTTCCGTTCACGGAAAAAGTGGTGAAGTTAAAGTAAAAATCTTTAACGATTTCACCGAAGAAGTTGATTTCCCGGATTTTTGTTTTGTCGATTTTTTCGGTAACAAAAAAAAACTGAGTGTTCAATCAGCTAAATGGAGCGGAAAGTTTTTAATTCTCTTAATCGATGGATTCGGCTCAAAAGAAGCGAGTTCAATTCTTCTTGAAAAAGAAATTTATGTTACGCAGAGTGAAACCGAACCAGATCAAGAATTTAGCTTTCTAATTAAGGATTTAGTAAACAGTAAAGTTTTTGCCAACGATGTTTTTCTTGGTGAAATTATTGATGTGCTCACTCTTCCAAGCAACGATGTTTATGTTCTTGAAGACGATAAAAAGAATGAGATTTTAGTTCCGGCTTTACAAGAAATTATTGACCGATTTGATAAAAAGGAAAAGAAACTTTACTTAAAAGTAGAGAAGAGTTATTTCGAGGATGATGAGAATTGATATTATTTCTGCCGTACCTGAATTACTGCAAAGTCCATTAAACACAAGCATCCTTAAAAGAGCACAAAACAAACAAAAAGTAGAAATACACGTTCATAATCTTCGTGATTATGCGTTTGATAAACATAGAATAATTGATGATAAACCGTTCGGAGGCGAAGCCGGCATGCTTCTTAAACCCGAACCGTTCTTTGCTATACTTGAAAAACTTACTGCTGAACGAAATTACGATAAAATTATCTTAACCTCGCCGAAAGGAAAGTTGTTCACGCAAAAAGTTGCGAACGATTTTTCTCTTTGCAAAAATATAATTTTTCTTGCCGGGCACTACAAAGGTATTGATGACCGTGTTCGCGAAAAATTTGCAACGGATGAAATCTCTATCGGTGATTTTGTTTTAACCGGCGGCGAACTTCCGATCTTGCTGATGGTTGACGCAATTATTCGGTTAATCCCCGGAGTATTGAATGACAGCCTTTCCGCTTTGAATGATTCCTTTCAAGACGGTGAAAATCTTTCTGCTCCAAATTATACAAGACCGGCAGAATTTAAAGGGATGAAAGTCCCCGATGTTTTATTAAGTGGAAATCATCAAGCGGTACAGAAGTGGCGCGAAGAGCAGTCAAAAATAGTAACAGAAAAATGGAAAAAAAATAAATTAGCGGAGTAAATCATGATTAGTTTACATGAATTGTTGCCGGAGCAACAAGCAAAAATTGAGATGCCGAATTTTCGGTCAGGTGACCACATTAAAGTACACGTGAGAGTTATCGAAGGCGATAAAGAAAGAATCCAGGCTTTTGAAGGCGACGTTATAAGCATTCGCGGTGGTCAGGAAAATAAAACATTTACCGTAAGAAAAATTTCGAGCGGTGTTGGTGTTGAAAGAATATTTCCTTTTCACTCGCCCAAAATTGCCAAAGTTGAACTTCTTAAAGAAGGTGATGTGAGAAGAGCGAAATTATTTTATCTTCGTGAACTTTCCGGTAAAGCTGCAAGAATTAAATCCAAAAAAAGTTAACAAAACGACAAGCCGCCGTTTGGCGGCTTTTTTCTTAATATGAACTATCTATTCCCCGACAACCTTTTCTCCCGGTTTTTAGCATACTCGATGCCTGAAGTTGAAAGGCAGCGAATCATTTTTCTTCCTTCAGCTCAACTTACAGCCGCTTTAAGGAAGGATAAAAACGCCATCGGACTAATTCCTACTTTGGATTTAATTAAGCATGAAGAATTATTCGTCTCTAAACTTGGCGGCATTTCGTTTGAGAGTGAATTCTGTAATTCATATTTCTATTATCCAGCGAATCCGGATCAGAAAAAAATAACCGAAGTAATACTATCCGGGGATGTTTCTTCCATTGAAGCGATACTCTGCAAAATTTTGTTCGCGGAACTTTACGAGCAAGAAGTAAAAATTACTCTTCAATCAAGCAGCGACATATCTTCCGACAAGCCGGTATTGTTGATTGGGGATAATAATTATATTAACGAAAAATGTATGACGGGAATTAGTTTTGCTGATGAAGTTATTGAAATTCTTTCCGCTCCGTTTGTAAATTTTGTTTTTGCTTCACGTGATAAGAAATCTTTGGAAGATTTTAATAACGTGTTTACCGCGCTCATCCCCAAATACTACGAATCCGTTCTTCCTTTTATTTCTTTGTTGGATTATTCCGAGGAAATGAAAGATAAAATCAGACAGGAATTTTCTTCTTTTGTGTTTGAGTTTGACAGCATGGATCTTGATGGAATTGCACAACTTACCCGTCTGCCGTTTTACCACGGAATGATTAAAGAGATGATCGATATAAAGTTTGTTTAAAGGAAAAAGGACACCATTACTGATGTCCTTCTTGTTTAATTATAAAGCGATGTATGAAACGCTTAGTACATTTTGATTTTCCTGAATTTTTTGAAGTCTTGCAGCAGAAATTCCCGCTTTCAACTTCATCGTGCAACTCGCGATCAAACCACCGTCGAAAATAATATTTTCAATCTCTTCGATGTTCACATCTTCCTCTTTGATTACAGAGAATATTGAAGAAAGAACACCCGGTTTATCAAAGTGTTTTACAACCAATTGATAACTCGCCTCTATGGTTGTCGCTTTGTTTACCCAATGTGCAATTAGTCCGCTGTTAAGATAATCTTTTATTATTCGAACAGTCTCAGCGGCAACAGCATTCTGCGCTTGTTCAGTTGATGCGCCAATATGGTGAGTGACGTAAATGTTTTTTGATTGTTGCAGTGGGGAAGTAACCGCTCCCGATTTTTGTTCCGGTTCACCTTTAAATACATCCAACGCAACGCGGATATTTTTTTCTTTTATTGCTTCAAGCATCGCTTCTTCATCGATAATTTCCGCGCGGGAAGTATTGATCAAAAGAGTATTCGGGTGTAAGTAACCGAACATTTCTTTGTTGAATAATCCTCTTGTCTGTGGAGTTAGCGGAAGATGAATTGAAATTACATCACACATCGGAAGAATTTTATCCATCTCGGAAAAATCTTTTATTGCTACACCTTCAATGCGAGAAATATCTTTCCCGTAAACATTCATCCCGAAAGCGAGCGCCCGTTTTGCAACTTCTTTTCCAATATTTCCAACGCCTATAAGCGCCAGGTTTTTCCCGAATAAACCTTCCGCTTTTGAATATTCACCTTTATTCCAAACACTGTTCTTAAAATCCATAACGTTGTCAGGAATGCGGCGGTCAAGCGAGAGCATTAATCCCATCGCTAATTCAGCAACGGCGATTGAATTCATGCCCGGACAATTGGCGACATAAATTCCTTTTTTATTTGCAGCAGCAATATCAATATTATTAACACCGGCTCCGGCGCGAATAATTAGATTTAGCATATTTGCTTTTTCGATTGATGCTGCATTCACTTTTGTTGAACGGACGACAAGAATATCTGTATCCGCGATAGCTTCGTGTAAATTATTCTCGACCAATTGCGGTGAGTAATTTACTTCGAGTCCTAACTCTTTCATTTGCGAAAGGTATTTTTCCGGAAATTTATCCGCTACTAATACTTTCATTATATTTCTCCCTGTTTGTTTTTATTTTGATGTTACCTTATAACAAAAATCGAATTTATTCATCCAACGTATTCTCGAAAACAATTCTTAACTAATTCTCTCTTTCCAATACATGGGCTTTCTATGAAAATGGGCAATAGCAATGATTGTTAGAACATGAATGTCTGATAAATAATATATGCAGTAAGGAAATTTTTTAATTACACATTTTCTGATTTTTGATTTTGGGGTTAATTTCGTCCAAAGATCAGGAAAATCTCTTATCATATTAATTGAGTAATCAATTTCATTAAGAAATTGGAATCCCAAACCCTTGCTGCTATATTCATAATATTCGAACGCTTCAATAATTTCCAACTGTGCTGGTTGAAGGATGGTGATCTTCATGCTTGAGAAAATCTTTTCATAAATATCTCATATGGTTCTGCTCTAATTTCACCTCTTTCAAAAGCTTTAAGTCGATCTTCTACTTCTTCTTCCCAGGCCTTTGCAATTTTAGGATTAGGTTTATCAATGCTTAATAGGAGAAAATCTACCAATTTCAACTTATCTACTGGTGAAAGTTTCTCTAAAGAATTTAATATTGTCTTATCAATGGTCGCTCTATGCATATTGTCTCCAAATATTTGTATCAACTCGGAATTTTTACATTAAATTTCTTTGCATTCTCAATTGCTCTTTCATATCCGGCATCTGCATGGCGAATAATTCCCATCCCCGGATCATACGTAAGAACGCGTTCTAATCGTTCTTCCGCTTCTTTAGTACCGTCTGCAACAACCACCATCCCGGCATGAATTGAATTACCGATTCCAACACCACCGCCATGATGAATAGAAACCCAGCTTGCACCACCGATAGCGTTGAGCATAGCATTAAGTATGGGCCAATCGGCAATTGCATCGCTGCCGTCTTTCATCGCTTCTGTTTCGCGGTATGGTGAAGCGACCGAACCACAATCGAGATGATCGCGACCGATCACAATTGGAGCGGAAACTTTTCCATCGGCAACAAATTGATTGAAAATTTTTCCCATCAGTGCGCGTTCGCCGTATCCAAGCCAGCAAATGCGTGCCGGCAATCCTTGAAAATGAATTAGCTTTTGTGCTTTGTCAATCCAATTTATTAAAGCTTTATTTTCCGGAAAGGTTTTTTTTACGGCTTCATCGGTTACAAAAATATCATTTGGATCACCGCTCAATGCGACCCATCGGAATGGTCCTTTGCCATCGCAAAATAAAGGGCGAATAAATTCCGGTACAAATCCCGGAATGTCAAATGCGTTTTCAATTCCATTTGCTTTTGCTTCTCCGCGGATATTATTTCCATAATCAAAAGTTATTGCGCCGCGTTTTTGAAATTCGAGCATTGCTTTTAAGTGAACAACGATTGTTTCCTGTGCGTGTTTGATATATTCTTTTGGATTTTCTTTCCGAAGCTTTAAAGCTGAATCGAAATCCATTCCCATCGGAACATAGCCATTTAAAGTATCGTGTGCAGAAGTTTGATCGGTTAAAATGTCGGGAATAATATTTCGTTTTAAAATTTGTGGAAGGATTTCTCCTGCATTTCCAAGTAAGCCAACCGACAAAGCTTTTTTATTTTTTTTCGCATCAAGAACAAGTTGAAGCGCTTCATCAAGTGATTCTGAAATAACATCGAGATAACCGGTATCAATTCTTTTTTGAAGACGGGTTTTATCAACATCAATCCCAAGGAAAGCGGCGCCGTTCATTGTTGCAGCAAGCGGTTGAGCGCCGCCCATGCCGCCGAGACCGGCAGTGAGTAAAAATTTCCCGCTTAGGTCAGAATTAAAATATTTTCTTCCGCATTCCGCAAAAGTTTCATACGTGCCCTGGAGAATTCCTTGTGTACCGATATAAATCCAGCTTCCGGCGGTCATCTGTCCGTACATCGTTAAACCGAGCGCTTCAAGTCTTCGGAACTCATCCCAGGTTGCCCAGCGGGGAACAAGCATCGAATTGGAAATAATTACCCGCGGTGCGTTGGAATGTGTCTTAAAAATTCCAACCGGTTTACCGGATTGTACAAGAAGCGTTTCATCATTTTCTAATTGACGCAAAGAATTTACTATCGCATCAAACGCTTCCCAGTTTCTTGCGGCTTTTCCCTTGCCGCCGTATACGATTAGTTCAGCGGGATTTTCTGCAACTTCGGGATCGAGATTGTTCATCAGCATTCGCAAAGCTGCTTCTTGTATCCAGCTTTTGCAGGAAATTTCTTTCCCGCGCGGCGCTTTAATAATTCTTTGTCCGGACATGGTTAATCCTTAAAATGATTTTCATATAAAATTTCATACTGCATTAGAATGGATTTGTAAAGCCATTTTTTAAAGAACCATCCTTTTTTAATTTGATCTTTAAAATGTTTGATGTTCACTTCAAGTTGATACCGGAAACGGGTGAATTCATCTTTTGTTAATTTAATTGTTTCGTCTCCTGATTTAATTTTTTCAAGAATAGAAGAAAGAGCTTTCACCTCGGCAAAATATTTCTGATCGCCTTCAATTTGTTTAATAACGGTCTTACAAATGTTTAGTACAAGTTTTTTATCGTTTTTATTGAACTCGAAATTGTAGTTTCTGAACTGTAGTTTTTTCATTAGCCTTACTTTTTTAGTGATAGAAGTTGTTCTCTGATTTTTTGATAACCAGGTTTTATTACGTTGTATATATATTTAAGTCTTTCCTCATGATGAAGAAAAGCCGATTTCATAGCATTGATAGTGATCTTTTCAACATCATCTAACGAGAGATTAAAATGTTCGGTAGCTAAAACAAATTCCTTTGTCATCGTGGTGTCACTCATCAGCCGGTCATCGGTATTGATAGTTAAACGGAATTTCAATTTATTCAAATAACCAAAAGGATGATTTTCAAGTTTATCAATTGCACCCGTGTGAACATTGCTCAAGAGGCATATTTCAATCGGGATTCTTTTATCAAGAATGTATTGAGCCAAATCGCCCATGCTTATAAAATTACCATCTTTGTCAAAAGTGATATCTTCAAGAATTCTTGTTCCATGCCCGATACGATGAGCCCCGCACCATTGTATTGCCTGCCAGATTGATTCTTTTCCAAATGCTTCCCCGGCGTGAACTGTAATATTAAAATTCTCCCGCTGGCAAAATTGAAAAGCGTCGACATGTTTTTTAGGAGGATAACCTCCTTCTTCGCCGGCTAAATCAAAACCAACAACTCCGCGGTTTCTATAATTAACGGCAAGTTCGGCAAACTCAAGCGAATTTTTCATGTTACGCATTGCACAAATAATTAATCCGTATCCAACTCCAAAATCTTTTTTCCCTTTTTCTAATCCTTCCAAAACCGCGTTAACCACATCATCATAATGCAAACCTTTAGATGTGTGAAAAACCGGAGCGAAACGGGTTTCAACGTAGCAGACACCGTCATTTTTCATGTCTTCCATCATTTCGTAGGCGATGCGGCTTAAAGATTCTTTTGTTTGCATTACCGCGATGGTGTGCTCAAATCCCTGCAAATATTCAACCAAATTTCCTTTGTTGGCTCCGCGATGAAACCATTCACCAAGTTCTTTCGGATCATCGGTAGGAAGTTTATTGTATTTTAGTTCTTTAGCAAGCTCAATTATTGTCGATGCTCTTAATCCGCCATCAAGGTGATCGTGGAGTAAAACTTTAGGTACAGAACGAATAATTTCTTCAGTGTTCAAAATTCACCTCTTTTTTATTTCAAAAATATCCTTTTTGTGAGGTAAAAGCAACGAAGTAAGTTCAACTTTCATCATTGTTGAAAGGTTGAGAGGTTGATGGGTGAAGTGGAATTCTCAACTAAACAGTAAAACTTTTATACAAACTTATGTGAAATTTTCTCTTAGGCTTGACTTAACAATGCCAAATAAGTAAGTTTGAACCGACAATAAATAAAATATGGAGAATTAATGAAACGTGTAAATATTTTTACAGCGATTGTTTTAGGGGCTTTTTTAACTTTTACCGGGTTTCAATGCTCGTCTACGGAAATAACAAGTGCAAAGTTGTATATACAACAAAAAAATTGGGACAAAGCAATTGAAGCATTGAAGAAAGAAGTTGCTAAAAATCCTAAAAGTGATGAAGGTTCCTATCTTTTAGGAACGGTTTATGCTGAAAAAGAAGATATGGATAAGATGATTGAGAGCTATGATAAATCATTATCGATCAGTAAGAAGTACGAAAAAGAAATTAACAACGCAAGAAAATATCACTGGGCAAATTTTCATAATAGAGGTGTTGCCTTTTTTAATAGAGCCGCAGGACAAACAAACCCTGATAGTACTACACTTCTCTATAATAAATCGATTTACGCTTTTGATCAAGCCATCAAATTAGAACCAGATACTTTAGACTCATACAGAGGTTTAGCCTTAGTTTATATGAACATGCAAAGATATGACGATGCGATTCCTAACTTTATGAAATTGATTGAAAAACAAAAAGTACTTGATGCTTATAGATTCGTTGGACAAATCTATTATAACAAAGGTGTTGTTGAACGTGATAAATATGAAAATTCAAAAGTTTCCGCCGACAGTGTAAAAGCTTTAGAATATTTTAACAAAGCCATTGCAATGTTGGAAGACGGGAAAAAAGTATACCCAAATGATTCGGATATTTTACTTTACTTATCCAACTCCTATATTGCGGCAAATAAAGTTGATATTGCTATTGATGCTTTCAAAGCCGGTGTTGTAGCTGAACCTGCTAATAAATTTTATCGTTACAATTATGGTGTTCTTCTTTTAGGCGACAGTCAATTTGAAAGCGCAGCGGAACAATTTAAGAAAGCTGTTGAACTTGACCCTGCTTACCAGAATGCGATCTACAACCTTGCTGTTACCTATGTAAAATGGGGAGCCAAGATTGCGAAAGAGTATGAAATTGCAAACAAAGGGAATAAAGACGCTAAAGAGGAGACTCAATCAAAAGAAAAATATAAAGCAGCATTGCCTTATTTAGAGTCATATGTGCAAAAGAAAACCGATGATGCTCAAATCTGGGAACTCTTAGGCAAAGTTTACACGGTTATGGGAATGCCGAGTGATGCTTCGAACGCATTTAAAAAAGCTGATGCGATCAGAAAAGGCAACTAAATAAAATGAATCCTAATGAACAAAACCAGCAGATCAATATAGAACTTGGTGAAAAAGAAGCTGAAGGAATTTATTCTAACTTAGCGATCATCACTCATTCCCCGGCAGAATTTATTATTGATTTTACCCGCATTGTTCCAGGCGTTCCAAAAGCAAAAGTTCACGCAAGGATCATCACTACACCGCAGCATGCAAAACTTTTAATGCGCGCTTTGAAAGATAATATCGATAAATTCGAACAACGGTTTGGTGAAATTCACGTAGAAGCCCCGCCTAACCAGCAATTCGGGTTCACCCCGTTCATCAAAGACGAAAAGATCAATTAATTGAAGAGGCTTATTCAAAACTTGGATAAGCCTTTTTTTATTGTGTCGGATAACAATTCCCCTTGGAAAAAGTGTACTATCGTTTGATAAATCAGTTTTTATTATTTAAGTTTTCATTGGTAATAGAAGACTTATTCAGTAATTTTTTTTGTCACTTAATTATTTAGAAGGTAGGATATGAAATTCTCGCTACTTGCCTCTCGAATACCGGTTCTACTATTGACTTTACTGGTTTCGATTTCATTCATGCAATCTTGTGGGATTAAATCGCCAACTGCTCCCAGTTGGGATGTCTCACTAAATCTTCCACTGGTTGATACAACATATTCAATTTTGGATATGATCAAGAAAGACTCGTCTATTGTAAAACCCGATTATACAAAAAACGGATTGTTGGTATACAGTACAATAAAAGATGTTGAAAAAATTGAAGTAAGTGATAAACTGAAAGTGGATGGCTTTTCTACAAACACATCAAAACAAATCGGAACAATATCAATCAATGGGGATTCTACCAAAGCTGATATTGGTTTTAACTGGTCGCAACAAGGATTAACACCCGGCACACAAGTTCCAATTTTAGCTGAGAACAACCGTCCGGTCACCTCGGAACTTTCTCCGATCGACCAATTCCAAAGTGCAAAATTTGAATCCGGGACAATTAACATCACTATTAAAAATAATTTCGCACAACATGTTACATTAACGATCAACGGATTGACCATAAAGAATAGCACTACAAATGAAGTTGTTGCTCAGACGACCGCAACGCTTTCTGTTCCTCCAAATTCAACAAAGAGTTTCCCGGCTATATCTTTTAATACCGGTGTAACGGTAAAGAATCAATTAAAATTTGAAACTTCAGTTTCTATTAGCGGGAGCGGTATAAATTTAGTGACCATTCCACAAACAGCATTTTCGGTGACAACAAAGTTTTCCACTTTATCTGTTGCTGAAGCGAGCGCAAAAATTCCACAGCAAAGTCCTGTGGTTATTGATAGTACCATAACGATGGACGCAGTTTCTGCTCAACCTACAAAATTTAAAACGATTAAAATTGATACGGGGCGACTTAACATCACGTTAATAAATAATCTTGATGTTGATGCGAATGTAGTGATGGAAATTGCCAACATGAAAACCCCATCCAATGTTAAGTACACTGTGAGCAAGAAAATTTTAAGAAAATCAACAACAAAGTTTGTTGATAATATTTCTCTTACCGATTATTCTTTCGTTAGTTTAGATAATAACCCGACAAATAAAGTAAGTTACAAAGTAACCTTTACTTCAGAGAGCTCATCAGATTATAGAACCATTAAAAAGACCGACGATTTTAAAGCGACGGTTGATTTTAGTGCTTTGGGAATAAAGGAATTTAACGGTTTGGTTAAACCTACAGCGCTTGATGAAACACGTTCGGCGATAAGTCTGGATACGAAAGACCTTCAAGCAAAATTCGGTTTCGGTCAAATTAATTTTAACAAACCGTTAATTGAATTGCATTTGGCTCCATCTGCCGGAGCGAAACTTAACTTTATGATTACCGGAAGACTTGAAGCGCAAAATTCAATTGGGCAAAAGAATACACTTTCGTTAAATGCCAACACGATGAATGGTAAAACTACTATTACCGAAACTGATACGGTTATTACCTTAAATGCCGATAGTGTTAGTAATTTCTTTAAAAAATTCTCAAGGCTGCCGGATTCAATTTTCGTTTATGCCGGTGGAACATTAAACTCCAATTATCAATCGGTTACTGTTACTAATACAAGTTTCGTTTCCGGAAGTTCTAAAATTGAATTTCCTCTCGATCTTGGAATTAGCGATGGTGTATTTACAGATTCGGTTAAGATGGATTTTGATGCCGATAAACAAAAGAGAATACGCGATCTCAATACCGCCGATATGAATTTAGTTTTAACAAACGGATTAGCTGCTTCCTTTACTTTTACCGGAAAACTATACGATAGCGCTAATACATTTTTGATGTATTTCCCCCCGAAACATGCAGATCAGGATACGGCTATTACCGTTGCTGGTTGTGCAACTGACAACAATGGAAGTGTTGATGTTAATAAAAAAATCCCTACAAACTATACTGTGAAAATAGCTGCAGGTGAATCCGATCTAATTGCACGAGCTAAATACATGCGGATTCTGATTAAACTTAATACAAGTCGTTCAACTAATCTTCCCGTCAAATTTAAAACGATAGATGATATTCGGATTATGAGTTTTGGCGGTGTTAACTATCACGTGAATCCATAGGAGAATGAACGATGAAAACAATTATAATATCTGCAATCGCAATTCTTTTTTCTGTTCAAATCGCCGCTCAATCAGCCGGGTCAATCGGTATTACTGATGCTCGTTCTGTGGCAATGGGAAATACTTATACCGCCGCATCTAAAGGTCTGGGTGGATTAGGAACAAATCCCGCAACAATCTTTAACCGAAAGGATACTACAAGAAAATGGGAAATTATTACCGTACTGCCGATACCCCAAATGGGAATGAAAATTGGAACAAATTTTCTATCGATCGATGAGTTCAATTATTTTTTTGGAGAAAGTTCAACGAATGCCGCGGGCGAAAAAGTCGGTAAATATTTAACATCCGATGATAAATCCCGCTTGGTAAATTTATTTTCAGAAGGCGGAACATTTCAATCTGATTTACAAGCAACCCTTTTTGCAATTTCCTTTAAACCGAGCGCTAAAGCCGGAGTTTTTACTTTTGCAATCAGTGATGTATTCGGCTCCAACGTAACCTTCCCCAAAGGTTTAGTGGAGCTGTTGATGAACGGAAACACACCGGGAGATGTTTTTAATTTTAACGATACAAAAATGCAAGCCTGGTGGTTAAGAAAATATTCATTGTCATGGGCGCACGGGATGAAATTTTTGCCGAAAGTATTTCAAGATTTCAACTATGGATTTTCTATGAATATTATTTCGGGATTTTTCTATGTCGGTATTGATAGAATGAATAGTCAATTCAGCACGGGAGACCATAACGCCTTGACGATAAAAAATGATTTTATGGCGCATTCATCATTCTCTCCTGATTTTGCAGTGGAGTACAGTTTTGATTCTACGTCAACTAAAATGAAATCATCTTACGGACCTTTTCCTTCACCCGCCGGAAATGGATTTGGATTTGACTTTGGATTCTGGGGAAAGATAAATGATGTTTGGTCGGTTGGACTTTCGTTTACTGATCTTGGAAGTGTGAATTGGAAAAAGAATGTAGCTGAGTTCCAAGCTAACACTGAAGTTTTGATTACAAATTTAGCAGATACAAATCAAACTAAACATTTGGGAGATAAACTAACCGGTAAAGATTCAAGCAAATTTGTTGGTGAATTAAAAACCTCGCTTCCTTCGGCAATGCACATCGGAGTTTCTTTCCAATTGGATAAATTTGTGAAGGGATATTTCCCCGGTAAAATGACGATCGTTGCGGATTATAATCAAGGGTTCAACGACCAGCTTCGCAATAGTAAAAAACCGAGGCTTTCTGTTGGCGCAGAATGGATCCCGTCAAATTGGATCATCGCTTTCCGTACGGGGCTCTCGTTCGGCGGATTTGATAAATTCGGTTGGGGCGCCGGCGCCGGACTCGATTTCGGTTTCTTAGAACTTAACGGTGGAACACCCGATTTTCATTATCTTTTTATGCCTAACGGAGCTAAACGAGTTTCCTTTGCATTCGATTCAAAATGGAAATTTTAATCTGAACATTTAAGAAAAGACATTCCAAATTATTGGGATGTCTTTTCTTTTTTATGAAGTACAAATCTCTTGCATTCAACAAGCAGATCCTCAATGAACTTTTAACTTTATACTTTCAACTTTGAACTGATTATGAACTACCGCCAGGCGAAAAACGGCAAACTGATGATAGAGATACTTCCGAACAAATGCGATTTTTGCGGATGTTGCGTTGGAGTGTGTCCGGAGGATGCAATTGAGTTGAAAGAAGCGGAAATATTTATTATAGATGCGCGTTGTACAAACTGTTCAAAGTGCGTATGGAGTTGCCCGATTGAAGTGATAAAGTTTAATAAAGATGGAGTTAGGGGACAGTAAGCAGTTTGCAGTTGGCAGTCAGCAGTCAGCTATGGGCAGTTAATAATAATTTATGAGTAGTGGATTTAAAGACTTACTGGTCTATAAGAAAGCGTTTGCTTTAGCGATGGAAATATTTGAAGTCACCAAAATATTTCCGAAGGAAGAAATTTATTCTTTAACTTCTCAAATTAGAAGATCATCAAGATCGGTTTGTTCTAATATTGCTGAGGGGTATAGAAAAAGAAATTATGAAGCACATTTCATTTCAAAAATATCCGATTCTGATATGGAAAATAGTGAGACTCAAGTTTGGTTGGATTTTTCATTAGCTTGTAATTATATCTCAAAAGAACAGTTTCAAGATTTATTAAATAAAGCAGAAGAAGTTGTACGACAATTAGGCGATATATTAAAGAATCCTTAAAAATATTGTTGAAGTATTAATCAAATAAACACTTCGATAAATAGCTGGTTCCTGATTTTGAACTTCTGCTTGCCTACTGCTTATTGCCAACTGCATTCTGCCTACTGCCGATTGATACCTGCCTACTTTTCACATTTTAATACCAACAAGTTATACGTCCAAAGCTTTTTCTTGTGCGCTACAAATTGTGATAATCCCGTTTTGTAATGAACTCTCGAAAAGTAACTCGCCTTTTTTACAAACACATTGTAGAAGAAAGTTCCGAACATTCCAATAACCGCCGCATAAAAAAATCGGAGTACGGATGGATAAACTTCTTTCGTTACATCTAGTTCTTTATGTAGAACGAACCCAAAGTGATTTGCTTCGTTGATTAATTCTTCTGCGCTCACAACATCCGTAACCGCCCAGCCATTAAACATCAGTTGCATCAATTTATTTTTTGCGAAAGTGTAATTGTAAGATTTAAAACAATCTGCGATAAGAATTTTCCCTCCGGGCTTTAGAACTCTTTTAGCTTCTTTTAAAAAATCAGATTTATCAATCGCCGTTTGCATGCTTTCAATCGCCCAGACAAAATCAAACGTATTGTCTGCAAAGGATGTTGAAGTATAATTCATCGCTTTAAAAGAAACGAGTTGAGTTACTCCATGCTTTTCTGCAAATTCTGTGGCAGTAGCCGCTTGTTTATCACTTAAGGTTATGCCGGTTACTTTGCAGCCGATATTTTTTGCTAAATAGATAGAAGACCCGCCAACTCCGCATCCGGCGTCAAGTCCAACATCAGTTGATTTTATTTCTCCAAGATTGGCAAGAAGTTTGTTTGTATTGAGTACTGCGTCTTTGAGATTCTTGATTCCCGCACTCCAAATTCCATAGTGTAAGCCAAGCGCTTCTTCAAACTTCCAGAATCTTCGGTAATGAACTTCGGTTTGGTCATAGTAATTCGCAACGTCTTGCGGGGTAAAAATTTTCATCTGTTTTTTTATTGTTTAATAATTGATTTGGTTCTTGAATATCTAAAATTACTTAATAATCCGAATAAGAAAAAGTGAAAGAGAAATAAATTGAATTCCAAAAAGTTCTATCGTTTTTCAACTTTTAGTACAAACAAATGATGTGTCCAAAGTTTTTTGTAATAGGCTATCAGTTGAGCAAATCCGGTCTTATAATGGTTACGCGAAAAATATCCTGTTTTTTTTACAAAAATATTATAAAAGAAACTGACATACATACCGAAGTAGGCTGCAATAAATAATCTTCTCACTGAGGGAGCAACCTCCTTAGTAACATCTCTGTGCATTACTATAGAAAAATTTTCCATTTCTGCTTTGGTTGTAAATTCTTTTATACTTAGAACATCAGTAATTGCCCAATAATTGTTCATCATTTGCATTGATTTTTTTTCTTTAAGTGGATACTCATAGGACTTAAACCAGTCAGCGAGTACGACTCTTCCACCAGGTTTTAGAATTCGTTTTACTTCTTTAAAGAAATCTAATTTATCAACTGTGGTTTGCATACTTTCAACAGCCCAAACAACATCAAAAGTATTATTTGGGAAAGAGGTTTTTGTATAATCCATCGTATGGAAAGAAGCAAG
>Ga0209417_1001357_pt1 | contig 45141 bp, 32 predicted proteins | sample RifGroF2_FD_184002 | JGI IMG/M metagenome (GOLD analysis project Ga0209417, IMG submission 184002) | Groundwater microbial communities from Rifle, Colorado, USA - Groundwater F2 (SPAdes) (version 2) | ecosystem: Environmental > Aquatic > Deep subsurface > Groundwater | place: Rifle, Colorado...
TCCAATCAAAAAATATACAGTAATCGGAATTGGCGAAGTTCTCTGGGACTTATTGCCTGATGGAAAAATATTGGGTGGCGCCCCTGTTAATTTTGCCTACCATGCGATGCAGCTTGGCGCTGTTGGTGTTGCCGTCAGTTCAGTCGGTAACGACGATTTGGGACTCGAAATCATGGATTCGGTTAACTCGAAAGGGGTCGAAAATTGCATTGCCGTGAATAGCCACCCGACCGGAACTGTTGGAGTTACGCTGAAAGATGGGAAACCGGATTACACGATTTACGAAAATGTAGCCTGGGATTTTATCGAATTAACTCCCGAAGCAATCCATATGATTCAACAGGCCGATGCCATTTGTTTTGGGACATTGGCGCAACGCGGCGCCGTTTCGCACGAGGCCATCCATAAAGCTTTAAAACTTGTTCCGGGGAATTGCCTGAAAGTTTACGACATCAACCTGAGACAGAAATATTACAGCAAGGAGTTGATCAGCGAATCATTGTCTATGGCCAATGTGTTTAAGATTAATGATGACGAGGTTGAGATTTTTAAACAACTGTTTGGTCTGGAAGGCTCTGAAACTGAAGTTTGCCAGAGAATCAAGGAAACTTATTCGTTGGAATATCTGGCTTTGACCAAAGGGGAAAACGGAAGTTATCTCTTCCATAACAATGAAGTCTCGTTCATACCGACACCCAAAGTTGTTGTTCAGGATACCATCGGGGCAGGAGATTCGTTTACTTCGGCCATGGTCATGGGAATCCTCAACAAAAAACCATTGAAAGAAATCCATCAAAAAGCCGTTGAAATATCAGCTTTTGTATGCACGCAGAAGGGAGCAACGCCGATTTTGCCCTCAGAATAGTAAGATAAGGATTTGTTTTTCCGTAATTCGATCGGATATTAGGTTTACCCCTTTGCCAGCAATAGCAAAGGGGTTTTTACTATATAGAGGGTCAACGTCTTCATTTTTTTAGCCTTCGAATAAGAATAATTTTAGGCGGCACAATTGTTTCTTCCGAAATTCAAATCTATATTTATTAAGTTTGTCATTATTAGCAAAACCAAATACATAGCCATGACAATTGTAAATATTCTTGCTGTTCTAACACTGCTCCCAGTTATTGCATTTTCGCAGAACCAACCGGCAAAACCACAAAACGATGCGTCTGCGCCGCTACATTTAATGCAACCCGAATACGATACTCCATATATTGTTCCAACAGCTTCAGAAATAACGAAAGTACTCGACAGGGTTTATAATTACCTTGAAGCTACAACCCCCACCCAATTGACAGATGCTTCCGGCTCTGAATTATCTGATTTCACTAAAGTAAACGAGCAAACAAAATTTAAACAAGGCGATTTCAGGTTAATCAGCTACGAGTGGGGCGTAACTTATGCCGGAATGTTGCTTGCTTCGCAAACTACCGGAGATCAGAAATATGCCGATTACACATTCAAACGCCTGAAGTTTTTAGCCGATATCCGTCCGTCATTCCTGAAATTGGAACAGCTAAATCCGGATGCCCGCCACGCGATATTTTCGGTCATTCATCCACATGCACTCGACGACGCAGGGGCTATGTGTGCCGCTATGATTAAGGCAGAACAAGCCAAGATCGGCTCTGACCTGAATCCCATGATCGACAATTTTATCGACTTCATCAGCAATAAACAACAACGTTTCGAAGACGGAACTCTGGCCCGAAACCGACCGCTTCCTAACTCTCTTTGGCTCGACGATTTGTTTATGAGCGTTCCGGCATTGGCACAGATGGGCAAGTATACCGACCAGACCAAGTATTTTGATGACGCTGTTAAGCAAGTACTTCAATTCTCAAAGCGCATGTTCAATTACGATAAAGGTTTATTCATGCACGGTTGGATTCAGGAAATGCCTGAACATCCTCAGTTTCATTGGGCACGTGCCAACGGTTGGGCTGTAATGACCATGGTTGAACTACTTGAGGTTTTACCAGCCGATTATGCCGGTCGCGATCAGGTTCTTGATTTGTTGAAACACCACATTCGCGGGTTGGCCAATTACCAGTCGCCACAAGGTTTCTGGCACCAGTTGATAGACAAAAACGATTCATATCTCGAAACTTCGGCAACTGCTATTTACGCTTATTCTATCGCCCGTGCCATCAATCGGGGTTACATCGACGAACAGGTTTATGGCCCAATGGTTTGCCTGGCCTGGAACGCTGTAGCATCGAAAGTAACCGAAAAGGGACAGGTTGACGGTACCTGCGTGGGAACCGGAATGGGATTTGATCCGGCTTTTTATTACTACCGTCCAATTAATGTTTTTGCCGCTCACGGCTATGGCCCTTTAATGTTAGCCGGAGCTGAAATGATTGAGTTATTGAAAAACCATTTCCCGAAAATGAACGACAGCGCGATTCAATTTTACTCAAAAGACGTGAAAACGAACGGTGCCATCTTCGAGGCGAAATAAAAATGGACTGATAGGCCAGTATATCTAGCCAAAGGCATCGGAGTGAGACTTCGGTGAGAGCTCTGTCTTACGCTCAGTCTTACGGCAACACTCTGGGGTTATAATAAAACAAAAAATCGTCTGCAAGATTAGGTTTGCCCCTTTGCTATTTACAGCGACCAGGGTTTTTGTTTTTCTTTCAGATTTTCTTGATAAAAGACTTAATTTCAATCATTATCATTTTGTCAAACTCTCATTTTCTCTACTTTTACCAAAAATGATATCCCATGATAAACCGTATTCTCACGCTTAGTCTGATTTTAATGATTGCTTCAGGCATCTCAAATGTTTTTGCCTGTACCAACCTGATTGTCACCAAAGGCGCCAGTGCCGATCACTCGGTGATGATTACCTACGCTGCCGATTCACATACCCGCTACGGAACCCTCGGCTTCTATCCAGCTGCCGACCATAAGCCCGGCGATTTGTGCAAAGTGTTTCATTACGAAAATGGCAAGTTATTGGGAACCATTCCTGAAGTTGCCCATACCTATTCGGTTATTCAGTTTATGAACGAACATCAGGTAGCAATTGGCGAAACAACTTGGGGCGGATTGGATTCGCTAAGTAAACAACCCGGTGCGATTCTCGATTACGGCTCGCTGATGCGCATCGGATTGCAACGCTCAAAAACAGCCCGCGAAATGATTAGGGTAATGGCCGAACTGATGACTCAATATGGCTATGCAACCAGCGGCGAATCGTTCTCCATCTCCGATGCCAACGAGGCTTGGATCATGGAACTAATCGGCAAAGGCAAATACGAAAAAGGCGCCGTTTGGGTCGCACGGTTGATTCCCGACGGATATGTGAGCGGTCACGCCAATCAGGCTAGAATTACGACTTTTCCGTTTCAGAAAACCAACAACTGGAACGACCCGAAACAAACCGTTTATCATTCAGCCGATGTAATCAGCTTTGCCAAAAAACATGGGTTTTACATTGGAACCGATGAATCATTCAGCTTTTCGGATGTGTACAATCCGCTGAATTTTGGAGGCGCCCGTTTCTGCGATGCCCGTGTTTGGTCGTTCTTCCGTAAAATCAGCAAGGAAATTCGTGAAAGTCAGGATTACACCAATTATGTGATGGGGAAATTCAGCAAAGATTCGAAGCTGAAAGACCAAAGTCCGAATCCCAACGAATTTGTTTCGAACAGAATGCCATTATGGGTAAAACCCGATTCGCCCATCACACTTCAGCAAGTCAAAGATGCCATGCGCGATCATTACGAAGATACTCCGCTCGATATGCGCAACGATCCAGGTGCTGGCCCTTACCAATCGCCCTATCGCTGGCGCCCCATGGAATTTGTGGTTGACAGCGCCATGTACCTTTGCGAACGCGCCATCGCCACCCAGCAAACCGGTTACAGCTTCGTGGCTCAATCGCGAAACTGGCTGCCCTCTCCTATTGGCGGCATTTTCTGGTTTGGCGTTGACGATACCGACGGCTGTGTATATGCCCCGATGTACTGCGGAATGCAGCGTGTTCCGGAGAATTATGCCATTGGAAATGGTTCGATGATTACCTGGTCGGAAACTTCAGCGTTCTGGACATTCAACCAGGTAAACAACTGGGCCTATTCGCGCTACAACCTCATTCATCCTGAAATTGAAAAATACCAATCACAGCTTGAAAATCAGTTCAATCCTGAAGTTCAGATGATCGATCAGCAGGCGGCTGAACTGTACAAACAAAATCCGGCTACGGCAACCGATTACCTGACCAGCTATTCGGTTTATACAGGCAATAAACTGGTTGCCGACTGGAAAGTATTTTACCAGTACCTGTTTATGAAATACATGGATGGAAACGTGAAGAATTCGGATGGGCGCAAATTACTCGATAACGGCAATGGGAAAAACATTCCAAAAGCGCCTGCACAGCCCGGTTACGGAAAAGAATGGGAACGAATCATGATTCAGGGAACAGGCGACAGGCTGAAAGTTCCGAAAGAATAAAATAATCCTAAAACCTAAACCTATGAAACAACTAATTATTTCCATCGTTTTTTTCGTTTTTGTTTTGGTTCAAGTCAAAGGACAGTCAACATTTAACGGACTCGACATGAATATGGGGAACCTGTACCGGATGTCGAACGCCCAAACGCGATCGATCAGTCCTGAGAATTTTTTAGGAGAAAAAGGTAAAGGTGGTATGGCCCGTTTGGAAGATAAAGCCGAACGCAACAAAGCGAATGCTTCCGACGCTGCCCGTGATCTTGGACAAGGCTGGAAAGTGAATCCATTCATCATTATTAAACCAGGTGAAACATTCACTCTGGCGGAGATCGATGGCTCCGGAGCTATTCAGCACATCTGGATGACGCCAACCGGAATCTGGAAGTTCTCAATCATCCGGATTTACTGGGATGATGAAACCTCTCCTTCGGTTGAATGCCCGGTTGGTGATTTCTTTGCCCTGGGCTGGAACCAATATGCACCGCTTAATTCACTGGCCATTTGTGTAAATCCCGGAAGCGCCTTTAATTGTTACTGGCCGATGCCATTCCGTAAAAAATGTAAAATAACCATGGAAAACATCAATGACAAGGATGAGATGAGACTTTATTACCAGGTTGACTATACCCTCACCAGTGTTCCTGATGATGCCGCTTATTTCCATGCTCAATACCGCCGCTCCAATCCTACCGTCAATTCATTGTATACCATTGTTGATGGAATCAAAGGAAAAGGTCAGTTTGTTGGACTATACCTGGCCTGGGGCGTGAACAACAATGGCTGGTGGGGCGAAGGCGAAATCAAGTTTTATATGGATGGTGACACCAAATTCCCAACCATCTGCGGAACCGGAACTGAGGATTATTTCTGCGGCTCCTACAACTTCGACCGCGACGGACAATACAAAGAATTTTGCACGCCTTATGCGGGATTGCACCAGGTGATACGACCCGATGGAACCTATAAATCGCAGCAGCGTTTTGGGCTCTACCGCTGGCACATCTTGGATCCCATTCGCTTCGAAAAAGATTTGAAAATAACCATTCAGGATTTAGGTTGGCATCTAGGCGGACGTTACCTGCCCCAGCAGTCTGATATTTCATCCGTCTGTTTTTGGTATCAGGCCGATCCTCACGCCAAATTTCCCCAATTACCATCGTGGCAGCAACTGGAAGTGAATTAATAAATTGCAGATTCAAAATGAAACGATTCATTCAAATCCTGTGTTTTTGTTCGCTAATTACTTTTGGCGAAGTATGTTTTGGACAGAACGGACAAGCTGAAATAAACATTGATCCGAACAAAACCTATCAAACCATTGAAGGTTGGGGAAGTTCATTGTGCTGGTGGGCAGCCCAGGTTGGCGTCTGGGATGACGCAAAAGTTGACAGCATTGTTGATTTGATCACTTCTCCGGATAAGCTGAACATGAACATCTTCCGGTATAACATTGGCGGCGGCGACGATCCGAGACACCTTAACGGGCACATGGTAAAAGGCAAAGGGAAACGTGCCGAAATGGAAGGTTTTAAAAATTCGGTTGATGCACCTTATAACTGGAATGCAGACAAAGGCCAACGCATCCTGATGCTGAAGATAAAAGCTAAAAGACCAGATGCCGTTTTCGAAGCTTTTTCGAACTCGCCACCCTACTGGATGACATACAGCGGTTGTGCCGGCGGAAATGTTGATCCCATGCAGGACAACCTGAAACCCGAATTCTATGAAGCATTTTGTGATTATCTGCTCGACGTTTGCAAACACTACAAAGAAAAATACGGTCTTGAATTCAAAACACTGGAGCCTTTTAATGAATCGACATCGAATTATTGGTACAATTTAGGAAGCCAGGAAGGCTGTCATTTTACGCCTGAAACTCAAATGAAAGTCATCCGGATTTTAGCGCCGAAACTGGCAGCTTCCAGACTAAAAACAGTACTTTCTATTTCCGACGAAACCAACATTGCATCGTGCATAAAGGTTTTAAAAGCCTATCAATCTGCAGGCGATATTCTCGATAAAGTTGGGCAATTGAACACCCATACCTACTCCGGAAATAATAACGAACGAAAAGAAGCTTATCAATTGGTAAAGGCAATCGGGAAACCTTTTTGGCAATCAGAAACCGGCCCAAGCGGAAAAAGCAATACAAGTTTCGAATCAAATCTGGGATTGGCTCAAAAGCTTTTCGACGACATGCGATACATGAAACCTCAGGCATGGCTCGACTGGCAGTTGATGGAAGAAAGCAATGAAGTGTGGTGCTTGATGCGATGCAATTTCAGCTCTCAGGAATATAAAATCGTGAAGAATTTTTATGTAAGGATGCAAATTACCCAATACTTTAAACAAGGCTATTCGATTGTTGAAACCGGAAATGACAAAACTATTGCAGCTATAAATCCGGAAAAGACAGAATTGGTTGTCGCGGTCATTAACAAATCTGATCAACCTAATCCCATTAACCTGAATTTAAAAGCTTTCAAAAAAATAGGTGAAAAGGTGCAGATATTCCGGACAAGCCTGGCCGAAAACTGTTCAGCGATTTCAGGTGCCGAAGTAAAAAAACAATCATTGATTTACAGTGCACCCGGACTTTCGCTGACTACTTTTATTATTCCGCTTAGGCATTGACCTGAACACAGACCAGAAGTAATGGTTGTCAATAAAAACTACGTGACCCCAATATTGAAAGACAATGACAAAACTAAAAACGCTAATATTCTTCCTATTAGCATTCGTTTCATTCGGAAGATGCGGCGAAAATGAACCCGGTCAGGATATCAAGGAAAAATCGACATTTACCAATCCTGTGTGGGATGGCGCCGATCCGTGGATGGTGAAACACAATAACGGATACATTTATTGCTGGTCGGCCAATAATTCAATCAACGTTTCCAGATCAGCAAAAATGACGAAACGTGGCGAAACGAAAAAAATCTGGCAGGCACCCGCTAACGGCTGGAATCGTTCGTGTGTTTGGGCTCCTGAAATTCATTTTATTCAAGGCCGCTGGTATGTGTATTACGCCGCAGGAGAATCGGGTCCGCCATTTATTCATCAGCGGACGGGCGTACTTCGCTCCGCAAATGAAGATGTGTTCAGCGATTATGAAGATATGGGCGTTTTGTACACCGGCGATAACCCGGCAGATCCGGCATCGAACGTTTGGGCGATTGATATGACGATGCTCGAACACAAAGGAAAATTATTCAGCATTTGGTCTGGCTGGATCAAACAGGAAACCACCGATGCCACCCAACAACACCTGTACATTTCGGAAATGGAAAATCCGTGGACGATGAAAGGTAAACGTGCAAAACTTTCTTCCCCGGTTGAAAACTGGGAAACCGGAGGACCACTCAACCTGAATGAAGGTCCTGAAATTCTGAAGAACGGAGGCAACGTATTTGTCATTTATTCATGCCGCGAATCGTGGCTGGTAGAATACCGGTTGGGAATGCTCCAACTGATTAATCCTGACGGCAACTTACTTGATCCGGCAAACTGGAAGAAAACGGGCCCGGTATTCCAGGGAAATTCGCAGGTATTGGGAGTTGGTCACTGCTCATTCGTAAAATCGCCCGACAATACTGAAGACTGGATTATTTACCACTCAAAAAAGAAAAGTACGCCTGGATGGGAACGCGACGTGCGGATGCAATCTTTCAAATGGAATGCCGATGGGACGCCTAACTTTGGAGAAGCCATTCCTGCCGGAAAGCCAATTAGCCTACCTTCTGGTACAGCATCCGGAGACTAACAAATATCGAAAAACAGTATCTTTGATAAGCCATTCTGACCTAAACCCAATCAAATGCTGAAAAAAATAACGATTCTGTTCATAGGCCTTTGTTTCATTTTTGGAACTTATGCAAGGGATAACCGCAACGCGCATTATATCACCAATCAGGCTCCGCTTTTGGCACAACCATACACTGCTTTGCCTTTGGGGGCTATTAAGCCCAAAGGATTTCTTCTGAAACAACTCGAGTTACAGAGGGATGGTTTAACAGGTCATCTGGACAGTATTTACAGCCTGGTTTGTGGCGACAACAATGGCTGGCTCGGTGGAACCGGCGATGGCTGGGAACGCGGTCCATACTGGATTGACGGACTAATTCCACTCGCCTATCAATTGAATGACCCGGCGTTAAAAGCCAAAGCCCAGAAATGGATTGAATGGAGCATCAACAATCAGCGTGAAGACGGATACTTTGGACCAAGACCTCTGCCTGAAGGTCATCCGAAAATCAAAGGAACCCAGCAGGATCAGCGTGAAGACTGGTGGCCCAAAATGGTGATGCTGAAAGCGCTTCAGCAATATTTTACCACTACAAATGATGAACGGGTGATCCAGTTAATGCTGAAATATTTCAAGTACCAGCAGGAAATGTTGCCTAAGTTTCCTCTTGGACATTGGACTTACTGGGGCGAACAGCGTGGTGGCGACAATCTGGCAATTGTTTATTGGTTGTACAACATTACGCATGAGAAGTTTCTACTCGATCTGGCCGAAATTATTCACAAACAAACCTTTAACTGGACTGAAATTTATTCGGGTGATGTTATCCGCAGGCTAAATCCTCTCCCCAATCTACATTGTGTGAATGTTGCCCAAGGCGTTAAGGAACCAATCATCTACTATCAGCAACACTCCGAGCAGAAATACCTCGATGCGGTAAAAAAGGGCCTAGAAGCGTTAAAAGATTGCCATGGTTTTGTAAATGGAATGTATGGCGCCGACGAACATTTGCATGGCAACGATCCGACTCAGGGATCGGAGCTTTGTTCTGCCGTTGAATTGATGTACTCCTTTGAAAGTATTCTTCCCATTTCAGGAGATGTATTTTACGCTGATTACCTTGAAAAAATTGCCTACAACGTGCTGCCAACTCAAATTACCGACAACTACCAGCGAAAACAATATTTCCAGCAGGTAAACCAGGTTAGGATTACCGACGAAAGCCGCAACTTTATGGATGACCACACCGGACATCTGGTTTTTGGAACTACCACCGGTTACCCTTGCTGCGTGACCAACATGCATCAGGGCTGGCCTAAATTTGTGCAGAGCCTGTGGTTTGCCACTGCCGACAATGGCTTGGCTGCCCTGGTTTACGGACCTTCTGAAGTCACCTTGAAAGTTGCTGACGGAGAAAAGATTACCGTGACTGAATCAACCGGATATCCGTTTCAGGAAAACATTCAATTTTCTTTCCGGACGAAAACAAAAACCCGGTTCCCTTTCCACCTGCGAGTTCCGGAATGGTGTAAAAGCCCGGTCCTGACAATAAACGGCAATAAAACGGAATGGACATCGGTAAAAAATATCATCATTTTAAACCGCGAATGGTCCGACGGCGATCAGGTTGAACTTTCGTTGCCAATGGATTTCAGAACCAGCAACTGGTACGAAAACTCGATTGGAATAGAGCGCGGACCATTGGTGTATGCGTTGAAAATTGAAGAAGAATGGCGCGAAGTAACCAAACCGGCTTTTGATGATACCTATTGGGAAGTGCTACCCAAATCCAACTGGAATTATGCACTAATAAAAAGCGAAATCGAACAGAACAAACTTCAGGCGGAAGTAAAAAAAGAAATTGCCGATTATCCGTGGAACCTGAAAAATGCACCGATTTCAGTAAAAACCAAGGGAAAAAGAATGCCCATGTGGGAAATTGAACGAGGCTCTGCCGGAAAAATACCATCACCCTCGTGGCCTCCACGTACACCGGAAAAGACTGAAGAAGAAATTTACCTGATTCCCTATGGATGTACAACCCTCCGGATTGCGGAATTCCCGGTTTGTAATTAATTCGAAACCTAACAAATACTAAAATGAGAAGAAGAATTTATTTGATCCTTCTGACAAGTTCCGTAATTTTTGCAGCTTGTCAAACCACCACTAAAAAGGCTGAAAATAGCCAACAGACTTCAACCCGCTGGAACGAGACACAGGCACAGCAATGGAGTACCGAAAACGGCTGGCTTCGCGGAAGTAATTTCAACCCAAGTACTGCCATCAACCAGTTGGAAACCTGGCAGGCGGAATCGTTCGACACAGCAACCATCAACCGGGAACTAGGCTGGGCCGAAGGAATCGGGATGAATGTAATGCGTGTTTACCTCCACCACCTTGCGTGGAAGGTTGATCAGGAAGGATTTAAAGGCCGGATGAAAACTTATCTCGATATTGCCGGCAAACACGGAATTAAAACGGTATTCGTGTTTTTCGACGACTGCTGGAACCCAACCTATGCAGCAGGTAAACAACCGGAACCAAAAGTTGGAGTTCACAACTCAGGTTGGGTGCGCGACCCGGGCGATTTGCTGTACAGTGATACAACCCTTATCAAATCGTTGGAAAGCTACCTGAAAGATGTGCTGACTACCTTTAAAGACGACAAACGCATTGCCATTTGGGATTTGTACAACGAACCGGGTAATTCGGGTTATGGCGACAAATCGCTTCCGCTGCTGAAAAAAGTATTTGAATGGGGATGGGAAATCCGTCCGTCACAACCCTTGTCATCTGCAGTCTGGAGTCTAAACCTGAGTAACCTGAATAAATTTCAGGTCGAAAATTCGGATATCATTACCTACCACAACTACGATAATCCTGAAAAACATCAGGCAGCGATTGATACACTAAAACTCTATAACCGTCCACTGGTCTGCAGCGAATACATGGCCCGAAGAAACAACAGCTTATTTACCAACATCATGCCTATACTGAAAGAACAAAATATTGGCGCCATCAACTGGGGTCTGGTTGCCGGAAAATCGAACACCAAATATGCCTGGGATGAGCCTATTGCCGATGGTTCAGAACCGAAATTGTGGTTTCACGAAATATTCCATCCCGACGGAACGCCTTATAAACAGGAAGAAGTTGACCTGATTAAAAGTTTAACAGGAAAAAACAAGTAGTCAGTCTCAGTTTTCAGTTGCCAGTTGCAGCCGGCTAGCCCCATGTACTGGCAATTGAAAATTCAAAATATCATCGCACATGACAACACCAGAATTAATTCATGAAATCAGATCCTACTGCATTGCCAATGCCGATGCTGAAAGGGTTTTGAAGTCGCAGCGGTACTTTAAAGAAGAGTTTATCGGACATGGACTGATGGCCGCTCAAATTTATGCAAAGGTGAAAGAAATGCTTAAAACCAACGAAATTGATTTGCCCACAGTTCTGGATGCCGCCCCTGAATTGATGAAAAGAGGCATGCATGAAGAAATTACGATAGGTTTGCTGTTGTTTGATGGCCTTTGGAAACAATTCAATCCTGTAACATTTCAAACTCTCGGAAGCTGGTTCTCATTCAGTATTACTAATTGGGCACATGCCGATGCGTTGGGAATGTTAATTTTACCGAAATTTCTTGATAAGAAGATTTGTGAAATGAACGATTTCAGTTCATGGCTCAATTCGCCGTATAAATTTCAACGCAGATGTGTGCCGGTAACGCTGATCAAGCACATGAAGAAAACCCGACAGGTAATGCCTTCCATCCTTTTTGTGGAAAAGTTGATGCTTGATCCGGAACGGGAAGTGCATCAGGGAATGGGTTGGTTCCTGCGTGAAGCGTGGAAAATTAGTCCTTCAGAAGTGGAACCATTTCTCGAAAAATGGAAGAATACCGCACCTCGCCTGATCATTCAATATGCCTGCGAAAAAATGTCTGCCGAAAACAAGTTGCGGTTTAAACGGGTGAAATAAAAAAAATAAAATTCAAAGATTTAGAGATATTTTGGTAGGGTGACTATCCCATCGTACGGAATGTTTTAAAAATATTTGTTCATGAAGAAATCCCGCTTATATCTTTTGCTGTGCACTTTGCTGACTATCTCCATGTTTTCGTGCAAAAAAAATGACCAGTTGGAGGACGAGAAACTGAATGAGGAACAAGCTATATCAGCCGACTCCATCACCTATAACCCTGACTGGACCTACCTTTCGCACGGAAAAGCCAATCCGGATTATTCGGCTATTTTTCCGCAAAGCTCAGTCAATAAAATTGAATTAACCTTGACTTCTGCAAAATGGAACAGTATCAAAACAAACATGAAAAGCCTGTATGGTTCAGATTTTGGCAGCAATACAGGCGGTGTGCCTCCGGGAGGTGGTTTTTCCGATACTGAAACTGACTACGTGGATGTTTTGCTGAAATTCAATAACAAAAGCTGGAAAAATGTTGGATTCAGGTTAAAAGGAAACTCCAGCCTTACCACCGCGTGGAAACAGGGAAATTATAAACTGCCATTTAAACTGAATTTCGATAAATTTGAGGATACCTTTCCGGGAACAAAAAATCAGCATTTTTATGGGTTCAAAGAATTATCCTTTTCTCCGGGATTCAAAGACCAAACGCTTATGCGGGAAAAACTGGCTACTGATATTTTCCGGATGTCAGGTATTCCCGCAGCCCAAACAGCTTTTTATCAGGTTTATATTGATTTTGGAACTGGCCTGAAATACTGTGGCGTTTACACTTGCGTTGAGTTGCCAGAAGATCACATGATAAAAGTTCAATTTGGCGAAGAAAAAGGAAATATTTATAAGCCTGAATCAAAAATGATCTCCTTTCTGCAATCAGAGTTTGATAAAAAGAATAACGAAACTGAAGCAGATTACAGCGATGTTAAATCGTTGATAACTGCTTTAAACAGTACTTTGCGCACATCAAATCCTACCCTGTGGAGAAACGGACTGGAAGCTGTTTTTAATGTGGATCATTTCATTCAATATCTTGCTGTAAACAATGCCATTGTAAATTGGGACAGCTACGGGATTATGGCCCATAACTTTTACCTTTATAACCATTCCGTAAAAAAACTGACATGGATTCCGTGGGATCACAATGAATCGCTGAGCGGAAGTCCGGGGATTACAGGAACAACAGGTGGAACCGGCCTTCCTGGTCCGGGCGGACGTTCAGGCTTGTCGTTAAGTATGAATGAAGTTGGCGCAGATTGGCCTTTGATTAAATACATTGCCAACGATGAAGTTTATTTGGCGAAATACAAAACTTGCTTGAAACAGTTTTACGAAAACATATTTACTGAAACAGCCATGAATACGCTGATTGATAAATACAGCACAATGATTTCACCATATGCTATTGGTACTGAAGGTGAAAAAACCGGATACACTTATCTGAACAGCAGTTCATCATTCACCAGTGGAATTTCAGATCTGAAAACACATGTAAGCGCCCGAAGAAAATTAATTTCGAGCTATGTTCCTTAGAGCTGTTCGAGAAACCGACTTACAACATCTAAAGGCAAAACAACCAGTTCGTTTGAACAATTAATTACGCAGGGTAATTTGCCAATTTCCCGGTTTATTTATTTTAATCCGGATGGTACTGTCAATAATTCCAGAACGAAATTTGTTGGTACAGCTATACCTGATGTCAAAAGTGACAGGGAATACCGCATCGGCATAAAGGTTGCGTTGATAATACGATTGGTGTGTAAATTGGCCCATAGCCATGATCTGCGGGATAATATATTTGTTATAGGGATCCATGACCACAATTTCAATCTTATTCCCATCGCCACTATTAATGATACTTGGATTAACGCTACCTGTTTTATTCGAAATTTCATAAGGCGCAACCATTTTATTTCCGATATATTTCCCGGCTTCCCAATAGCCTTCTAAAATGCTGTCCCCAACGGCTTTTTTATACGTCAAAACACCTTTACCAGAGCATAACCCTCTGGAAAACTCACCGCGATATACATCATGATTGCTGAAGGTGTATGTGCCCTGGCCTTCCGGAAGTCCTTTGCTGAAGTGGCCGGTATAAGTGTCCAGACCAATGGCAGTTCCCTGTCCATGCGCAAGTCCTTTCTTTAAATCGCCTTCGTATTTTCCGATAAGCTCTTTTTTAAGTACAGGTCCGGTAATTTCCTGACTGTAAACACAAATGCTGACAAATAAAATGACAAAAGCAATTAGTGCTGATTTCATGGCTTGATTTTTATATGTTAAAATAATGAATATAAAAGTAAGAATAAATCAGTTTCAATCAACATAAATTTTTGCATTTATTCTTTTGATGCAATTGTTCCGTTAAACCAAATTACAACATTGCCGAACTTGTTTCGGCATCCCTTAATAGAATGGGACCCCGAAATAAATTCGGGGTGACTGGGACTTGACTAAATCAGTTTTACGCAACACTAAGTTATTCCCTCGGAAAATTCCTATTCTTTGAGCGAATTGCAAATCTTTTGATTGATTTCACGGACTCGTTGTTCATCTATTTTAATCACTTTCCGGTCATAGGTCATCAACCCATTTACTTCGCCTTCCACATCGGTAGTCTGTGTATAAACTCCAGCAGAAAAACCGTTTTTGATCATTCTAAGCAAAGTTTCACCATATTTCACGTATTCATCAGTGACTTCCTTCGAGTTCTTGAACTGAACATATCCCCAGTTTTTGTCGGTGGCCCATAAATGTCCTTCCAAAGCAAGACCAATTCCACCATATTCTCCAAGTACCGTTGGCCGCTGACCATCGTACAGATACATATCCGGTCCGGGATAATTGTGCAAATCGAGCATGTCGCCCACCGGATAATGATTTCCGCCACTGGCTGGATTGACCAACCGGCTTGGATCATAGGTTTTCGTCCACTCCACAATTTCTGTAGTTTTGAATTGTCCCCGGGCTTCATTAAACGGAACCCAGGCAACAATGCAGGGATTGGAATACAACAAATTCACAATTTCTTTCCATTCTTTGCGATAGTTGGCTTCCGACTCAGCACTTCTTCGAAACTCGTTTCCATTAAAATAATTGCGGCTTTGCCATTGAGGCCAACGGTCACCACTTGGCATATCCTGCCAAACCAAAATCCCAAGCTGATCGCAATGGGTGTACCATCGTGCAGGCTCCACTTTTACATGCTTTCGAATCATGTTAAACCCAAAATCTTTGGTTTTCTGAATGTCATATTTCAAAGCCTCGTCGGTTGGAGCAGTATATAAACCATCGGGCCACCAACCCTGATCCAGCGGACCGAACTGAAAATACGGTTTGTTGTTCAACTCCAAACGAACAATCCCGTTCTGATCGCGCTTGGTCGAGATTTTCCGCATCGCAAAATAACTGTTCACCTGATCAACCATCACGCCGTTGCTTATCAGACTAACTTTCATCGTATAGAGGAACGGCGATTCGGGGCTCCACAATTTGGCTTCAGGAACATTCAATTCGAGTTTTTCCCCCGAAACTGCTTTGCTGACAGCAATTTCTTTCGTTCCGTCAAACACTTTTACCTCAACTAAATCACCATAAACAGCACCACTGGCTTCCACTTTTACCGTTACATGCGCATTGTCAATGTTCGGAATAGTTTTTATATTTTCGATGTGTTTGGCAGCAACAGGTTCAAGCCAAACCGTTTGCCATATCCCGGTTACCGGAGTATACCAGATTGAGTTGGGATTACTCACTTGCTTTCCGCGTGGCTGAAACCCTTTGTCGGTTCCATCCCAAACCCGGACTACCACCTTCTGAACGCCAGCTTTATTCAGGAAAGGAGTTATGTCGAACGAAAACGGTGTGTAGCCACCCGTGTGGGAACCAATTTTGATGTCGTTTACCCAAACATCGGCTTTCCAATCAACTGCGCCAAATTGAAGCAAAATATTTCTTCCTTTCCATTTGTCCGGAACTTCAAACGAACGTTTGTACCACACTTCATTCTCCTGCCCTACCGATTTTTGTACTCCTGAAAGGCTTGATTCAACCGGAAATGGAACGAGTATTTGTCCGTCAAATGATTTTGGTTCTGCCAATCCGGCTTTCAGAATGGAATAATCCCAAAGACCATTCAGATTTATCCATTCGGTTCGCTCCATAATAGGGCGGGGATATTCTGGCAATACATTTTTGACATCAATTTTTTCGGTCCAAACGGTTTTAATTTTATCACCCGCAGGTTTCCACTGTCCATAGGTTTGCAATACAAAAACACAAATGACCGATAAGAAGAGTTGTTTCATTTCAGTTGATTATTTTGGTTAGTAATTTCAGCGCGACGCATTTCTGAGTAAATATAACTCTTATCCACTTTTTATATTCAATTTTCTAATTCGACTCAGACATTTTCTGAAAAAAAACAATTTTGTTCTGGGAGTATTCCTGATCTGATGATTGTATTTAGCATGGATTTCCGATATTCGTATGCGAAATTGTTACCAGACAGTACCATTTAATCAAGGTTAACCCATGAAACGATCTTTCTCTCTATTCATTTTATTGCTAATTGCCTGCCTTACTTTTGCTCAGCCTTTGACTCCGGCAAATGGTTTTGTTTCTCCGGTGTACCGGGAAATGCCGCTTGGTTCAATCAAACCTCAGGGATGGATCAGGCATCAACTCCAAATAATGCGTGATGGAACTTCAGGCCACCTTGACGAAATTTACGATAAAGTGAAAAACAATAATGGATGGTTGGGCGGAACGGGCGATGCCTGGGAAGAAACACCCTACTGGCTCGATGGCGCTGTTCCATTGGCCTGGCTTTTGGATGATATCAATCTTCAGAAAAAAGTAAAAAAATACATTGACTGGACCATTGACAATCAAAGACCTTCCGGGTATTTTGGAGGAATTACAAAATATGAACGTGAAAACGCAACCCAGGTGACCGTAGAAAATCTGGCGAAAGCCGGAGATGACTGGTGGCCCAAAATGGTGATGCTGAAAGTGATGAAACAATATTATCAGGCGACTGGTGATCAGCGGGTGATCGAATTCATGAAAAAATATTTCCAGTTTCAGCTGCAAACCTTAAAAACAGTTTCACTGGGAAGATGGACTGAATGGGCAACTTCGCGTGGTACCGACAATGTCTTGATTGTGCAGTGGCTTTACCAGCAAACAAAAGACAAATCGCTTATTGAACTGGCTGAACTGATCGAATCGCAATCTTTTCAATGGAGTGAATGGATGGCCAACCGCGATTGGGTAATTGGAGCGGCTACATACCAAAACGAGGAACACTGGATGCACCGTCATGGGGTGAATGTGGGCATGGCGATCAAGTCGCCGGCAGTGAATTATCAACGCACTGGTGACGAAAAATACCTGAAGGATTTAAAAACTGGGTTTTCCGATTTATTGACCCTGCATGGATTGCCAATAGGGATTTTCTCGGCTGACGAAGATTTGCATGGAAATGACCCGACACAGGGGGCCGAATTATGTGCGATAGTTGAAGCCATGTTTTCGTTGGAAGAAATTACCGGTATTACGGGTGATCCTTTTTATCTGGATGCTCTGGAACGTATGACTTTTAATGCGCTGCCCTCACAAACTACCGACGATTACAACAATAAACAGTATTTCCAAATGGCCAACCAGGTGCAGATTTCGCGCGGAGTTTTCAACTTTTCATTGCCTTTCAGCCGTGAAATGAATAATGTTTTGGGGATGAGAAGCGGATACACCTGTTGCCTGGCCAATATGCACCAGGGCTGGACCAAATTTGCAAGCCACCTTTGGTATAAAAACGAAAAAAATGGTTTGGCAGCATTGACTTTTAGCCCAAATAAACTAAAGACTACCGTTGGCGAAAACAATACTGCAATCGAAGTCACCGAGTTAACCAATTATCCTTTTGATGATAAATTCAGGTTCGATATTAAGATTGCAAGTCCTGTCGAATTTCCATTTGAACTGAGAATTCCTGCCTGGTGCAACGATGCCCTGATCTCGGTTAACGGGAAAAAACTCAGCGTGGAAAAAGGCGGTCAAATCATCAGTATTAATCGCGTTTGGTCGAACCTGGATCGATTGGAAGTTGAATTCCCAATGGAGCTGACAACCAGCAACTGGGGTAAAAATTCGCGAACTGTAGAACGTGGACCATTGGTGTATGCCTTAAAAATTAAGGAACGTTGGGAAAAAGGACATCAGGAAGTTGAAGGCGATTATTTTTCGGTTTATCCAGAATCAGTCTGGAATTATGGCCTGCTTCATGATGTGGTTAAAAATCCGAATCAAAATTTAAAAGTGAAATTGGTGAAAGAAGTAACCAACGATTTCATTTGGAATCTTGAACACTCGCCAATCGAAATTACTGCTCCCGGAAAACAAATTCCAGGATGGAAAGTAAACAGCGACGGAGTTGCCAATCAGCCTGTTACCACCCGTCATGGATTATATCAGGGGAAAGTATCTGACAAAACAGAGCAACTCACTCTCGTTCCGGTTGGCTGCACGAAAATAAGGATTGTGGCATTTCCAGTTGTAAAATAATTAGGAAAAAGGGATGAGGAAAAAGGAAAGGTCAATAGAAATTTTTACCATACGGCAAAGGATTAAATCCATAAACTACAAAGAGTTGGCATCCGGCAACTGGCGAAAATAAAATGATATATAAAGTATACTTTAAATCAGAAATCCCACTTATTCAGGTAACAAGGAGTCATTCCAATCCCGGATTACATATGACTTAACCAAGCCTTCTAAAATGAACGGATCAACTTTGGCAAAATCTTCCGCATCCTTTCTTGACTTGAATATCGCCATATTTCCTCTATCTGCAAATGGTCCCATTCCCAAAATAACACCTTTAGCAATAAAGTCTTCGGCTACTTTTTTGTGTCGTGGATAAACGACCATTATGTCATCCATACTTGCACAGGATGACTCACCAATAAGAACTGCTTTCATAGATCCTTCTATTTAAATTAAATGAATTAGGCATTTAGTCATTATGAGCAATTTTTCAATAAACCCAGAGGGTTTGCATGTTTGTAACACTTTCAAAAGCGGAAGATATTCGACCCCCGGATGGGGTCGTATAAACATCATCCCGAATTCTCTATAAACATTTGATGCCTCCGGCATCCTGAGGTATTCATTAAATGCCTAATTCAATAAATTAATTACCAAAGTTAAATATTTCTTATCACCCCCTACAATGCATGTTTTTCTGGCAGTTAGCGGCCACTTTCTCTGTACTCATACACAACTTCTTCTATGCCATCTTTTTTGAATGTTTTTACTTTATTCAGTCCAATCTTTGAAGACACCCTTTGGGATGCTTTATTCCCAACTTCGGAGTATGAGTAAATCGATTTAAACCCTAATACTTCCACTGCATATTTCTTACATGCTTCCGCCGCCTCTGTTGCATATCCCATATTGCAAAACGTTTTAATGATGTGAAAACCAATCTCTGGTAAAATATCACCATCAATATTCTGCAATGTAATTCCACAATCTCCCAAGAATTGATTATCAGCTTTTCGTATCACAGCCCATAGGCCAAACCCATCATTTTTATATCGTTCTATATTTCGTTCTATCCATTTTTGAACTTCTTCATTTGAAAATGCATGAGGATAATGCTTCATTGATTCCTGATCAGATAAGACTAAAGAGAGGCTGGAAATATCTTCGGGTGTTAGCTGTCTAAGAAACAGCCTGCTAGTTTCGATTATTGGTTCCATGTTCCGATTTTATTCTTTTACATGCAAAACACTTAATGATATCCACAATCTGGCGGATGCCTTCGACATTAGGATTCTATTTGTTTTCAACTCGTAATTCGAATTATCATGAAAAAGGTAAATAAATTGTGCCGGCTCAACTTCAACCCCCATTCCATTTTCTAATAACTAATGACTTTTTCCTAATGACTTTTTCCTGGAATCTATTCATCCCCAAACGATACGCCCATCTTTCGGCCTTTAAGAATTAAATTATTATCGGGATCAACCAAACGTAATTTACCCCCAACTTCTTCGAGAGGAACGGTTGTCAATTCATTTTTGATTAAAGCAACCATGGTTCCGAAATTACCTTCAGCAATGCATTGCGTGGCATAAGCTCCGTAACGGGTTGCCAAAATACGGTCCATTGGGGAAGGACTGCCACCTCGTTGCGTATAACCCAAAACCGTTTCGCGGGCCTCCACATCAACCCTGGCCTGAATAGATTCGGATAGATACCTGGCTGCCGACATGGTTTTTGGATGCTCTATACCTTCGGCAACTACAACAATGGAGTATGGTTTGTTGTTAGCGTATCGCTCTTCGATTTTGGCACAGACTTTATCCATCGAGTATTCAATTTCAGGGATCAGGATAATGTCACCACCACCTGCCATTCCGGCATAAAGTGCAATCCACCCGGCATTGTGCCCCATAACCTCAACAATCATAACACGACCATGAGAGTTGGCAGTACTGTGCAACCGGTCAACCGCTTCAGTGGCAATATTCACTGCCGAATCGAATCCAAAAGTCAGGTCAGTTCCCCAAACATCATTATCGATGGTTTTTGGTATTCCAATTACATTCAGGCCAATTTTCGACAATAGATGAGCAGTTTTCATCGTGCCATTGCCTCCAATGCAAACCAATCCGTCCAAGCCTAAATCGTGGTAATTTTGCTTAATCAATGCTGGCTTATCATTATCTTCTTCGGTTACAATTTTAAATGGCTTTTCGCGCGAAGTGCCGATAATAGTACCACCCAACGTTAAAATTCCTGATAGATCCTTCTCTTTCAATTCTACATATTGCTTGTGAATTAATCCCGTGTAACCCGACGAAAAACCAATGACCTCCATGCCATACTCAACAATAGCAGTTTTCCCAACCCCTCTAATAGCCGCATTCAATCCCGGACAATCACCTCCTGCAGTCAAAATTCCGATTCTTTTCACTTTATTCTGATTCATATATAATATTTTAACTATTTCAAAACTAGACTATTGAAAACTCACCTAAGTTATAAAAACTAATTCAATTTCCTTGTACACGGAATAAAGTTTAACGAATTCACAACATTTATGTTACCGGTTTATTTTTTGCTGAAGTTTTTTAACTTTGTCTTTCACAACTTAAAATCCAATTAAAATTCAATAAACTAAAATTTTTATCCCATGAAAAAAATCTATTCACTTTTACTTGCAGGCATCTTTCTTTTTGCTCTTACTTTCCAGAGTTGTCAGGAGAAAGTTGGGCCAAACCAATTAAGCAAAGATGAAATTAAAGCTGGCTGGAAACTTTTATTTGATGGAACAACTTCTACCGGATGGAGAGGTTACAACAAAACCGAATTCCCTAAAGGTTGGGAAGTCGTTGACGGAACATTGCATTGCATCGGAACCGGAACCGGCGAAGCTGGCGCAGAAAACGGCGGGGATATTATTTATGACCAGAAATTCAAAAACTTCGATTTAAAGGTGGAATGGAAAATTTCAAAAGGTGGCAACTCGGGCATATTCTTTCTTGGACAAGAAGTGCCGGAATGGCCTATCTGGAAAACTGCTCCTGAAATGCAGGTCCTGGACAACGAAAATCATCCTGACGCGCAATTGGGCAAAGACGGTAACCGCCAGGCTGGTTCGTTGTACGATTTGATTCCTGCCAAACCACAAAATGCAAAACCTGTTGGCGAATGGAACACGTCCGAAATTATTTGCTTTAAAGGAACGGTAGTTTACAAACAGAATGGCGAAAAAGTTGCAGAATTCCATTTATGGACTGACGACTGGAAAAACATGGTTAAAGACAGTAAATTTCCGGAGCTGAATCCAAATTGGGCTGATGTAGCAAAAGAAGGTTTCATCGCTTTCCAGGATCATGGCGACGATGTTTGGTACCGCAACGTGAAAATTAAAGTAACGGATTAATAAGAACTTTTAAATACGGAAAGCCTCCTGAATAGGAGGCTTTTTTTGGTTTAAATAGTATTGTTTCGTACCCCCGCCTGCCAATGCTTGTCGGGCAGGTACGGCACTCAGGGCATTAGCATTAATTACCATACTATAAATATTTAGTGACTTCGGCGTGAGCTCAGTCGAACGCCGCTGGCACTGTCTTATGTGTGAATAGGGGACAATCCTGCCCCAGCGGGGCAAAATATTTATAGAAAGTGAAAATATAGCACGAAACCCGTCCGCGCATTAAAGCAGAACAAAGCTTCAACCTACTTTCGGACGGAACAGAAAAGGTTAAGGACAGTGAATGCTGATAACAAAGCTTTACCTGTAAACCCGAATGTAATCTACTTCCAGTGTAGCGCTGGTAAAAGCCGGATCGATTGGGCCAGCAAAATTTCCGCCCATGGCCAAATTCATAATAATAAAAAAATCGCGGCTAAAAGGCAGTTCACTGGAATTGAATACGGTATGATATACCTGATTGTCAACCGAAATTTTGATGAAGTTTGGCGCCCATTCCAAAGTATAAATATGAAAGTCGGTGGAGGCATTTTCGATCATTTTTGTGCTTCCGTTCGCATTTCCCCCAGAATGACCGGTATAATGCAGCGTGCCGTAAATTTTATTTTGTTCCCGGCCTACATGTTCCATAATGTCAATCTCGCCACAAGCCGGCCAACCAATTGAACCTATGTTGCTGCCCAACATCCAGATTGCAGGCCAGGTTCCTACTCCCATGGGCAACTTAGCTCTTGCTTCAACTTTGCCAAAAGTAAAAGCATACTTATCTTTTGTAAGTAACCGGGCAGATGTGTAGGCGCTTCCGCTATAGTTTTCCTTTTGCGCCGTAATTTTTAAAGTTCCACTCGATACCGAAGCATTTTCCTTGCGGTTGGTGTAATATTCGGCTTCGGCATTTCCCCAACCACCGGCGCCCAAATCGTAACCCCATTTGGCTGGATCAGGAAGTCCGTCAGTGTTAAATTCATCCGACCATACCAGTGCAAGTTCAACTTCAATGGTAACTGAAATTGTTTTGGATACGGATGTTCCAGTTGAATTGCTGGCAGTAACCACCACATTATAGGTGCCCGAACCAAAATATTTGTAAGTAGTAGTTCCGTTTTCGACCACAGCGTGAATGCTTCCATCGCCAAAATCGAATTCATAAGATGTAGCATTGGTTGCCGAAGCCACAAACGACACATTTCCGCTCTTATTGGCTGCAACAGTCGCCTCAACTTTCAGATCAGCAGGAGGAGAATCTGCATTTGAATTATTGCAACTGTATGAAAATAAAGAAAGTAACAGGAATGCCAAAGTTAGGGTTCTCATGCAATTCATTTTTAGGATTTGAAACAGTGAATATCGAACAAAAAAGAAAGTTTATACAGTTTAGGATCATTTATTTCAGACTGACAGAGACAACCTGACAACTTGGAATTTGAAACCTGTCCGCCAACTGGCAGACGGAACTTTCATTACTTTTTACGGCTGATACCCCGACTGGTTGAGAATTCCCTGAAAATCCTGATTATTCATTAAATCGGCCAGTTTTGTATCAGGATGTTGCTTCATGTACGAACGAACAATCTGCCACCCAAGCCAAACGCCGGTTCGGGCAGGCGATTCGTTGGTAAACGAGGCTGAAAAAGGTCCATCATCCATATACCGTTTGATGGTCATCCGGTCAGTGGAATATAGATGTTTATGTTCGGCCAGGTAGGTCCACATCGAGGCTTCATTTTTCATACAGAAATCAAGCTGCTTGCGGGTAAATCCTATTTTTAACGAGTCGTGCTTTTCGGGTAACATCGCATCCACAAAATACATCGTTTTCCCTTCCTGAATCATCTGGCACAACAAGTTGTTGGATTGTTCCGATCTAGGCCACTCTGTAACTGCCCAGGCATACATCACATCCGTTACTATTTTTGCCGGATGCATGTTTCTGCGTTTATATTCGGCCAAACCCAACTTTTCATAAAACGGACTGTCAGCGCCCATGTATTTATCCAGGCTGATGCCGATTAAATTTTCGGAGGTTACTACTGACTGGTTAAATCCGGAAATACAGGTATAAATTATCGGGATTTCTTTCTGCGGAAAATAATATCGGTAATGCTGGAAGGCTGTCTCCAATTCATTACGGAGTTGAGTCGTGTCAACCTTTTCAGCAACTTTCAACTCTAATTTACTAATTAAAGTATCCGAAATAAATGAATAAAGTGATTCCTGAAATTTTTCCTGATCGGAGCCACCAATCGAAATCATCCGGTAAGTGAACAGGTCAAAGAATTCAGCAAAAGTTCTCTTCAATTCAGGTATAGCGGTTGGTATCTGATCCTGTTTAAGTTTTAATAACTCAACGTCCAGATGTTTGATTTTTAAATCAACCGAAATAGCTGAAACATTTACTTTCAGCGGATTGCGGTGACAGGCAAACAGGATTAATATGAGGCCAAGTGAGAGAAAAAATCGGTTCATTCTGTGTTTTTTTGGTAAATACGCATGAAGTGCTTTTTTATTGTCATTTTAAATATAAAATTTCGAGATTTGCAGTAGACAAAACTACATGATTCCTGCGTTATAAAAGCTTAAGCAAACAAAACAAAAAGCAATGAAACGATTTATTTTATCTGTCCTATTCTTTGCCTCAGTCATAGCCGGATTTAGCCAAAAACATATCCGGCTTTCATTTTCAGGAAGCCCCTCTGCAAACTGGATGAGCACCAATAGTTTGGACGCTGACATGGGAAAAATGATTCTTGGATACGATTTCGGGGTGAACGGCGACTTGTATTTTTCTGCAGATGAAAGATATTCTTTGTTAACAGGGCTTCTGATTTCAAATATTGGGGGAGAAATCGGTTATCATGGTAAATCCGATTTTCAATTCGCCGGCGTCACTTTGCCTGCTGAAAGCAAAATCAAATACCGTCTCCGTTATGTTGAAATACCCATGAGTATCAAACTAAAAACCGATCAGTTTCGACGGACAAGTTACTGGGGCCTGTTTGGCCTTTCAGGAATGATCAATATCGGATCGAAAGGTTTTAGTACCAACGATGTATTGAAAAAAACCAGCATTCACGACGAAATAAATCCGTTCAACCTGGCCATGAATGTTGGTGTGGGATTCGATTTTGATTTGGGAAGCAGCAATTCGGTTTCTACCGGACTGATTTTTCAAAACGGCCTGATTGATGTGACCACAAACAATGCTTTCAGCGATAAAACCATCATCAATTCCCTCAAACTAAAGATTGGACTGATCTTTTAAGAAAACACATCATGAAAATTGCCATTGCACAACTCAACTATCACATCGGAAATTTTGAGCTGAATTCATCAAAAATTATTGACTGCATTCAGCAATCAAAAAATGACGGAGCTGATCTGGTCGTTTTTTCAGAACTTTCAGTTACCGGTTATTATCCGCACGATTTGCTTGAAAGAAAAGAGTTTATTGAACAGTCGCATCAAACTTTGCAGAAGATCGCATCGCATTGCATTGGAATTGCTGTCGTTGTGGGAGGGCCAAGCATTAATCCTGAGCCCAGAGGGAAAAAGCTTTTCAACTCAGCTTTTTTCATGAATAACGGTACTATTGATCACACGGTGAACAAGTCCTTGCTTCCGACTTATGATATTTTTGACGAATACCGTCATTTTGAACCGAATAAAAAATTTTCGGTCATTGACTTTAAAGGCGTAAAATTAGCAATCACAATTTGTGAAGATCTTTGGGATGAGCAGGAAACCCAAAACGAATTTGGCCGCGAAAAACTATACCAGCTTTCGCCGTTGAAAGAATTATCAGCGCTAAATCCTGATCTGGTGATCAATCTTTCGGCTTCACCATTTTCATACAATCAGGAAAATTGGCGAAAGAATATTCTCATTAAAAATTCCATCAAATACCAACTTCCCATTCTGTATGTCAATCAGGTGGGCGCTCAAACCGAATTGGTTTTTGATGGCGGATCTTTTTATCTCGATAAAAATGGCACCATTCAAGAAGAACTGAAGTATTTTGAGGAAGATTTCAGGATCATTAATACCGAAGTCCCCCTCGGCAAATTACAACCGAAAACTGACTACATCGAAAAAATATACGAAGCGCTAATTCTGGGAATTCGCGACTATTTTCGTAAAATGGGATTCCGGAAAGCTACACTGGGACTGTCGGGGGGAATTGATTCGGCTCTGGTACTGGTTTTGGCGGTTGAGGCTCTGGGTAATGAAAATGTTCGTGTGCTGTTAATGCCATCCAGATATTCGTCAGATCACAGTGTGGATGACGCGATTAAGCTGGCTGCGAATCTTAACGTTAACTATGAGATCATTCCGATTCAGGCGATGGTAGATAGTTTTGAACAAAGCCTTTGGGAAGTGTTTGCCGGTTTACCAGCCGACATTACCGAAGAAAATATTCAGGCACGGACACGTGGAATTCTACTAATGGCAATTTCAAATAAATTTGGGAATATACTGCTGAACACGACCAATAAAAGCGAATGTGCAGTGGGCTACGGAACTCTTTACGGTGATATGAACGGCGGCTTGTCAGTTCTTGGTGATGTTTATAAAACTGACATATTTAAAATGGCCCGATGGATCAACCGCGATCGCGAAATTATTCCGGTGAATACCATCCTGAAACCACCTTCCGCCGAGCTGAGACCTGATCAGAAAGATTCCGATTCACTACCCGATTATGATATTCTGGACCAGATTCTGTTCGATTATATTGAGCTCAATCTCTCTCCTGCCGAAATAATTTCCAAAGGATTTGATGAAAACACGGTCATGAGAACCATAAAGATGGTAAACAACAATGAATATAAACGATTTCAGGCTCCACCTATCCTCCGGATCAGCTCCAAGGCCTTTGGATTTGGACGGCGGATGCCTTTGGTTGCGCGTTATTCCTGATATTTGACAGGTAAATAAACCAAAAATTTCACCAATTAACAGAGCATTGCAATAAATTGAAAATAAACGGTCCAAATTTTCTTTATTGGCAAATTTACTTAACTTTGATGCTGCAGAACATGTAAATTTATTTCTATGCCGAGTCTTGAAATGGGAATGAAAGAAGTTTTTGAAAATCCTAAATCGATTTTTAGCAGCCTCACCCCCGAAGAAAAAGAGGATTTGCAAAACCACATTAATTTATCCTATTACAAAAAGAATGAATTTATTTTCAAAGAGGGAGAAAAACCAAGCGGTTTTTTGTTCCTTTTCGATGGAAAAGTAATTATTTATAAAGAAGGAGTTGGTGGCCGTGAACAAATCATTCGCATGACCAAACCTCTTGGACTGATCGGTTACAGAGCTTTAATTGCAGAAGAATTACACATTGGGTCAGCCATCGCGCTTGAAGATTCAACCGTTGGTGCAATTTCGCCGGAATACTTACATACCAAACTGCTAAAGAATCCTAATTTTTCACTTCGGATTATCCAGAAATTAGCCAGGGAACTCGGATTTTCGAATATGCGCACGGTAACACTTACCCAAAAACATATCCGTGGCCGCTTGGCCGAATCATTACTTCTGCTGAAAGAAAAATACGGTTGGGAAAATGATGGCGCTACCTTAAAAGTATATCTTTCCAGAGAGGATATTGCCAACCTTTCGAACATGACCACATCGAATGCTATCCGAACACTATCCACCTTTGCCGGAGAAAAAGTCATTGCCATTGATGGCCGGAAAATCCGCATTCTCGATTTTCACCGACTGGAGAAAATCAGTAAACTGGGGTAAAGAAAAAGTTTCGTGTTACGGGTTTCGTGTATCGCGTAACCCGCATCTCGTAACCCGTAACTATAGATACAACTGGATCAGTGCGACTGAACACTGAACACTATTATTCCTGAAGGTAAACCCGTTTAACCCGCTGTGAGATTCCGGTAAGTATTTCGTAGGGGATGGTTCCGATTGCTGCTGCCATATCGCTTACTAAAATGTGATCACCCATCAGTTCAATTTCATCACCAACTGAAGCATTCAATCCGGTTACATCAATCATGCACATGTCCATGCAGACGTTACCAATCACCGGAACAATCTGCCCTTTCAAAAACACCTTTCCTACCCCATTGCTTAACCGACGGTCGTATCCATCAGCATAACCGATTGGTAGAACGGCAATCTCCGAATCACGATTAACCTGGCCTTTACGTCCATAGCCAACCGTCTGTCCAGCACTGATTTGGCGAATCTGAGAAATGGAGGTTTTTAGGCGGCTTATACTCCTGATTTGTTCATTTCCACAGGCACTCACACCATATAAACCAATTCCCAAACGAACCATTTCGAACTGGTACTGGGGGAAACGTTCAATTCCGGCTGAATTTAAAATATGACGGAAGGTTTTATAAGGCAGTTTGCCAGTAATCAAGGCAGATAGTTTAAGAAACCAGTCGATCTGACTTAGTGTAAATTCATCGTGTACAGCTTCGTCGGCACCTGCCAGATGTGAGAAAACTGATCGAGCCACAATTTCCTCCTGATCGAGTAATTTTTTGGTCAGCCTTTCAATGGATTCAACCGAATCAAATCCAAGCCTTTTCATGCCTGTATCGATTTTAAGGTGAACCGGGTACCGGATCACCGCATTTTGCTGCAAGACTTTCCGGAAGGAGTCAAAAATCTCTTCCGAATAAATATTTGGTTCGAGCCTAAACTCGATCATACTTTCAAAACTGTGCTCTTCCGGATTCATTACCACGATGGGCAAATCAATACCAGCCTGACGAAGTTCGATGCCTTCATCGGCAACTGCCACTGCCAGATAATCGACTTTGTGAAACTGCAGAATCCGGGCAATTTCCACCATTCCACTTCCATATGAAAAGGCTTTGACCATCACCATAATTTTGGTATCGGGCAAAACGGCTGAGCGGAAGAAATTCAGGTTACCAATTAGGCTGTTTAAATCGATTTCGAGTACAGTTTGATGATACTTTTTTTGTAATACCGACGAAATACGTTCGAAATGAAAATCCCTCGCACCTTTCAAAAGGATACATTCATGCCTGAAATTGATGGTCTGAACAGATTCGAGAAATAGATTGGTTGATGGGTAAAACTCGGACGGAAGCTCAAATAAATATGCATGTTTACTAATTTTTGACCCAATTCCAATCAAGTGTGAGGTTTTATTCAACTGCAATAGTCGTGCAACCTCCTGATACAATTGTTCATCGGGAATGCCGGCTTGCTGAATATCTGAAAGGATTACCGTTTTCCCCAAATACGGCAATCGTGCATGGTTATTTAAAAATCCCAGCGCAATTTGAAGGGAATTAATATCCGAATTATAGTAGTCATTTATCAGCAGACAATTGTTGACCCCCTCCTTCATTTCCAGACGCATGGCAACCGGCTGCAAACTACTGAATAATTCGAGCTCCGAAGGCTCGGCAAGGTGTTGCGAAAGCAGGAATGCCAAACAATGTCCGGCATTTTCAAGGCTGGCATCATCCTGAAATGGCAACTTAATCTTGTAATCAGTTCCACCGAAATCAACTGCAATTTCCACTCCCTGATTAACTATTTTCTTTCTGAAATACAAATCAGCATTTTCATCGGCAAACGACCACGCCCAAAGTTTCACTTCAGGATTTAGGATTCCCCGGATAATTTCCTGATGAACTAAAGCCTGATCTTTACAATAAATAAGTGAATCACATGTCTCAAAAAGCTTCAATTTTTCAAGCAGTTTTTCACGTTTTGAGGCAAAATTTTCTTGATGGGCTTCACCAATATTAGTCAGGATGCCAACTGTTGGAAGGATAATCTTTTGCAAATTCTGCATCTCTCCCAGCTTCGAAATTCCGGCTTCAAAAATTGCCAATTCGTATTCAGCGCCCATATTCCAAACTGAAAGAGGAACACCAACCTGCGAATTATAACTTTTCGGACTTCGGATAATAGCCTTATCCCGCAACAATTCGAATAACCACTCTTTGATGATAGTTTTCCCGTTACTTCCGGTAATTCCGACCACCGGAATGTTAAATTGTGACCTGTGCCAGGCAGCAAGATTTTGCAGCGCTTTAAGCGTATCGGGTACAACAATAAAACTGCACTGATCATCCTTTTTTAATTCAGCAGAATAATCAGAAATTACAAAAACACGAACACCCGTGTGAATCAGATCGGCCAAATAGCGATGACCATCGTTCCGATCACTTTTCAAGGCAAAAAACAGGCTCGATTCCGGATCAAATATGGTTCGGCTATCAATGGAAATGGAAGAAATTAGCCGTTCAGGATTAGTCCCGGAAGAATGCAATTCTCCGTTAATTATTTTTGAAATCTGAGCGGCTGAAAGTTTGGGCATTATCGGGTAGCTTTAGTATAACAGGAACGGCACAACGGTTCATATTCATCTTTTTCGCCAAGCAGAACAAGTTTGTCTGCTTTCGAAAAACGATACGAAAACTGGGCTACGTCGCCACACCTCATGCAAATAGCGTGAACTTTGGTAATATGGTCGGCAACGGCCATTAGTCCGGGAATCGGACCAAAAGGATTTCCTTTAAAATCCATATCGAGACCGGCTATAATAACCCGTATACCCATATTGGCAAGCGATACACTGACATCGATTAATCCATGATCAAAAAATTGGGCTTCATCAATGCCAATGACATCGACATCGCCAGTTAGCAGCATAATATTTCCGGAATTCTCGACCGGTGTACTTAAAATTGAATTTTCGTCATGCGAAACCACTTCAGCCAAGGAATACCTGGTGTCCATCGCTGGCTTGAAAATTTCAACTTTCAATTTCGCAATTTTTGCGCGTTTCAACCGGCGGATTAATTCTTCTGTTTTCCCTGAAAACATTGAACCTGCAATGACCTCGATACTGCCGGTTTTTTTTTGTCTGTTGATGCCCCTTTCAATAAACATGTAGGTAATATGCTAAAGATTTTTGTACTTTTACCCTGCTTCAATAACAGCACCAGCAATGAAACAAGGAAGTTCCGGAAACTGAATGTCGTTATTGAAAACAAAGATAAATTTAAATATTCGCAAAATTAAATACTTGCTTCGGGAAAAGAAGTTCGGAGTGCCTAAAGTTCGGAGTGCCTAAAATACTTTTTAACTTTAGCACTTTATTGGATTTTTTTAAACTCTAGACACTCTAAGTACTTTAGACACTAGGCACTAATTATTGAATTACCGATAAAAATCAAAATAAAAATGGATACAAACAAATTGATCCGGATTATTAGTAAAGATCTGGAAGAACTTAAAACTTTAACCTCAGAAATTGGCGAATCTGAAAACGATTCTTATTTAATGATTGATTTGGCGTTGAGCAGGGCCCGCCTTTTATGTCAGGAAATTGAATTATTAAAGGAAATTACTGTGCAACCAATTGTCCAGGTTGATGAAACGGAAGAGGAGATTACTGATTCAGAAGAAGAACAGGAAATTTCAGATGTCGGTATTTCTGAACCGGAACTGGAAATAATAAACTTCGAAGTACCTGAATCCTTAGAAACGGAGGATTTGGACCAGAAAAATGAAGAAATAGTATATAATTCGGAAGAAGAGGAGGAAGTTGAAGAAGAAATTCCTGAAGATGAGACCGAGGAAGATATTGATGAGATTGATAAAATAGAAGAAGAAATAATCGAAGAGGATTATGAACTGCCGGAAGATGTGGAATTGGAGGTTGAAGATAAAAGGAACGCGGATGAAAATGATGAAAAAGAAAGTAATGAAGATCTTCAGGAAGAGGAAGATTTAGAGGATGAAGAAGATGAAATTGAAGATGAAGAAGAATTTGAAGATGAAAATGATAGTGAATTTGAGGAACAAGAAGATGACAAGAATACTGAGACAAGTGTAGAGGTTAATGAACTTAATCCACATCAGCACTCCGGAATTCGTGAAATTCAAATTGAAGATTTGGATGAGGAGGAATCAGCGTCAATACAGTTTACTCCGGCTTCTACCCCTGTTGAACGTCCTGTCATGCGTGAAATTCCAAAACCTGAGATACCGGTTGAAGAAAAACAAGTTGAAAGCGAAACATCGCCCAAAGATCGTTCGCTCAATGATGTCATAAGTGAGAACAAATCTGCTGAAACCACTTTGGGTAACAGTCCGATTTCCAGTCTGAGATCTTCGATTGGATTAAATGACCGGTTCCTTTTTATTCGGGAAATATTTAGCAATAACACTGACAAATACAATATGGTAATCGATCATCTTGACAAACTGGAAACGATACAGCAAGCCGTAGATTATCTGAAGTCAAATCTGACCTTGCAAAAAAATGAAACCAGTATGAAGTTTGTAGATCTTCTTAAACGCCGATTCACTAAATGATAGGTATTTACCATTCAATAATGTACCATTTACGATTTTATAATCTACAGATTACAAAATAAATAATGCGACATTATTTTGCCCTGATTCATTACCTACGATTCATTCAATTGTAAATCGAAAATTGTAAATTGTAAATATTTTAATGGGTAAATTATTTTTAGTTCCGACACCTATAGGTAACCTTGAAGACATGACCCTTCGGGGAATCCGCATATTAAAGGAAGCGGATGTCATTTTAGCGGAAGACACGCGAACTTCAGCCAAACTGTTGGCCCATTTCGAAATCAGAAACAAAATGGTGTCTCATCATAAATTCAACGAGCATAAAACGGTTGAAATGATTGCCCGGCAAATTGAGGAGGGCAAGAATGTGGCCCTCATTTCTGATGCCGGAACTCCTGGAATCAGCGATCCGGGATTCCTTTTGGTGAGGACCTGCCTTGAAAAAGAGATTGAAGTTGAATGTTTGCCTGGTGCAACCGCCTTAATTCCCGCTTTGGTCAATTCAGGATTTCCAACCGACCGCTTTACTTTCGAAGGATTTCTTCCACAAAAAAAGGGACGGCAGAAAAAAATCAAAGAATTAGTCACCGAAACCCGAACAATGATTTTTTATGAATCGCCTTACCGACTAATTAAAAGTCTGGAACAGTTTGCCGAATACATGGGGTCTGAAAGGAAAGCCAGCGTATCGCGTGAATTGTCAAAATTCTTTGAAGAAAACCGAAGGGGAACTTTGGCCGAACTGATTGAGTATTTTAGTTCGAAAGCCATTAAAGGCGAAATAGTGATCGTATTGGAAGGGTTTGCCGGGGGATCGCAGAATGACGAAGAAACAGAATGAAAACCATATAGACACATAGAACACATAGAAAAATCAATAATAAAAAAAACTATGTGGACTATGTGCCTATGTGGTTTAAAAGCGGATTACAGACTGATGAGAACTTACGACCATTTGTTTTTTGACCTCGACAACACACTCTGGGATTTTAAGGCCAACTCATACAGGGCTATGGAAATTACACTCGGTCAAAAAGAAATTCTTCCCAAGCTTAGCTCCTTCGATACATACTTTGAATTTTACGAACAAATAAACAAATCGCTTTGGAGTGACTACCATTCAAAAAAAATCAACAAGCAAACTTTAATTGTCGAGCGGTTTGCCAGATCATTGACAGCATTTCATATTTATGATCTGGACTGGGAAGATCTTAACAAACTGTACCTTGAAAATATGGCCATGCAAACCGAGCTATTTCCTGGCACAATCGAAACTCTTTCAATCTTACGCGACCGTGGATATCAAATGCACATTATTACAAACGGATTTAGTGTAGTACAACACGATAAACTGAGAAACTGCGGACTGGCCGAATTCTTTTCAAAAATCTTTATATCAGAAGAAATACAAACGACCAAACCTCACAGGAAAATTTTCGAACATGCCTTAAAAACCACTAATGCAAAAAAAAGGAAAAGTCTTATGATAGGTGATTCCTGGGAAACAGATATTGAAGGAGCCCTAAAATTCGGGATCGATCAAATCATGTTCTCAAACCATGGATTGCATGAAGCACCAGAAGCAATAAATTCGATGCGAATGGCGTCAAATTGCACGTTTAGAAAGCTAAATGTCCAAACCAGAACCTGGATTATCAATGAAATTAGTGATTTAATTTCGATATTGTAATTTAGATACATTCTTAATAACACCGCCAAACAGTCCCAAAAAACAATCTTATTTAATTTATTTCCAATCCATTATACAACAACTTGATTTATCTAATATTCATTGCATTTTTTAATATTTATTAACAGTGTTAAAATATGTATTTATTTTTTCTCTATATATCTACCTTCCTATATACATTTTTCTAAATTTGTGAGACGAATCAATAATCCTGATTTTCTCAGAGTATTGATTTTTGAAAGGGGGTCTTAAAATTTAAATCGCAATTTCCAGTTGAATTTGATTTGGGGGAATCAAATTTAAGGGTGAATAACTTAACTGGAAGTTTAGATTTGATATCACCTGCCCTATTTTTCATTAAAAAAAGATGCTGTTTAATTTAAAACTATTTTACATGAAAAAAATCGCGTTATTACTTGCATTCTTTGCAATTGGTTTGCAGGTCCTTCTGGCCCAAACCAAGGAGATCTCAGGCAAGGTGACCTCCGCTGACGATGGAGGTTCAATTCCTGGTGTTTCTGTGTCAGTGAAAGGAACAACCTTAGGAGCTATCACCGACATGGATGGTATCTTCAAACTGAAAGTTCCACAGGATGCCAAAACACTGGTATTCTCATTCGTCGGTATGGCAACACAGGAAATTGCTATTGGGAGTCAAACTGTCATTAATGTAAAACTGTCTTCTGAGCTCATTTCGGTTGATGAAGTGGTTGTTACTGCCTTCGGTATTAAAAGAAAACCCAAAGAGATGGGGGTTGCTACTGCTAAAGTTGACAATCAGGAATTGACAACTGCGGGAGTTTCAAACGTCATGAATGGGTTGTCTGGTAAAGTATCAGGCTTACAGATTAACACCATCAATAATGGTATAAAACCTGACACCAAAATCACCCTTCGCGGTAACCGTCACTTCCTGGCCAGTAACCAGGCATTGGTTGTGTTAGACGGAGTTCCGGTTAGCGCTACTTACCTCAATTCGATCAACCCCAATGATATTGACAATGTAAACGTTTTGAAGGGCGCTTCTGCTGCAGCTCTTTATGGTAATGATGCATCAAACGGAGTTTTGATAATATCAACCAAAAAAGGTGACAAAGGAAAATTGACCATCAAAGTCAGTAACATTACCACTTTTGAACAGGTTTCTTATTTACCTAATCTGCAAAAAAGGTTTGGTTCCGGATCAAGCGAGACCACTTCAAACTCAGATCCTAACTACACTATGTGGATCGGACCAGACCGGAATACAGATCCTTACACTTCATACGAAAACCAAAACTTCGGTCCTGAATATAATGGCCAAATGGTTATCCTTGGTGGTAAACTGGTTGATGGGTCCTATCAAATGGTTCCTTATACCGGAATGGATAACAAAAGAGACTTCTTCGAAATCGGGGTATCCATGCAAAACGATATCTCTATCAGTGGTGCTGATGAAAAAAGCAACTTCTATTTGTCGGCCCAGGATGTACGTACAACAGGTACAATTTTGGATGATACCAACAGCCGATCAAGTGTGCGTATGGCAGCCGGAAAAAAATACGGAAAATTCTCTGCCGATTATACCCTTAGCTTTTCTCAAACAAATACCAGCCAGTCCGGTGGTGATATGAACCAGAACCGTCCGGTTTACTGGAATGTTTTGAATACACCTGCCCACGTAGCTATCAGGTCATACAAGGACATTGTAAACAATCCTTTTGCCACTGTTGACGGATATTTCAACGCATATTATCCAAACCCATACTGGCAGATTAAACATTCACGTCTGAACGAAAAACGGAATGATATTTTAGGATCTGTACTTTTAGCTTTCAAACCTTATGAATGGCTGGAGATTTCGAACCGTTCCGGTGTAACATTCAATACCATTAACAATCACAATCACAAGGACGAAGCTATTTATAACAGCTATTCACATTCAGATCCATGGAGCCAGGGCCACATGGGAGTTACAGCACCTTATGCTGGGAACTCAAGCGACCAGATGAGTCAGTCATTCATATTAACCAATGACCTTTTGGCCGCTTTCGATAAAAGCTTCGGGGATATTTCTTTAAAAGGAATACTTGGAACTTCGCTTTATTCACGACAAGATGAAGCAATTTTCGACGCGGCAAGCGCTTTGGTAATTCCCGGATTATACAACGTAAGTAACCGCGTAGGTGAGCCAGGTGTTGCTCAAGGAACAGCGGAACGTAATTCTCTTGGTGTATTTGCCGATGCTACCATTGGCTACAAAAACTATGCATACCTGCACTTTTCAGGCCGGAACGACTGGGATTCAAGGTTAACTAAAGAGAATCGCTCTTTCTTTTACCCAGCCGTTGATGCCAGCGTGATTCTTTCAGACATGTTCCCAGGTTTGATTAGTAATCCTGTACTTTCTTTCCTGAAAGTACGTGGAGGTTGGTCACAAACTGGTCAGATTGCCTTGGATAACTGGTATGGAACACTGCCATCTTATCCGGCAGCAGGAGGCTTCCCATATGGAGGAAATGCAGGTTTTGCCCTTAGTACAACGTTAAGTAATCCATTGTTAAAACCTGAACAAACCGTTGAGGTTGAAGCTGGGTTTGAAATGAGTTTCATGAAAAACAGGATTCATCTGGAAGCGAATGCATACAAGTCTAACACCATGGATCAGACTATCCCTGCAACGATTTCAGCAGCAACCGGATATTTTTCAGCTTTAATTAATGCCGGTGAATTGGAAAACAAAGGTATTGAGGTTGATTTAAAAATCACTCCAATTCTTTCTGTTGGCGGCTTCAACTGGAATGGTGGCATTAACTATGCATATATGACTTCCAAAGTTCTTTCTATTATGGAAGGTCTGGATGAAATCCCTATTGAGCGATCTTCTTACATTGTTGTAGGCGAACAATTCCCGGCAATCAAAGTTACCGACGTGAAAAGGGATCCTGATGGACATATCATCGTTGATAAAAACTCTGGACTTCCTTCAACGGAACCGGCCTTACAACATGTTGGACATGGTAACCCAAATCATATCTTAGGTGTTAACACTGATTTTAATTACAAAGGATTGAGACTTTCTGTTTTGGCAGAGTACCGTGGTGGAAACGTGATCAACAACCGAGTTGGTAACGCGCTCGACTTTACCGGTATTTCTGAACATTCTGCTTTAAACGGACGCCAGTCATTTATTATTCCTGGCTCAGTCATTGAAACTTCACCTGGTGTATATACTCCAAACACTACCGCTTTGGTTCGTGAGGCTTCACGTCAGTTCTGGGTAAACTCTTCTTACCATACTACTGACCGTGGTCTGGTTACCAGCGCTGCTTTCTGGAAATTAAGAGAAGTCGCTTTAACCTATGATGTTCCTGTAAAAGCTATATTTGGCGGAGATGTAATTAAAAATGCTCAGGTTGGATTGGTTGGCAGAAACTTGTTGATGTTGCGACCAAAAGCAAACGTTTGGACTGATCCTGAGTTTAATGCCTCCGGAACAACCACCAATGCTGTAGGTTATACTACAGAAGATCAGACGCCTCCTACAAGGACTTTTGGTTTTAGCGTAAAACTCACTTTCTAAAATTTTAATTTTAAACACGATGAATAAGAAAATATTAGCACTGTTAATTTCATTGGCGCTTTTAGGAAGTTCTTGCTCCGAATTTCTCTCTGTAAACGAGGTAAATCCAAACAGCGCTTCTAAAGTTCCTGCAAAATTACTTTTGCCGGCTACTCTTAATAATGTGGCCAATACCATGAACAATCCGCGGAGTTTTGAATTTGTATACCTGTGGCATGGCCTGTGGTCTATCAGTTCAGGATACTCCCAACCTTCCGGCCTGGTTCAATATCGCTTGCTCAACAGTTCATATGAGGGTGCATTTAATATTAGCTATGTGGTAGGTCAGAACCTGACTGAAATTGAAAAAGGCACAACCGATCCTAAAGATGCAGGCTACAAAGCCATCGCGATGATTATGAAAGCATATATTATGCATAATCTGGTTGATCTTTGGGGAAATGTACCTTATTCGGAAGCATTTAAAACTGAGGAAGGTATATTGAAACCAAAGTATGACGATCAGAAAGCGATTTATGAAGACTTAATTCTGAAATTGGATGCTGCTATCAAACTGATCCAAGGCCTTCCTGCTGATGCTACCGAAATTCCAGCTTCTGCTGATATCGTATTCGGTGGAAACATGGCCAAATGGGCCAGATTTGCCAATACCGTTAAACTTAGAATGTTGGTTCACCAATCAGGTATGGCAGGCCGTGATGCTTACATCAAAACCGCGATTGCAACAACAGCTTCTGTTGGTTATCTTGGAGCTGGCGAAAGTGCACTTTCTAATCCCGGATACCTCAACTCGGCTGGTAAAATGAATCCTTTCTATGCCACCTTCTATAAAGCAGACGGATCATCTCAGTCGGATGGTATTACTTATTACAATGCCGGCAAAGCTGCTGTAACCTTCATGACAGACAATGCAGACCCACGTCTTGGGAAATTCTTTAATCCATACAGCGGAAACAATTTTGCAGGCAACACGCTTGGAATTACAGAACCTGCACCATTAACCGCAGCCAATACATCTAAATTAGGATATGTTAGCGGAAGCAAAGGTTACATGATTGGTACTTTTGACAAATCAGCTCCTTTACTGACTGACTTCGAAAGTCTTTTTGTTCAGGCAGAAGCTGCTGAAAGAGGTTATATCACTGGTTCAGGAAAAACTTTGTATAACTCAGCATTGACACAATCTTGTATTTACATGGGTTTAACTTCCGCTGATGGTACTGCTTTTGCCAGTTCTGAAAAAACCAATGTAAACTACGATCTTGCTCCCAACAAAATCAATTTAATTTTGATGCAAAAATGGGTATCGCTAAACGGAATTGCACCGGTTGAAATCTGGACTGATTACAGAAGATCAGGAATTCCGAATTTTCTTGTTTTCACACAAGATCCCAATAAGGCCAATGCAACTCCTCCTGTACGTTTATTGTATCCACAACGTGAGATTTCAGTGAACAACGACAATGTGGTTGCTGTTGGTACGATTAGTGCCTTTACATCTAAGATTTTCTGGCAGAACCGTTAATACAAATTCATTTAAAACTATCAGAGTATGAAAAATAAAATAACATTAATTGTTACCTTCTTCGCCACTGTATTCCTGCTCGGCTCTTGCTTGAAAGATGATGTAGGTGAATACTGGCCAGATGATGTTGCCGGTAAAATGTATGTCACTGTGGTGAAGGCAAATCTTCAGCAAATGGCATTAAAACCTGTAGCCGGTGATGTAAACTATGAATTTCTTGTAAATATTGCTACCGATGCACTACCAACTGAGGACATTACGTTGACTTTCAAAATTGATCCTGCTGCGGTTACCACCTATAATACAGACTTTAAAAAGGCTTATAAACCGTTCCCTAATATTGAAATCCTGACTAAGACAATAACCATTCCTAAAGGAACAAGGAATGCTATGGCTAAAGCCAAGGTTTGGGGTGCAGAATCCCTTAATGCCTGCGACAATTTTATCGCAGCTATTTCGATTGAATCAGCAAAAACTGCCTCAGGTGTAGATATCCCTGTTGGCGGAAATATGCGTACCTATTTACTGGCGCTTCCAATTTCCAACCCATATGCTGGTGATTACGCAATGGTAGTTGGATATCGTATTCGTCCTGGTAATGCAACCGAGCAGGTTGCTGCTGGTACTATTCAAACCTTCAACACTATTGATTGTAAAACAGTTCAAAAGAATGGTTTTGGTAACTACTCAGCATTTGATATTAAAATTGAAATTACTACGGAAAATGTGGTTGTTGGTGGTACAACTTGCAAAAAAGTTATAGCTACGCCAATTGACCCATCTACCGGAGCCACTGTTGGCGGTATGTATACAACATGGACTGGTGATGCCGCACAAAAACCTGCTGACCTTACTATCAATTATTACAACCCGGTTACAAAAACTTTTGTATTGAATTGCTATTATGAATTCACAGGAGTACCTAATCGTATCATGTATGAAGTTTTAACAAGGAAGTAATAATATTTGATTTTGCAAAATCAGGCTTTACTGGGAAATCACATTTTTTTGTTAAGCCTGATAAAATGAATTAAATGTTTTTAAAGAAAAATAATATGAAAAGAAAAAATATATTTTTAGTAATGTTGCTTGTTTTAGCTGGCTTATTTACGATGCAAAGTTGTAATAAAGACGATGCTTCTAATGCTATTTTAGAACAGGCTTTCACTCAACCAGAGATAATCTCACCGGTTGTGCGGGCTGATGGAACCGTTTTGTTTACAGGTTCTACAGTTAACCTGACCTGGAAATCTACAAATCCCGGAGATCCTGAAAAATGGGATGTTTATTTTGGTACTAGTGATAATCCTCCATTGTTTAAAGCTGCGCAAGCCGCACAATCAATAACTGTACCTGTTGTTGATGGACAGGAATATTTCTGGAAAGTTGTTGTTGTTGATGCCAATGGAGTTGCTACCAAAAGTCCGGTAAATAGCTTCATCGCTGTAAATGGCACAAGTCCAGACATGCTCGTTGACCTTTCTGTTACAACTGATGTTTTATCGGCGATAGGGTTGAATCTTACACCAGACAAAACTGTCGATCTGAGGTTTTTAGTATTAAAGAAAAGTGATATGAGTATTGTGGCTACCGTTGATGATGGAGCTGCCGCAGAAAGTTATGATGGTTTTGGTGAACTAGCTGATGGTGAGTATGTACTTGGAGTTGACATCTTTTCCACAATTAATGCAGGTGACTTCAATAAACCAGTTTCCTTAAGTTTATCATTACATTTCGATCAACTCGGAATGATCAACGAGCAGTTAGATTTTCCGAAAGTAATGACTAACGCTAATAATTGTAGTCTTTACAGGACTTATTTGGCATCTGTGACTAAGGTTGGTTCGAAATACACAATTTCCAAATCTGTTTCCTATCTGGCTCCTGCTATAGCAACATGGAAAGGAACTGATGCTGATTATCCAAGTGAAGTAACAAGTACTGAAAGTTGTTCAGGTAAAACAATGCGCGGCTTAGGTTTTGGTTGGATGTTGGATTGGTGGGGTGAAATAATTGTTTCTGGTGGTACTTTGAACTACACTATTTCAGGAAATGCAATTACTATTCCACTGCAAAAATACTGCAAAACTACTTATAAAGGTGCTGCTCAACCTGAATATTCAATTCAAGGTTCCGGCACCATCGATAACAGTGGAGCATTCCCTGTGTATAGTATAAAATACGATTTTATACAATCAGGAGAAAGTATTGGTACAATTTCAAGTCAATATGGTTGGCCAACAACTTATTTTGAGGCTAAAATAACAACTGATCCCGCTGGATTAAAATCAGCTACAATTCACTCTATAAATCGTCCGGATAAAGCCCTACGATAAATCATAAGGGTTAAATATGTATCAAAAGGCCGTTTCAATTAATCTTGAAACGGCCTTTTTGCTGTTTTCAATACCCTTTGCTTTATTTTGCCAAACTATTTTCTTCACCAGGTTATTTGGCAACTTTACTTTCCTTTTTTATCATATTTTCGATTAAAATTTGGTATTATTCGATAATAAAGTATATTTAAAATCATATTTTGTAAAACTATTTTAACATTTCTTTACATTTATAGGCAAAACAGTAGATTACGCGTAAAATAGTTCCTATTCGATATATCTTTATTTTTTATTGGTATTTTTTTTGAAAATATAGGCAACTCCTTTAAGTGATAGAATAGATAAGATACATTTTTTTATTGAAGCTGTTTAATTTAAAATAATTCTCTATGAAAAAAATCGCGTTATTGCTTGCATTTTTTGCATTTGGTTTGAATGTCGTTCTGGCACAAACCAAGGAAATCACAGGCATAGTAACCTCTGCCGACGACGGAGGCACAATGCCCGGAGTGTCAATTTCGGTAAAAGGGACCTCTTTGGGAACTATTACCGACATGAACGGGAAATATGTTCTTAAAGCTCCCGCTGATGCCAAAACTCTTGTTTTCTCCTTCGTTGGTATGTCAACCCAGGAAGTAGTAATCGGAAACCAAACGGTCATTAACATTCAACTGAAGCCGGAAGATATTTCGGTTGACGAAGTGGTTGTGGTAGGTTACGGCGTTCAGAAAAAAAGGGAAGTTACTGGTGCAATATCACAGGTTAAAGGTGATGCGATTGCTACATTGGCAACTCCCAGTTTCGAATCTCAATTATCTGGTCGTTCTGCGGGGGTGCAGATTACCACTAATTCGGGAGTGTTAGGTGAAGCCCCAAAAATTCTGATCCGTGGTGTAAGTTCTATTTCTTCCGGCACGTATCCCTTAGTTGTTGTTGACGGCATTCCCGTTGCGACTGGTGGTCTTGGCGGATATGCCACTAACAATGCACTTACCGACATTAATCCAGCCGACATCGAATCCGTTGAAATTCTTAAAGACGGCTCTGCAACTGCTATTTATGGGTCTCGGGCAGCCAATGGGGTAATGTTAATCACCACTAAAAAGGGAACAAAAGGTAAATTCAAAACTACGTACAACAATTACATGGGCTATGCACAGCCTGTTAACTTATTCGATCTGTTGAATGCCAAAGAATTCATCGAAATTGCCAACGAAAAAACATCAAACCGTGGGCTGGCTGCGAAAGCAGTTGATGGTGGTGTTGATACCGACTGGCAAGGTGCCGTTTTAAGAAAAAATGCTTTCCAACAAGATCATAATCTATCCATGTCAGGAGCTTCGGAACAAAGTAGCTACTATTTTTCTTTAGGTTACACAACTCAAGAAGGAGTTAGTATTCCAAACGAAATGAGCCGCTTTTCTGTCCGTGCCAATGTTGATCAAAAAATAACCAAATGGTTGACTTTGGGTGCAAATATAGGTGTTACCCAAACCGAATATGCCGGTTTAAATGCTGGTCAAAATTCACTTTCAGGTAATATTTTCTCTGCGATTCGTCAATTACCAAATACTCCAATTTATGATGCCACACACCCTACTGGTTTTAACATTGATTTAGTTACTCCAGGACTGGTTGGCCGTTGGAAAAACACTTCCACGATTGACGATAATCTTCCAAACATTATCTATACCCTGACAAAAAATAAATACGGGACCAAAAATCTACGTACTATAGGTACTGCATTTGCATCTATAACCCTTATGCCAGGTTTAAACTTCCGTACACAATTAGGTATTGACCGAAATGGATCTGAAGGTATGCTGTATTGGAATGCCATTCATGGTGATGGACAAAGTGTAAAAGGCCGTATGCAGAATATGTATGATGCGTATGCCCGCTGGAACTGGCAAAATGTACTTTCTTTCAACAAATCCTTTAGTGAAGTTCATAACGTATCAGCAGTCTTGGTTAACGAATATCAGAAACAACGTTATAACTGGTTTGAAGCGCTTGGCACCGATCTTTCCAACGAATTTTTCCAGCATAACTTAATCTCAGGATCTTATGGTACACCTAACTCCGGTGGTGGTCTGTCCGAAAATGGATTCATATCTTATGCAGCAAGGGTAAACTACAATTTTTCTGAAAAATATTTTATTCAGGCATCCGTTCGTTACGACGGAATTTCTTCACTTCCAACTGCTAACAAGTATGGTGTTTTCCCTGGTGGGTCTATAGGGTGGAACGTTGCTAAAGAACCATTTATGAATAGCATTATCGATATTGTATCTGACTTTAAAATTAGAGCATCTTATGCACAGGTTGGGAACGTATCAATTGGAAATTATCCGTATGCAGGCTTATATGGCGCCGCTAAATATGCCGATTACAATGGACTTGCATTTTCACAAATGGGTAATGACAACCTGCAATGGGAAACAAGTAAAAAAATGGACGTTGGTTTTGATGCCATGTTTTATGATGGAAAGTATAAATTTTCATTCGACTATTATCAAAATGATCAGGATGGTTTGATCCTTGCTGCTCCAACACCTCCATCCTTTGGTATTCCCGGAAACTCTGTGAATAAGAACGTAGGAGCGTTAAAAAACTGGGGATATGAGTTCTCCGTTGAAGCGCAACTACTAAAGACAAAAGACCTTACCTGGACTGTTGATGCTAACCTGACTCTTTCAAAGAATGAAGTTCTTGCATTAGTTGAAGGGCAAACTCAGATTCTTCCAGATAATTATACCATAATCAGGATTGGTGAGCCAATCAGGGCAATTTATGGGTACGATTATGTTGGCGTCAATAAAGCAAATGGTAATCCAATTTACCGCAAATCCGATGGAGCCCTTGTTCAAGGAAATATTCCAACATCAACTTACGTAAAATATGATGAAGCCAATCCAAAGGATATTTCTCAGGCATCTTCGTTAAGCAGTGCTACAGATAAGAAAATTTTTGGTTCTTCCCTGCCTAAATTCTTTGGTGCGCTAAATTCTAAACTGTTTTACAAGGGATTCGACCTTAATTTAATGTTCCGTTTCAGTGGTGGCAACTATATCATGAACCGCACTCGTGACGACTTAACCCAACATTCTTTTACTAACAATAGCCGTGAAATTTTGGGCCGTTGGAAAAGTGAAGCCGAACCCGGCGATGGTTGGACACCAAAACTTTGGTACCAGGGAGGTAACTTCATCAACATCTCTAACCAAACGAATGGCAGGTTTGTTGAAAAAGCAGACTTCCTGAAATTACAGAATGTGGTACTTGGTTATACTTTGCCAAAAACTTTGATGAGCAGGATTAATGTTGAAAACCTTAGGATTTTCGTTCAGGGTCAGGACTTATGGATGAAAACCAAGTATACTGGGATCGACCCCGAAATGGAAACCAATGGAGTTGATTTCAATGGCACACCCAGACAACGAGTTATTACCATGGGTATTAATCTAACTTTATAG
>Ga0209417_1001358_pt1 | contig 45137 bp, 43 predicted proteins | sample RifGroF2_FD_184002 | JGI IMG/M metagenome (GOLD analysis project Ga0209417, IMG submission 184002) | Groundwater microbial communities from Rifle, Colorado, USA - Groundwater F2 (SPAdes) (version 2) | ecosystem: Environmental > Aquatic > Deep subsurface > Groundwater | place: Rifle, Colorado...
TCTAAATGAAGGCGAACAATTTTTTGTTTGAATTCCTTTTCGTATTGTTGCATTTTTCTTTCCTCTTTCCTTTATAGTTATTATACTATATTAGGTCAAGGTGTTACAACTTTATTATACCATGACAACCCATCTCGTGAGCTATTATATCAACAGCTTTTTGTCTATCTATACTAGGGTAATTAGCGAAATCCGATGAATTTAGATCTATTGAACCTAAGAATTGATAACAGCAAGCCGTAGAGCCAGTATATGGAATTGCTTTTATAGTGCGAAAGTTTAATATGCTATTATCAATTCCAAATAAATTTGTTCCATCTCCTTTAATATCTAGAGAGTTCCATAAACTTATTGCGTCTAAAAATAAATCATAGTATGTAACATCAGAACCATTAACGTTTTTCCAAACATCATTCATTCCTGTGCTGATTTTATAATTTATTGTTGGTGTTTCTTTATAACCTCTATATGTCCAACCATATATTTCAGCTCCATATGGAGTCGTGGTTTTATGAAATTTTATTGAATATTCGTTTTGAGTGGAATAATCACTACTGCCCTGAGAAAAAACTTTCACATAGAATGTTTTTGGTACATTAAGTCTTACCGTTAAATCTATAATATCATAGTATGCAACAGCAGCTCCTTCAAAAACTAGATTACTAGGTGTACCAGAATAGACTTCAATACCGAGATTAGCGTGTCCAGTGTAAGTATCATTGTCGGGTTTATTCAATTCAATTCTTAACCTATTAGTATCGTCCTGTTGAAGAGTAATTTTGAACCAATCTTTATCATATGAATCATTAATTTTATTATTAGATATTGTATTTGAATTAAATAAATCTAAAGTTACCTCAACTGCGCCACTTGCATAATCATTCGCATACTCATTTACATCGGAAGCAAATTGGACAGGTACAGAATATATATTATTACTCTCGTTATTTTCACCTATAATATTATCAGCATCTATTCTAGCTTGAAATGTATAAGATAAATTAGCATTAGTAATATTTATTGGATCTGAATAAAATCCAATTGTAGAATTGCTTCCCATGGACCCAGTGTACTTTGTACTACTCCATATTATATCTTGACCACTTTTTAATTCAAATACAATTTTAAGATTGAACGGGAAAACTAGAATTATTTTTTATTGAAATATATGCTTCATTTTCTACATTATATACTAATGTTTCATTATTTCTTATGTTTGTAGCCGATATATATAAATCAGGTAAAGAATAAGTAATAATCAATTCCAATGGATTCACGTTTTCACTTGTATAAAGTGTTCTTGCATAACTTGTTGTTGCTTCATTATTATTTATTAAAATCAAGCCATATGCAGGATTTCTACCACCACTGACACCTCGATTATAATTACACCATGCTTTTACTGTGTTTAAAATACTTATGCTCTTATTTCCAGTTGTTGAACCTACAGAAGTTGTGCTTAATGTTGCGGTATCATAATATGAATTCCATGTACTGATATTCCCGACAACAGTATTTTCTACCCATGAAGTTGTATATGCATATGATTTTATTGACGTTGCATAAGTAGAAGATGATACTACATACGTTTTTATATAAGCAGATATAATTTGACTGCTGTATAAAGATGAAAAAGTATAGTAACTACTATTATTTAGAGTGGGGAATTTAACAAGCATTCTGCTTGTGCCTTGACCACCGAAAGCAGCGCCTATTGCTGTTGAAGTTTCAGTTCCACTACCCACACCACCCATTGCTCCAATTGATATGCGAGCATCTTCAATTTTTGCGCCTGAATAAGTTGGATCATATGTTGTTGGAGTAATGCTTATCGTTGGATCAATAGTTAACGGAAATACCGTTTTAGGGTCTGTAAGATAATCAGGATCAACTTTTATTATTACAGTATATTCCTGATTTTCCTTTACTGTTACGAAATCGCATTCACCAAAAGAATTATTGCCATTATCTGCGGTAAATATAATTACCTGACCAAGATTTGCTACTGTTTCACCCTTCTCATTGCGGAGAAAAAGAATATCGCCATCTTTAAATAACTCTAATCCATTTGTGTACAGAGTAAATTCAAATTCAGATTGGCCTGTATATTCTGTTAATATTATGTTCTCTTTAAATCCAGTATATGTTGGTTTATATGTAATAAATGTGTTATCACCAAAAACTTTATCGTACTTAACAGAATCGGTTTGTTTTTCTCCTGTTTTTGAATCGACGGCATTTTCTACAAGAGATACAGCAGATTTCGAATCAGATATAGGCAACATCACGATTTCAAGTTCATTATACACTAATGATATTTCATTGTCAATAATATTTGGAAAATTAACTCTGATATTATTGTCGCTGTTTGTGTAATATCCGGTTTTGGAGCTGTCAGCAACAATTTTATTTGATTTATCCTTGACATCACCATTCTCGTCTATGTACTTGATTGGTTCGGAGTACATGTACATAGTGTTTGTTCCGTCAGAGTTTTTGAAAATTACCGAGTATAAATCTTTTTCTTCGTGCTTCAATCTTGCTATATGACCTTTTTCGACAGCTTTATCATAACCAATGATATCGGGAACACTTTCCTGTGTTAATTCTTCCATAATAACATCATTACCAACCTCAGCAGGTAATTCTGTCACTCCCAATAAAGCTTCGTTACCTGCAAGAGCTTCAATGGATTGATCTGCTGTGTTACCTACAGCTGTTAACGCTGGGGAAGATTAGCCTGTAAGCATTGTCATCAGCATGCAAAGGCACAGGCAGAGCGAGATGAAAGCGGATTTTCTTTTCACTATTTTAATCCTTTCTATATTATAATTACTTTAGATTGATATACCATGTTTAATATAGCTAATATGGTATATTCATCTACATAATACCATCGCCTTATGACAAAGTCAATATAAAATTAAACATAAATGTTAAAATATCATAAACTTCTATATAAGCAGCTTGATGTATGTATAAATCAGCTTTCATTCAACATAACGAAAAAAATCGAAAAGGTGTTGCAGAAATCAAAATTATTTTTTATGAATGTAGTTCTCGATTATAATAAATTTTATAAACTTCGAATGTTATATCGATTTATCAACTTGATTTTTTACATTATTTCTATTGAAAACACGAATTATTTAGTGTATAATATAATGATTTATTATGTTTTCAGATTGGTGAGGTATGAAGCTTAATTCGGTTTCGTTTTACAATTTCAGAAACAACGACAACACAATTCTACCGTTTTCAGAAGATGTTAATGTTATTTACGGAAAAAATGCTGCCGGAAAGACCAATATCCTCGAAGCAGTGTTTTTTTTCGCTGCGGGCAAATCCTTCCGTTCATGTAAGGAACGTGATATGATTCGATTTACCGAGCAAGAAGCAAGAGTTGATGTTACTTTTTCTAATAAAGACGGAGCTCAATCACTATCTGTTAAACTGTCTAAAAAAGAAAAAAAAGAAATGTTCCGCAACAATATTCAAATTTCAAGACTTTCGGAATATCTTGGCCGATTTCGTGCTGTTGTCTTTACTCCTGATCATCTCTGTCTTGTCAAAGGCTCGCCTGAACGCAGGAGAAAATTTGTCGATATTGCCATCAGTCAGACGACTCCAAAGTATGTTGCGCTTCTTAACGAATACAATCGTGTTCTTCTTCAGAAAAATTCTTATCTGAAGTGTGAGGAATTCAAGAAAGATACTTTGATTGAAGTATATAATGAAAGACTGGCCCATATAGGAGCACAAATAAGCATTCGCAGATATCATTATTTAACTCATATGAATAAATCCGCTGCCGATATATATAGTAATATGACCTCCGGAAGAGAATCGCTTGGAATAAGATACGTTTCAAGTGTCTGTTCTTCAATCGATTCCGAAGAAGCTGCAAAACAGGCATATATGACTCTGTATCAGTCAAAGCTGACACTTGAAAAACGCTATGGAATGACAGTAGTCGGCGCTCACAAGGACGATTTCGATATTTCAATAAACAACAAAGATGCAAGGTTGTTTTGTTCCCAAGGACAACAGCGCAGTGCGGTTTTATCTCTTAAACTTTCCGAAGGTGAACTTTCAAAGCAGTTTACAGGCGAATATCCGGTATTTCTGCTTGACGACATTCTCAGCGAGCTTGATTCTGAAAGAAAAGGCTTTATATTGCATAATCTTTTAGGAAAACAGGTCATAATTACCTCATGTGAGGATATACTTGAATTTAACGGAAGAAAAATTCTTGTTGAGAACGGAAAATATAAAATAAATTGATCGGGAAAATACTTAATGAATAATAAATACGACTTTTTATCAGATACAACACAGAAAAAATATATAGAAACAGTTCGTAAGCTTCTTTCAGCAAATAATAAACGTCCCGTTGCTGCTATTGTTACCTTCGGTTGCCAACAAAATGAAGCTGACAGTGAACAAATTGCAGGTATTTGCAAGCTGATGGGTTATGAAGTAAATATAAACGAAACTGATTACGAAAACTCCGAATTGATAATACTCAACACATGTGCAATAAGAGAACACGCTGAGCTGAAAGCTCTTTCCAACACCGGAAATTTGAAAAAGTTGAAAGAAAATAAAAAACACCTTCTTATTGGTATGTGCGGCTGTATGATTCAAGAGAAGCACCGCTTTGAACAAATAAAAAAGAGTTATCCATACGTTGACTTCATGTTCGGAACAGACAGTATTCCCAAATTGCCCGAACTATTGTACAAATTGATGACCGAAAACAAAAGAGTATTTTTTGTAAACCATTTGCCGCATAATGAGCTTGGCATTATCCCAGAAAACATGCCTATAATACGGAATTCTACTTATAGAGCATGGCTTTCGATTATGTATGGCTGCAACAATTTCTGTACTTATTGTGTTGTTCCGAGTGTAAGGGGGTATGAACGTTCGAGAAGTGAGCAGTCTATAATTGATGAAGTCAGGCAGCTTATTGAAAACGGTTACAAGGAAATAACTCTGCTCGGACAGAATGTAAACTCATATAATGGCGAGAATGGTAATGCTTTTCCGAGACTGCTCGAAAAAATTCTTGATGTAGACGGTGATTTCAGAATCAGATTTATGACCTCACATCCTAAGGATGCATCAGATGCATTAATCGAAATAATGAATCATCCAAAAATGGCAAAGCATTTTCATCTTCCCTTCCAGGCTGGAAGCGACCGAATTCTTAAGCTGATGAACCGCAAATATACAAAGGAACAATATCTTGAAAGAGCCTTATCAATACGCGAAAGAGTCAAGGAATGTGCAGTCAGCACTGATATTATCTGCGGATTTCCGACCGAAACACCCGAAGAATTTGAAGAAACACTTGATGTAGTTAATAAAGTTAAATTCGATATGCTGTATTCATTCGCCTATTCTCCGCGTAAAGGTACACCGGCAGCAGCATTCGAAGATCAGATACCTCATGAAGAAAAAATAAGACGATTCAAGCTGCTTACAGACCTTTACGATACAGTTTCACATGAGCAGAATTTAAAATTGTTAGGTACTGTACAGCGTGTACTTTGTGACAGTAATGATATCGGCCGTAACAGTCAGAATAAAATAATCAAATTTACAGATTCTGAAAACAGAACAAAAATCGGTGAATTTGCTGACATTAAAATCAAAGAAGTAACCAAGTATTCTATTACCGGAAACAGCCTTTAATAATATTAGATGCTGTCGGATGAATAAATAATTTTTATAAAGGAAGAAACTAAAAATGACAGAAAACCTTAAAAAGCTTCTTCGCGATTTTTCTGAAGAACTCAAAATCGATGCTTCCGTACAAAAGTATCAGGCAGCAAGAGAGAGTTATCTCGATGATATGAAGCTTATGGCACTTATCACTGAATACAACACTATTCAAACCAAAATGGAAGAAGAAGCCCAGAAAGAAACCACAAACAGTGATGAAATATCCGAGCTTGACAGAAAATCTGAAGAGTTTAGAAAAGAGATTTTTGAAAATGCCACTTATAAAGCATATCAGAATGCTGAAGAGGATATCAATGTTCTTCTTGCAACAATCAACGGCGAAATAATGAGTAGCATTACAGGCGAAGAAAACGAGGATTCTTGCGGAAGTGGCGGTTGTTCGGGCAATTGTTCTCATTGTCATTAATATAATTTTGTTTCACTAGATTTTGCACAGAATCCACATAGGTTGTGTATTATTATCAACCAACCAAAATAGCTGCTATATAATAGTATTAAAGTTAGTAGTATTAGTAGTAGGAGGTGTGGATTCTGTGGACAATCTCAAAAGTGGTTTAAACTAAACGAAAAAACAGAAATTTAGGCTTTGAAAACTCTGTGGATTTGATCTTAGTAACTTTTAAGTTTTACACATTTGGGCTTTGCCCCAAACCCCATAATCCTTTTTGAAAAAAGGATTGTCCTAAAAACAAAAATATAAAAGTTTATTTGCTTATTGTGAAGGGATGATAATATGAAGTTGTTTATTTCTGCTGATATTGAAGGTGCTTGCGGCATTTGCGACTGGCAGGAAACAAATATCGGAAACCATTACTCAGATTACTTTCTCACTCAGATGTCAAAGGAAGTTGCCGCTGTCTGCCGTGCTGCTCAGAACTGCGGATTTGATGAAATTGTTGTAAAGGATGCACACGACACAGCAAGAAATATATTTCCCAATCTGCTGCCAAAAGGAGTTCATATTATCAGAGGTTGGAGCGAGGATCCTTTGGTTATGATGAGCGGTCTTGACAAATCCTTTGATGCTGTTGCATATACAGGCTACCACTCAAGGGCCGGTAGTGGTGATAATCCACTGTCACATACAATGTCAACAAAAATGCAGTTAGTCAAGATAAACGGAGTGACGGTCAGCGAATTTAATATAAATTCAATTATTGCCTCATATTATGAGGTTCCGAGTGTATTACTGACCGGAGATAAATCACTTTGCGAGTCTGCAAAACAAATTTTTCATAACATTGGGACTGTTGCAGTGAATGAAGGCTTTGGTGGTGCCGTAAAATCAATGCAGCCTGAAGATGCAATTGAACTGATTGAAAAAACTGCTAACGAAATTTTCAGCGGTGAATTTATAAAAGACAGCGTATTGCCGATGCCTGACAGTTTTGTTGCAGAGCTTACATATAAAAATCATCCCACAGCATATCGAAAGTCTTTCTATCCGGGAGCAAAACTGACCTTCGATCCGAGAACAATTGCATTTGAAACAAAGGATTATTACGAGCTTCTCAGATTCTTCTTATTTGTATTATAAAATTAACGAAACGGAGGAACTGTATGAGTACGGTTGCAGCAATCTCAACCCCAATCGGAAAAGGTGGAATTGCGGTTATACGGATCAGTGGAGAAAAGGCTGTTGAGATTGCAAAGAAAGTTTTTATTCTTAACAGTGAAAAAGAGCTGTCCGGTATAAAAGCAAACACGGCTGTTTACGGCAGCATTTATGCGGGCAAAACTAATATTGATGACGGAATCGCAACAGTATTCAAAGCACCGCATTCTTTTACCGGTGAGGATACGGTTGAAATATCCTGTCACGGCGGTCTGATGATAACACAAAGAGTCCTCGAAGCCGTTCTTGATGCCGGAGCAGAGCTTGCCGGTGCAGGAGAATTTACAAAAAGAGCGTTTCTGAACGGGAAAATAACACTATCCCAGGCTGAAGCTGTCGGAGGTATGATTGATGCAAAGACAGACAAGCATTTAGCTGTCAGTCTGCTTCAGGCAAAAGGCTCGCTGAGCGAAGCGCTCGGAAAAATTATCGACAGATTGGTTGCTCTTGCAGCCTCGGTTTATGCATTCATTGATTATCCCGACGAGGATATGACAGATGTGACTATTCCCGAGATGAAGCAGGAGTTGCAGTTTCTTTCAGAAAGATTAAATCAGTTGATATCCACCCACCGCTACGGGAAAGCGATCAGCGAGGGTGTTGATACTGCTATAGTCGGAAAACCCAACACCGGCAAATCCAGCCTTTTAAATCTTATTGTGGGGTATGACCGTGCGATTGTAACCGATATCGCGGGAACAACCCGTGATGTTATCAGCGAGCAGGTCAGATTCGGCAGTGTGCTGCTTAATCTTTCAGATACAGCCGGAATACGTGAAAGCGATGATAAAATTGAATGGATGGGTGTCAAAAAAAGCCGCGAGAAGATAAATGAAGCGGAAATTGTCATTGCTGTTTTTGACGGCAGCGGTCCGCTGACCGAGCAGGACAGAGAAATCATGCTGCTTCTTTCGAACAGAAAAGACAGCACAATCGCTGTTATTAATAAAATTGATATTGAAGACTCGGATTTATATGAAATTCGTGATAATTTTAAGAGAGTAGTCAGAATATCGGCAAAAACCGGTGACGGAATGACAAGGCTTAACACTGAAATTGAAGAGCTTTGCGGTAAACAAAACCGTACTGCCAGTGGCAGTGCCGCCGAGGGCGAAATTATACTTGGTGCAAGACAACACACAGCATTGCTTAAAGCAAAAAAAGCAGTTGAATCCGCAAAAGAATCGCTTGATTTATATACACAGGATATCGCAGGGCTTGATATCGAGGCTGCGGTTGCAGCACTTTCCGAGGTTGACGGCAGAGCAGTTTCCGAGCAGATTGTAAACGAGATTTTCTCAAAATTCTGCGTTGGGAAGTAACACATATATTCGATTTTAATTATATTTTTAATAAAACAAAAGTAAATAATTCGATGTTTTACGGAGTAGGTATAATGATTTTAGATAAAAATAATCTTAGTATTAACGTATTACAAGAACTTATAGATAACAAAGTATTTGAAAACAAAGAACTCGAATATAAAAATTACACTTTTACTGATGGAAAAATTTCTGCAATTACTGATAAAGAAAAAGATAAATTTATAAAAGAAATTGCAGCTTTTGCGAATACAAATGGCGGAGTTATTGTTGTTGGTATGCAAGAAAATGAGGATAGATTGCCACAACAATTAACTGGCTGTGGAATGAAAATGGCTGATTTTGATGATTGGCTTTCGTCTTTTAGACAAGTAGTTTTATCAAAAATACGACCACATTTACATGGAGTAGAATGCTTTCCTGTAGAATTATCAGATAAAACAATCGTGATTGTTGTTTTCATTCCAAAAAGCTATTCAAGACCTCATAGTTTTTGGGATGGCAACAAAGATGAATTTTATTTAAGATATGCTAATGGAATAACAAATATGGATATTGACGATCTAAGAAAGGAATTTTTATTCTCGTCATCTTTGCAAAATCAAATATTACAATTTAAAAGAGATAGAATATCAATGATTTTATCTAATGAATGTATAGGTAATATTGATGATAATGCTAAATTGGTTCTTCATGTTCTACCTGAATGGAGTTTTGAATTAGGCAATCTAATAAGCATATCTAATATTTCAAACGATACTAATATAATTCCAATTTCAGGAGATATAGGGAATTATCGATACAATGCTGATGGATTCTATAGGTATTCTAATAATGATGAAACTCATGATGTTGATACATATATTCAATTATTTCACAATGGAATAATTGAAGCAACAGAAATTAAATTGATATCAGGATGGAAAGAGAAACTTATTTTTGATTTAAAAGAAATTCAAAGTGCAATTATCCAAGCTATGAATAGATATCAATGTTTTCTTCAAAAACATGGTGTTCTAAAGCCGTGGCATATATTTATTACGTTATTGAATGCAAAAGGATATCAAACTACATGGACTTATAAAAATAGTTCAAAATTAATTGATAGAAATATTGTTACAACTCAATCCGGAATATGGAGAGAAGATAATAATATAGATGATGCTATAAAACCGGTGCTTGATTCTTTATCAAATGCTTTTGGTTTTGAAAGGTCATATTGTTATGATAAAGAAGGAAAAATTAATTTCAAATAATTAATCAGGTGGTAAAATAAATGGAAATTCCGTATGAATTGAGATATGCCATCGAAAATATTACTTCGGAACTAAAGTTGAATCAACTTATCAAGGATGCGCAAAATATCAGCAACAAATACAGAGCCGAGAGCGGTACAGGCAAAAGGCTTGTCACTTCTCCGAATGAGGTCATTGCATATTCAGTTACAAGAATGCCTGCTACCTATGGAGCTGTTTTAACGGCATTAAAGAACACATTAGATTTAGTTGAAACGCCCCCTCACTCCTTATTGGATGCAGGTGCCGGAACAGGTTCAGCAACATGGGCTACACATTCACTACTGGAGCTTGAAAGCATGACTTGTTTTGAAAGAGAAGGTTCAATGTCAGAGATTGGACGAAAATTGATGTCAGAATCGGAAAGTTTATCAAAGGCCAAATGGGTAAACGGAGATATTTTAAAATCCGATATTCCGGTAACAGCTGATCTTGTTATTGCATCATATGTTTTTAATGAAATGAACGCAGAGGAAAGAACAACCGGAATACTGAAACTCTGGGCAGCAACAAAAATGCTGCTCCTTATTGTAGAGCCGGGCACACCAGCCGGATATAAGCAAATTATGAATATAAGAAAGCTGCTGCTTGAGAATGGTGGCAAAATAGCCGCTCCTTGCCCACATGACAATGCTTGTCCGTTGGATAATGATAATTGGTGTCATTTCAGCTGTAGAGTGCCGAGAAGCAAGCTACATAAGGAACTGAAAAGTGGGAACGCACCATATGAGGATGAGAAGTTTTCATATATAGCTGTTGTTCGTGATGATCTCAAAAAAGCAGATGCACGAATTTTGAGACATCCATATATAGAAAAAGGTCAGATTACCCTTGAGCTTTGTAAAGCTGATGGGTTAAAACAAGTTAAAATCACAAAAAGAGATGAAAATTCATATAAACAAGCAAAAAAAGCAGGTTGGGGAGACGGCTTTAATTATAAATAATATAAATACAATAATAGACTTAATATAGATTTCGGAGGTTCGTTTGTGAACGAATATAAAATTACTGGCAATAGGATTATAGTTGTAGGCGCAGGCCATGCAGGAATTGAGGCTGCACTGGCTGCTGCACGCATGGGATTCAAGACAATTTTGTTTACGCTTACAATGGATCTGATTGCAAACATGCCCTGCAATCCGTCAATCGGCGGAACGGGAAAGGGACATCTGGTGTTCGAGCTGACAGCGCTCGGCGGTGAGATGGGTATTTCCGCAGATAAAGCAATGCTTCAGAGCCGTATGCTCAACTGCAGCAAAGGTCCTGCCGTACATTCACTGCGTATGCAGGAGGACAGGGTAAAATACCGCGAGATAATGCGGCATACATTGGAGAATCAACCTAACCTCACAGTCATCCAAGCCGAAGTCGTCCGACTTTGCGTTGAAGAAGGCAAGGTTACCGGTGTTGTAACAAGACTCGGAGCTTTTTATACTGCCGATGCGGTTATTATAACGACTGGAACTTCACTTGAGGGCAGCATTATTATCGGCGAATGCACATATTCCGCAGGTCCTGACAACACAATTGCATCTGTTGGTCTGTCGGACAGCCTTCGCGAAGCAGGGATAAAGGTAGTTCGTTTTAAAACAGGCACCCCTGCCAGAGTGCATTCGGACAGCATCAACTATTCCGTGCTTGAAAAACAATCGGGAGATGAAAAAGCTGTTCTGTTCTCATCACATGAATACGGCGAAAACAAGCGTGATTGCTATATAACATACACTAACGAGAAAACACACGAAATAATAAATGCGAATCTTCATCGCTCACCCTTGTTCTCAGGTAATATAAAGGGTGTCGGTCCGCGTTATTGTCCGTCTATTGAGGACAAGGTTATACGCTTTGCAGACAAAGAGCGTCATCAGCTGTTCATAGAGCCGCTTGGCGAGAACACAAAGGAAATGTATATCCAGGGGTTAAGCTCGTCAATGCCTGAGGATGTGCAGGATCAGATTATCCATAGCATAAAAGGACTTGAGAACGCAGTCGTTATGCGTGCCGCATATGCAATCGAGTATGACTGCATAGACCCTACACAGATCTACCCGACACTTGAGTTCAAGGCGATATCAGGACTTTACGGTGCCGGTCAGTTTAATGGTACATCAGGATATGAGGAAGCGGCGGCACAGGGTCTGGTTGCCGGCATAAACGCGGGGCTGAAGCTCGTAGGCAAAGAGCCGATGATAATCGATCGCTCGGAGGCATATATCGGAACGCTGATTGATGATATTGTAACGAAAGGCACAAATGAACCTTACAGAGTAATGACTTCACGCAGCGAATACAGATTGCTGCTGCGTCAGGACAACGCTGAAGCAAGACTTATCGAAAAAGGCAGATATGCCGGACTGATCAGCGACGAGAGATATGCAAAATATCTCGAGGACAAAGCAGCACTTGAAGCTGAAATCGAACGCATGAAAAAGACAACTCTTCCGCTGTCAGACAGACTTTGCGAAATTTTCGAAGCTGCAGGTTATGAAAAACCCACCGGAGGAATACGAATCGGTGAGGTATTGAAACGACCATACATTGATTATGAGAAGATAAAGGAGCTTGATCCCACTGGTGGAGAAGTCCCTGAATATATCAGACAACGTGCGGAAATTGAGATAAAATATGAGGGATATATCAAAAAGCAGCTTATTCAGGTTGAGCAGTTCAAAAAGCTTGAAGTAAAACAGCTGCCTGATGATATCGATTACACAAAAATAAAGGGTATCAGACTTGAAGCAGGACAGAAGCTTGCGAAATACAGACCGAAGAGCATCGGACAGGCGTCAAGAATCTCGGGCATCAGTCCAGCAGATATATCTGTTCTTCTGATATATTTACAACAAAAGAACAATAAAAAAGGAATGAACAGTAATGATTTCTAAAATACTGAGAAAACACATCAGCTTATCTGATGAAGAAGCGAAAAAGATGGATTTCATCGCCGATTCGCTTGTCGAAAAGAATAAATTGCTGAACCTGACTGCTCTGACCGAGCCGGTTGATGTTGCTATGCTGCATTTTTACGACAGTCTGACAGTGCTTGACGGTGAAATGCTTGCAAAAACAAGCAAAAAGCAGGTTATTGACATCGGATGCGGTGCAGGGTTCCCATCGCTGCCGCTTGCGGTGAGCTGCCCTGAATCGCATTTTACACTGCTTGACAGCACGGCAAAAAAGCTGAGTTTCGCTGAGGAGATGAAGTCGGCACTTGGGCTGAATATTACAACGCTTGCCGCAAGAGCGGAGGAAGTTTCGCATAAAGCCGAATACCGTGAGCAGTTCGATATCGCAACGGCAAGAGGTGTTGCAAGGCTGAATATACTCTGCGAGTGGGCATTACCATTCGTGAAGGTCGGCGGTGTGTTTGTCGCAATGAAAGGCTCAAACGGAAAAGCCGAAGCCGATGAGGCCGAAAACGCAGTCAAAACACTTGGTGGTAGAATCGTCGCAATAAAATCGGTTGAAATCCCGCTGTCCGAGCATACGCATACATTGATATACATCAAAAAAGAACATCCCACATCAAAAGAATACCCTCGTGAAAACCGAAAAATTCAAAAGAAACCTTTATAAATTATACAACTAAACCCTTGTCAGAATGAAATTACTAATGAATTGTGATTTTATTAATTTTGGAAAAGCCATTCAGTATAGACTTTTACAAAATTGCTGAGGTAATTCATTTGTTAGTTTAATATTGATGAAAACCCTGAAAAATGGAGCGAATACAAGTTATAGTATTGAGGTATCTGACAAAAGCAGATACTTCTTTTGTTAGGCACAATCAATAATTTTTGTGCGGTTGTTTTAGATAGATTAACTATATACAAAAACATGCAAAGATAGTATAATTTATACTGTATATGAAACTAACAAATGAATTACAGCCATCGTTTTATTATCTATTGAAATTAATAATAAGCAGGATTTTGGGATTTATAGTTTGTTATATTTTATTGATATGCGGGGCGACAATGAAATAGTTTGAAACCGAATGTGATTTTGCTACACTATATAAATAGATGAGCAAGATCTGTGCTTTGAAAGGAGCAATTGCTTTATGAGTTTAAAAGACGTTGTTATTTATTATTCGCTTGAAGGCAGTACAAAATTTATTGCCGAGACAGTTGCCGCTGAGTTGAATGCGGATATTATTGAACTTAAAACCAAAAAAGAATTCGCAAAAACAGGTTTCAAGAAATATTTTATTGCCGGGATGACGGTTGTTTTCGGACTGAGACCGAAGATTCAGAACCAATACATCGATCTCAACAAATACAATAACATAATTCTCGGAACTCCCATCTGGGCAGGCAGCTTTGCGTCACCCTTTAACACATTGATTGCACAGGACAAATTTCAAAGGCGAAAGGTTGCAATTTTTACAACGAGTCTTGGCAGTGATACAAAGAAATGCTTTGACAATTTCAAAAAGAAGCTTCCAAACAATGAATTTATCGGTGAAATATCATTTCTTGAACCGAAAAAAACACCCGACGAAAGTAAAACAAAAGCAGTAGAGTGGGCGAAAGGGTTGAATTTCTGATGTTTTTATAGTAAAATCAATAATAAAAAATATTGGAGAAACAAGATGAATAAAAACAATGACAACAAAAATATTATAAAATTTTCGCAAATGAAGCCGTTACAGAAGACAATTTTTGTCGGAGTGATAGTTTTTGTTGCTGCCGGTCTGGTTTTCATGGCTCTGGGCATGTTCAATGTTATCCAGGTTAAGCTCAGCAGTTTGATAAGTAACACAATTTTCCCGATTGCGTTCTTTTTGTTTGCTATAATGATACGGACAGACGAAAAGCTCAAGCTGATTTCAAAGCTTATGTTTGTAATAAGCATAATTGCTCTTTTAATCAATTCAATCGCATTGATAACATATTTGAATCAATAAAGATAAGGATTGATGTAAAATAATGAAAAAATATTCGAAGTACATAATAATTATTCTTTTGCTTGTTGCACTTGACCAAGGAGCAAAGCTGATTGTTGCACATATTTTTGACGGGGATGTTGTATTGGCATCGGAAATAGACAACGCTAATAAAATAACGGCAAATTCGGACACATTTCAAATATATCCAATAATAAACGATTCACCTGTACAAAAACTTCTACAAAAAGCTGAGGGAAGTAAAATAAGCATTGGGTTTTTAATGCTTATTGATATAATTATGAACGCTATCATTTCCGCTTTAATCCTTTTGGCGTTGTATAAAATATTTCGTTTTCTCTCCAAAACAAAATTAAAAATGTCTACTAAAATAATCAACGGTTTAGTATATTTTTCAATTGCTTCATGGGCAGTGAGATCTATTGACAAGATTTTTTGGGACGGAACTCTTGATTTTCTCTGTATATCATGGAAAGGCACACAATGGAGAGTGGATCATTACCATCCGATGACTTATTACCGTGCTTTTGATATTACGGACATTTATTTGATAATATGCATGCTATTAGGTTTATTATTATTAATTCTTATTATAATTAATTTATTAAAACTAAGCAAAGAAGAACGGAAAGACATAGATAAAGAATTTAAGCAAAGACTAAAGAGCTTTTTCAAGAAGGTTTTTCGTATCCGCAAAGACGAAAAGCAAGGTTGATTAACAGAATACTATTTTATAAAAAAGCGTGCGGTTTTTACAAAAAACTACTTGCTTTTTCTGTTTACAAGGAACTTTTACGGTGTTATAATAAAATCATATTAAGATAAAAAATGAATTACCTTAGAGATTTTGTAAAAGTCTCTGCTGTATGACTTTTTCAAAATTAATTTATCCCAATTCTTTTTTAGTTTAATATTATAATAGTTTTGTGGGGGAATATATGAAAAAATTACTTTCGACTATATTAGTTGTTTTAATATCTATAACAGCAATATCATCCTGTAAACTTGCAAACAATGAAAGCAGTGCGGAAAGCGGCGACACAAGTGTTAAAAACGAAAAAACAGATATTGACACTCTTTATACTGCAGAAGTTGACCGAAGCCTTGAAAAGCTGTCGGTAACGCAGGGCAAGAACTATATTGTTACTGCGGCCGCTTCTGATATAGCTGAGCTTGCGGATGACGGTGAAAAGCTGACAGACGGAAAATTCAGCACAGTCTTTGATATTGACGACAGCTGGTCAGCCTTCAGTTATGTAAATGATATTGCCATAACTGTTGATCTTGGCGGTGTAGTTGATGGAATTTCGGATTTTGAGCTTGACATGCTCAGACATTTCAACAAAAAAGCACATCTTGCCGATGAAATTAAAGTTGAAGTATCTGTCGATGGAATTGAATATACCGAAGTCGGAGTTATGAACAATATGTCCGGTGTAGGCAATTTAATGTCGCACAATTATTATCTAAAGCTTAACGGCGGAGTGTCTGCAAAATTTATTCGTTTTACACTGAGCTGCGAGCAGGAGGGAATAGCGATGATTGATGAAATCGGAGCATTAAAATATCAAGGCGAAGCGGAACAACGCGAAATCGTTACCTACGAGCCATATTACAATGGAAAAATGCCCGAAAAGGTGACAGAAGAGCTGTTCTGGAGTGAATCGGAGCCTGATTATGCCACAACACAAAACCTTGTCGCCGGGTTGATACCACAGACCTTTACTATGAGAACCGATATCGACAGCGAATCCAATTCACCTGTTGAGGATTTATATAAATTAACAGACGGCAAATATGCAAACACCGCAAGCTATGCAGATCCGGCGCTGTTTTGGTCAGCACAGGCAAACAGAGCGACCGATGCAAGGTTGTTTGTGTTCGACCTCGGGAAAACCTCAACAATAACAAGCGCAAAAACAACCTTCTGTCATGTTTCATCAGCCGGAGTTATTCTGCCTGAGAGCTACAGTGTTTATGCTTCTGAGGACGGAGTTGTCTGGGATGTTGTTTACCGCAGAGACGGAATCAGGGAATCAAACAACCCCGACAACTCGCTTGTCAGCGTTGTCGCAGAGTTTGAGAAGCAGTATAAAGCACGTTTTGTTGCCGTTTTCTTTGATGTTGAAGGTCATACAAGGTTTGATGAAATCGAGGTGTTCGGAACAAAAGCAATCGCAGACAATGCTATCGCTGTTTCCGAGAACGGAGATACCAAGCTGCGTACCGGCGAATGGCCTACAGCAGATGATCTTAATGGTGTGCATGACATACTACTTATGTTCCACTGTTATTCGAATACAATTGTTGATGGAGTTGCGCCTGCGGGCGGATTTGATGTTGACCATTTTCTGAAGCTGATGGCTTATTATGATAAAAATATGAAGATAACAGATACCATGTTCGACACTTTTCTATTTATCCCCGGCGGCGGCACTATGACCTGGACAAATGCGGCTCGCTGGAAGGCTTATTATGAGAACCTGTTCAGCGAAGGTTATAATCTTGACGCAATGAATCAGGCTGCGGCGCAGGTTCAGGAAGCCTTGGGTGATGAAAACTATAAGGGGAAGGTTATGTTCCCAATATTTCTGGCAAGTAATCAATACACTCAGTTCGGAGACCTTGACGGTGACGGTATTGACGAGAACTTCAACACGCTCGAGAATAAATCCAAGGCGATAAAATGGGTTATTGACGAATATCTGAGAAGATTCAACGAAGGTAATTATGAAAACCTTGAGGTTGTAGGCTTCTATTTTGAGAGCGAAACGATTGATTATACGGATGTCAACTGCCCTGCATCAATGAGATATGCGGCTGATTATGTGCATGAGCTTGGATATATGATAATGTCCTGCCCGTATTATATGTCGTCAGGCTACTATGATTTCTATAACCTCGGTTTCGATGCAGCATTCAAGCAGCCGAGCTATTATTTCTGGAACAATCAGCCTGAAGCTTTCCCCAGAACCTGCACAACTGCGAAATGGCTGGGCATGAGTACCGAGATGGAGGTTGAACCTGATGCAAATACAGACAGTGCAGCGCTGGCGAAATACATTGAATACCTGAGAGCAGGCGTTGACTATGGGTATATGAATGCAACCCATATGTATTATTACAGCGTACCGTATTATCAGTCAATAAAGAGCGGGACAGCGAGAGGGCGTTTAATTTACGACCTCACTTACAAATTTATAAAGCACAAATTGATCTTCTCAACTGTCGAAAAGGACTACGAAACAATATTCACAGGTCCGGCTGACACGAAAATCACCGGAAAAATTGAAGCTGACGGTATGTATCAGGATATCGGAAGCTCAACCAGATACGGCAACATTAAATTTGAACGCAACGGTAAATTCACCTATACTCCGAAGCCCGGGTTTGCCGGTGAAGATAGCTTCACTGTCATTGTCAACGACGGCGGCGAGGAGAAAACGCTGTATACAGTAAAGATTAAAGTGGAATAAAACACATTAGGAGGCGGTGAGTAACCGCTTCCTGCTTTTTTTAATTTATAAACTCAATATTCCCGATTTCAATTTTCTTGTCCTTGCAGTCGTCGCCGCCATAGAACAGCAGTTGAAAGCCGTCGACAGAATCAAGCGGAATGGTTTTGTCATTTGCTTTATTATAGAGATACCTGACTGGGAACCTGATATAACCGCAACAGCTTCCGAAGTATTCAAGAGTGCCATCAAAGCTGAAGGGTACGGACTTCCAGCCGTCAGCTTCCTGTATATATGCCTTCATATCATAATTGTTCAGATCATCGGGCGTGTATGCGACATCATTCGAATACAATGTAAAGCTCAATCTGTTGAAATTTATCTCATTCAAATCAACCCATATTTGAATCTGATTGCAGCCGCTTGCATCAACCGGCTGTTTTTTTGTGAAGCGATACAGCTGATAACAGCCGGAGCGTAATATCATCGACAGCTTTCCGTCTTTCTCGGCTGTCAGATGATGTGCACCGTCACCCCGTTCAAAGGGCGGCCAGGTGTTGTAATCCTTGTTGTAAATCAGCTCGTTTCCGACACTGTATTCCGAAAAATCAAGGAAAGGAGTAGTTGTACCAGGGTTTATATCCAGATAGGGATCGATGTTTTCATAATCAGAGTTTTTAATGATCGTACTGACAATCGGTTCGCTGTTTTTACCGTAGCAATTGAATGCTGTAAGCCTTATATAATAAGGCTCTTTCTGAAAAGGTGAAAAGGGTTTCAATTTTCCAATGGCAAGCTGTTTTGTAATAACTTTAGCCATGTTTCTTCCGCTGTCTGCACGGAAAAAGTCGGAATATAGAGCGAATCGCTTCAATACACTGTTGTCATCGGCAGAAATATATTCAATATAATATCCTTTAACCATATCTGCATCTTCTGCTGCGGTAAAGGTGATTTCATACATAGGAAGCACCGGATCGTTGTTTTTTATGCTTTCGGTAATACAGGCGTCAGCTGAAAATACAGGAGCTGTGCTGTTTTTAATACGTACATCGTTTCTGTATGGGAGCAGATGGCTTAAGTTATCTTTTGGAGTAGGGATAAACCAAGGCTCTTTAATTGTTTTGTTGTTATAAAAATCAATTCTGTTCAGTCTTGTGTTTCCGTCGTTGTCAACCTCAACCAACAATCCTTGCGAATACTCGTGCGCTTCCTTAGGCTCACTTCCTGAGGAGATATCGAGATAAGGAACGCCGTCCTCTGTTTCGGCTTCAATCGATGCAAAATAAACCGAAGATGTGCAGATTGCAGTGAACTCGTTCTGCCAGATACTAAGCTCGTTCTGCAACGGGAAATGAAGATGCCCGCCGAAATATACTGTTCTGGGATGATTCATCAATATACTGTAAAGCTTCGATGATGCCCAATAACCGCCTGTTTCACCGCCGTAGTTGCTGCCGTAGCAGGTGCCGACGATCATTGGATGAGCGCATACAAAAATCGGGGTATTTTTTTCGCTGCTTTCAGCTTCTTTAATCTCATTTTCGAACCAAATCAAGTCTTTCTCATGAAAATCCACACCGCCCGAATATTTATAAGCGTTTAAAGCGATAAAGTGTACGCCGTTCACAACAGCATGATGATTGCAGGCTTCGATGTCTTCAGCCGTAGCTCCCTTGTAGGCATAATCGCCAAAGATACGCTTAAAGTCGGGACCGACAGTGAGTGGTGCGCCGAGAAGCTCGTTGTTGTACAGATCATGGTTGCCGATTGAGAAAATCAGCTGAGTCTCCTTCAAGTCAAAGCATTCGGAGGTTATATCGTAGAATTCCTGAATCTGCTCCTCAAGTCCGAAGTCGGTTATGTCACCGACAAATAAAAAGGCATCAGTATGTCCGAGACTCTTGGCTTTTTCATAGGCTTTGCGTAGCTTATGCGATGTAACACGGTCCTTCCCGATTATATGAAGATCGCTGATGACTAAAAAACGCAGTCTTATATCGTTGTTATTGAATTTCATATGCTTCATCCTTATATTATATATTATGTATAATATCACAAACATCTAAATTGCGCAACTGATTTTTGCTTTACATCGTAAACACCTTGATATATAATAACATATGGAATTTAAAGTGATTCCTGACTGCAAGGATAATACATAAGAAGGATAGATTGAAATGAAATACGAGATTCTTTTTTCCTCTGAAAATGTGTATAAAAAATGGTATGACTCCAGCCGTACTAATGTCGATGTTATAAATAATGACATCAACCTTGATGCAGTTGCAGAGCAAGTTCTGAAGACAAGCAGCGGATTTCCTGTTCAGATCTTTTTATATCCCTGCAATGATATTAACACAACAAAGCTCAGAGCTGAAATTTTCAGAGAGCTTTACGAAAAGCCGTCTGTTTGTGAAAGTCTGAGAGAATATATACAGCAACTGATAAAGTTAAAAAAGCAAAAGCAGGATGAATTTAATTCACCAAACCCGATACAAAAGCAGCAATACTTTCTTACCTCTGTATTATCATATATAAATTGCATCGAAAGGTTAGCTGAGATTATTTCAAGCCTGAAATCGAAGGCATTCGTATCACTTTATAATAAATTTAACACAATAATAACTTCACCGGAATACGGTAAAATGAAAATAAAAGCAGAAAATCTGTATGAGAGAGTTGACAATTTACTTGGTATGTCACTGTCATTTGATATCAGAAATTCTGCTGTTGGTATAAGAGAAAACAAATCAGGAGTTATGGTCAGATTATCAGAACTGTATGAAAACCTGATCGGTACAAAGCTGAACCCGGGTTTTTCGATTGTAAACAGCAATCCGATTTCTGCGCTTGAGGAAGATATAATAAATGTCTTAAAACTTCGTTCACCCGAAACCTTTGAAGAGTTGGCTGAATTCTATAATTTTTATGCCAAAATCAAATTCTTCGATATTATCGAACTGAAGGAACAATTGCATTTCTATCTTGATTATATCGACTTTGTAAAGCAAATGCAGACTAAAGGCTTCCACTTCACCCTACCTGTATTTACCGATAACAACCTTAATGCTGTAAACGCATATGACTTAAGTCTTGCGGTTAAGCTCAGTGATTCTGAAGCTATTGTTTCAAATGATATAAGCCTGAGCAAAGGCAATTTGTTTGTGCTGTCCGGCCCGAATCAGGGAGGGAAAACAACCTTTGTACGCAGCGTTGCACAGAATATAGTCCTTGCACAAAACGGATGCTTTGTTGCTGCGGAAAAATATGAAACACCTTATTTTGATATACTTCTTACCCATTTCAACCACTCCGAAACGCTTGGGCATGGCAGACTTGAGGAAGAGCTGGAACGGATCAGAGAGATGTTATCCCGACTGACACCGGACACCTTTGTTCTATTCAACGAATGCTTTATGAGCACAAGACGAATCGACGGGGTTGAGCTTTCACTGAAGCTGTTTGATAAACTTTTTGAAATAGGATGCAGCGGTGGTTTTGTTACACATTATTACGAGATAGCAGAAAAGGATGAAAGATTACGCAGTTTTGTTGCAGGAGTGAAAACAGACGGCGACAAAGATGATATAAGAACATATAAAATCTCAGAATGTCCGCCGAAATCAACAGCCTACGCAAGGAGTATTGCGGAAAAATGCGGAATCACCTTTGAAAGGTTACAGGAGTTAATCAACAATGAAAAAGCTTGATTTTTTGTTATTGGATGAAAGAATCAATACCAGCAGTCGTATTTTAGAGGATTTCTGTTTCCAAAATATAAAAGAAACTATTTTCCCGGGCGAAGATGAGCTGTATAATAATTTTTGTGATGTACTAATGCATCCATCGTATGACATTAACACTTTGCAGAAAAGACAACTAATTTTCAGCGATTTCTGTGAATACAGTCATCTTACCGAACAAATATACTCGATTTGCAGCAAAGCAGAGGATTTTAAAATATATACTCAGGTTTCTTTATATCGCAGTATGTCGCCACAGGAACGATTGAAAAATTATATTGAGCAGACAATACCGTTAATCATTGAAATGGATAATCTGGCATTACTGTTCAAACACAAGAGCTTTAAGTCAGAAATTCTAAGAAAGCTTAAGTTCGAATCGGTGACACCACTTATTGAAGAAATCCGTGCATTGGGGAAAGTAATCAATACACAATGTTATGAATTGAAGGTGAATTTCAGTGAGGGATTTAAACTCAGGACTGCTGAAATTGTAAACACCGAGAAAGTATCAATTCAATTTAAAACAAAAGACAGTAAAAACCCTGTAAAATACGATGAAAATAATATTTACTTTTATGGGTTCAGCATGACTGGGTTCGTAGCCGAAGAACTTTACAAAACATCGATTCAAAATTTGTGTTCGATTGTTTCGCAAATAAACAGTGCTATTCTCGAAATTTTCAGAGAATTGAAAAAAGCAGCGGGATTTTTTATTGCTGCAATGAAAATAATGTATTACCTTGATACAATAAGGTTTCCATATTGCATTCCGGAGTTATCTGACGACATTAGCTTCGGCATCGAAGCGAAAGGTCTGTATGATCTAAGCCTTACAGCATACGAGCATGAAGGTAATATTACGGTCAACAGCTTTGATTGCACCGAGAGCAACATATTGATTGTAACCGGATTGAACAGCGGAGGGAAAACAACCTTTCTTCGCAGTGTAGGAATAGCGCAGTTGTTTGCTCAGGCAGGATTGTTTGTGCCGGCGGAGCATTACAAATGCAGTTGTTTTTGCGGGATTCTGACTCATTTTCCCACCGAAGAAGACAGCAAAATGGATTTCGGAAAGTTGGCTGATGAGCTGACAAGGCTAAGAAAGGATTTTCCGATTATTACCCGCGGAGGTCTTGCGTTGTTTAATGAATCCTTTTCAACCACAACAACCAGAGAGGGTGCAGAAATTGCAGTTGATGTTCTTCGTGCGTTATCACAAACCGACGCAACAGTAATTTTTGTTACACATCTGTATGAGCTTGCAGCAAATATCGACAAGCTAAACAGCTGTCTTTGCAACGGTATAAAAGCTGTCAGCATGGTGACCGAATACAAGGAGAACGGCACCCGTACATATAAAATTATAAAAGGTCAGCCGATTGAAGATCTTCACGCAACAGAGTTGTTTTAGTATTGTTGTTTTATATAACCTTAAAGATAAAAGATTATGATAACAGTTTATTTTTTCACTAATATATAGTATAATAAAGACAACACAAGAATATATAGAGATTTTATTTGATTAGCTTTTAAAAAATGCTTCGCATTTTCAGATATTTAGCTTTTATTTATAGTACAATATATAATACAAATTATAGAAAAGGATAAAAGATATGAGTAAAATCAAATGGAAACCGGGAACGTTGCTTGCACCGGTACCACCGGTAATGGTCAGCTGCGGCAGTCTGGAACAACCGAATGTTCTGACGATAGCATGGGCAGGTATTCTCAACAGCGATCCGCCGAAAACATATATATCTATCCGCCCGTCAAGATATTCTTATGAAATCATAAAATCAAGCGGCGAATTTGTTATCAACCTGACAACAACCGCTCTTGTCCGAACAGCAGATTATTGCGGTGTAAAAACCGGCAAAAATACCGACAAGTTTTCGGAATGCAAACTGACTGCAGAAAGGTCGTTTGAAGTTTCAGCGCCATCTATTGCTGAAAGTCCGGTTTCGATTGAGTGCAGAGTTTGCGAAATCGTTCCGCTGGGAACCCATGATATGTTTATTGCTGATATTATCGCAGTTTCAATCGATGATCAGTATATTGATAAAACCAACAAGCTGCACCTTGAAAAATGCGGACTTGTTGCTTATGCACACGGTGAGTATTATGCTCTCGGCAAACAGTTGGGAAGCTTCGGTTTTTCAGTAAAAAAGAAGTCAACTAAGAAGAAATAGAAATTGTATGAGCAGTGAAAATCTGCTCATATATTTTGTCTGTTTTTCAATATTGATTGTCTGGATTGCAAATCAGACAAATTCGACTTGAAAATTATACAATAATAGTGTAATATAATGATGAGGAAAACGATATGGAATTTTTAACGGCATCAAAAGAACAGTGCCCGCATAAGATAGTTGAGATAAAATGTATTCAGAAGGACAATCTGAACGATATTGAAATAAAGGATAAATGTTTTCTGCTGTTGATTATAACCGAAGGCTGTGCGGTGTTCAGACTCGGTAATAAACAAATTATTGCTGAAGCACCTTGCTTTGTCTGCTTCGATGAGAGATTTAATCCGACAATATTAAAAAAACGCAAGTTAAAATGTAAAAGCGTATATTTTCATCCTCGTTTCCTGAATATCAACATGACCTTTGAATTTATAAGGTCTCAGAGTTTTTCAAGCATTGCCGAAATACATGATATGTTCCTTCTCACTCCGTTTACCGGAGAAAATCATGTCATTCCGATAATCCCTACATATAAGGAAAAGATTGACCATTGCTTTGAGCATATGGTTGGTTCATTGGAAGATCAGCCGAACTGGTATTGGTCCTGCCATACCAGGTCATATTTTTTTGAGCTGATGCTTGCTATCGAAAGGATAAACCAGATGATTACAAGCGGCAACTATAAAATGGTCGAAAGCGATAACACCAAAATCAGTGACGATAGAGTTAAAAGCGCAATACAATTTATCGAAAGTCACTATTCCAAGGATATAACTACCGAGGATGTCCTCGCGGTAGCGAGAACAAATCACACAACTTTAGCAGATATCTTTCGCAAGGAGGTTGGGAGAACACCTGCGGAATACATAAAATTTTACCGTATCAAGCTGGCAAAGAAGCAGCTTGCCTTTACCGATGTCCCGATCAAGGGAATTGCACTGATGGTGGGCTTCAAGACAGATGCACATTTTTCAAGAATATTCAAACAGCTGACCGGAATATCGCCGCTGGAATACCGTATCGAAGCGGTCAAGAACCGTAAAGAAGAATTCATAATACTCAAAAAAGGTGCAAGATAATAAACCAGCTGTTTGTCTATACGATCGTTGACAACAACACGAATCTCCCGATTTTCATCGGCACAGTAGTTGATTTTGAGTAAAAAAAGGTATTCCTTCAGATGAACGAATACCTTTATCTATATAAATATAATTACAATGCCAACTCTATACCCTCCCCTCCAAGGCAAATGCCGCCGTGGAGGGGCCTTTCCATTTTTAGGGCTTTATCGCGGAATTGATTTGGTTTCACGCAGCCTTTTACGATAATCAGAAGGCGAAACATTGTAAACGGATTTGAAAAAGTTATCGAAGTAATATCTGTCCGGGAAATTCATCAGCTGTGCAATTTCCTTTATTGGAAGGTTTGTGTCTGATAAGAATTGCTTTATAGCAGCTGCGCGTTTATTTATGTAGTATTTATATGGTGTGCAGTTATACTTTTCCTTGAAAACGTTTATTATTTGATTTTTTGAGTATGCAAAATGTCTGCATATCTGTTCAAGAGTCAGCTTTTTGTTTATGTTTGCGGCAATATATTGTTCAATATGACTGGCGAACGAGGAGTCGTTTTTACTCAGCCGGTTTTTTATTGCAATGAATATCTTATGCAATATTACCGTTACTCTGTCAACTGTGCCGATGTAATTTTCATTTGTATGAATCAGCTCGATTATTTCACTCATTTCACTGGATATATCGCAAGCTTCAACGAGAAATATATCCTTAGAGATATAGCTTTTCATAAGATTGTCTGCAAGCGGTCCGTCAAAACAAATCCAAACCTTGGTCCAAGGGTTTTCTTCACTTGACCAATAACGGTGCTTGCTGTGTTTTTTCAGTATGTAGATGTCATTTTCTTTTGGTGTAAATATTTGTCCGTCGATTTTAACTGTTCCCGAACCCTTGTATATGTACTCAAAAGAATTTAATTCTGAATCTTCTCTTGCGATACAATAGGTTTCGTCGCAATACGAAACTCCGCCAATCATTATATTAATCGGAAGATTATCGTTGTAATATTGAGAAAGGTTATATGCAATTTCTTTCATTGTGATATTCCTCATTTTTTGCATCAGATATTTAATTTTTCTTTTTTATGGAATATGATATCATATAATATATTATAAATAAAAAAACCTAAAAATCAAGGTCAAATAATCAATTCTTAAGATTTTATTATTTGGGAGGTAAGAATTATTCATGAAAAAGCTATTCAGAGCGATAATGTTTAGTATTACTTTTTCACTTATCATCAGTTTGTTTGCATCCTGCAGCGGCAATGGCAAAGCGAATTCAGAGCAAGACAATTCAGCGGCGGTTTCCACTGAAGAGGAGTTGGTTCCGCATCTTGAAAAAAGGGATCTTGACGGCTTTGAATTAATCATACTATATTTTTCTAACAGAGATGACAACTATGACGATTGCGAGTTTAATACAGATGAGTTGACCGGCGAACGGGTAAATGATGCGTTTTATAATCGCAACAGAGCAATTGAGGAAGAATACAACTGCAAAATCAGTGCAATATCGGTTACAAATTGGGGTGATGTTACAACCAAAGTGAGACAGAGTATAGAATCAGGCAGCCAGGATTTCCATATCGCAGCAGCCGGCATTCATGATATTTGTCAACTTGCTGTAGAGGGCAGCCTTTATGATTTAAATAATCTTGATGGGTCGAATCTTGCCTTAGATCAGATTTGGTGGGATCAGACTGCGATAAGAGATATCTCGATTGCAAATAAGCTGCATTTCGTAACCGGAGATATAATTATTACCGACAACGAAGCAACCTGGGCAGTTTATTTTAACAAAGATATAATCGAGGAACTTGATCTTGAGGACCCATTTACACTTGTTCGTAACGGGGAGTGGACAATAGATAAGATGATGGAGATGGCGAAAGCAGCGAAAATGGACCGTGACGGCGACAGCCAAATGACTGTCGCAAGCAACGACAGATGGGGGCTGCTCGCAGGTACATACGAAGGCATTACTTTTATGTGGGGATGTCAGCAATCAATGATCAGCAAGGATGCCAATGATATGCCCTCGTTCAGATTTATGGAAACCGAGAATGTAAATGCATGGCAAAAGGTATACGAGCTTGTCTGCAACGGCGATTATACCGCTGAAGGCTCGCAGTATTATGTCTGGAATGATCCGAATTATCATGATGTATTTGAAAAGAACTTCGTTAATGGCAACGCCCTTTTCTTCCCGAGCTCAATAATGTATGTCAGCAACGCGGAGATGAGAGATGCTGATATCCATTACGGTATTCTTCCGATGCCGAAATATGATGAAAATCAGGCGGTGTATTCGTCTTCCTGTACGGTTTACTGGGCTACCTTTTTAACAATTCCGATATTGAACAATGATATTGACAAAACAACCTATGTCATGGAAGCAATGGCATATCGCGGATATAAAGATGTCACAAACGAATATTATGAAAAAACTCTAAAAAATAAGCGTTTTGAGGATAGCGACTCAACAGAAATGCTCGATCTTATATTCCGCAACCGCACCTACGATCTTTCGGCAATATATGATTGGGGCGGCTCATTGTTTCTGTATCCATATATGATAATCGATCTTGATCCGGGTATTGCGGCAAGAGTAGAGCAGAACATTTCAAGCTATGAAGCTGAAATGAACGAAACCATTGAAGCCTTCAAAGCGATGGAATAGATTATATCTGAGTAGTTATATATGAATCTTCCTGATGAATACCGGACCAAATAGTGCTTCTTTCAAACAATATGTCAGCCCGGTAAAAGCGAAGCTCCATATGCACATGTTTATACTTTCATGTGTGTAGGGAGCTTTATTTAATAAATATTCAAAAAAGCTATTGACAAAAATATATATCTATCATATAATTGGACTGAGCAGTACAGACCGAGCAGTCCAATAAATTTTATATGGAGGCATTTTTATGGAATGGTGGGCATGGGTTCTTATAGGTATAGGTGTTGTAGCTATTGCATATATCAAAATTGCAGTGTTCAAAAAGATAAAGAACAAACCAAAGAAAACAAAATTTAAATATGAAGATCAATAAAAAATGAATAACGAAAAAATAAAAGTCAACCAAAAATTCAATTATAAAGCAATATTAGATGAAAACAATCCCCTGATTAAATATCCAGCACTTTACGAGGCATCAATCAATGAATTCTCACAGAAAGTATATGAAGACGCTTCTTTGAATGACATTCTGAAAAGTGCAGACATGAGTAAAAGCTCGCTCTATCATCATTTCGGAGATAAGTTCGGTCTGTATCTTGCAACTCTTGATATAATTGTGAAAAAAAAGATTGAGTTTTTAACGCCGCTTCTTAAAAATAGAATGCCGAGCGGCGACTTTTTCAAAACTATGAGAGAGCTATCTCGAGATACGGTTGAATTTATGTTCAAGGATAAACGGCTTTACAGCTTTACAAACATGATTTTAGCTTCGGGTGAGAGCTTGACAGAATTGATACATGAGTATTTTCCTTACGATTTTCAAAGTAATTTTGGGGGACTGATTGCTGCATCAATAAGATCCGGACAGATAGACAGTAAATATCCGCCCGAATTTGTAACAAAACTGCTGTCACTGCTGTTTACTAATATGGATAAACTGCTCAGCTCATCAAAACCAGAGGATGCATTTGAATCGCTGACAATGGTTTTTGATGTGTTGGAGAATGGTATCAGAAATAAGAATTAAGGAGCCGGGACAATGCAAAACGCTTTTACGATTGATAATTTAACATACAAATATCCCACAGCAAAAGCCGATGTTATCAAAGGAATTACTTTTGATGTCAGACAGGGAGAGATATTCGGTTTGCTTGGACCATCCGGTGCAGGCAAATCCACAACGCAAAAAATACTGACGAAACTGCTTGACGGTTACAACGGTATGATTTCATACTTCGATAAAGATTTGAAAAAGCAAACAAATGCCTTTTATGAGGAAATCGGTGTCGGGTTTGAGATGCCGGTACACTTCGGCAAGCTCACAGCAATTGAGAACATGAACTACTTTTCATCTTTTTATAAAAATAAAGCAAACATCAGAGAGCTGATGGAGCGAGTTGGACTCTGGGAGCACCGCAATATAAAGGTTATAGAATATTCGAAGGGCATGAAGGTACGCCTTAACTTCGTGCGTTCGATGTTGAACAATCCGAAAGTGCTGTTCCTCGATGAGGTAACAAACGGACTTGATCCTAAGAATGCAAAAATCATCAAGGATATGATTGCCGAATACAAGCAAAACGGCGGTACTGTGTTCCTGACAACCCATCTTATGAACGATGTCGAACAGCTCTGCGACCGAATTGCTTTTTGTGTTGAGGGAACACTCGGTGAAACCTCGACACCAAGAGATCTGAAGTTGAAATATGGTAAACGAGAGGTAAAGGTTGAGTATCATGAAAACGGTGCAACCGAAGCCAGAACCTTTGAGCTTGATGGAATAGGTGATAATGATGAATTCCATTCTTTGCTGAAGGCAAAAAAGATTGAGACAATCCACAGCGGAGAAACATCGATGGAGGATATATTTATTATCGTAACAGGAGTTGGTTTGAAATGAAAAATATTATAAAACTGACGCTTGGAGAGGTTAACCGGCTCGGGAAGTATAAGATTTTGCCTATCAGCCTGGCAACAACTTTAATTTGGTGCATACTTTTCTTTCTTATCACATCAGATGAAGCGAAAGAGTTAACTCCGCTGTTCCTGTTTGCAGATATTGCGCTTATGTCAATAATTCTGCTCGGTGCATCCTATCATCTTGAAAAGCAGGAGGGAACAATTAAATCTGTTTTGATGTTACCGGTAACACAGAGCGAAATCCTGATTTCAAAGACGATAGCATCAATGTTTCTTACTTTGGAATCTGCGATAATAACATCAATCGCACTCTACTTCATACACGGAATCACATATAATTATGCGATCTTGCTTGCTTTTGTACTTGTTGCATCGGTCGCACATGCGGCAATTGGTATGCTGCTTTCGTTGTATAGCCGTGATTTTTCGTCCATGCTCGGTATACTGATGACATATATGGCTGTGTTTACAATACCAGCTTTGTTTTTCGGATTCGGAATAATCCCGGAAAAATATGAGTTACTGATGCTGATATCACCTTCACAGTGCGTATATACACTTGTAAATAGCGCGGTAATGAATGAATATGATGCGGCAAAGATAGCAATCGCAATCGGTTATATGATATTGCTATCGGTAGTGCTGTTCAGATTTGTTGTATTCCCGAAATTCAAGAGAAACTCAATTGAGATATAGGAAAGGGGTGGCTAAAGCTATGTCAAAGTATTTTCAACTTTTAAGATATGAAATAAAAACAATATATCGTGACGGATTCCAGCTTTACCTGCTTGCGTTTCCGTTGGTATTGCTTGCACTAAGTGTGTTTGTGTTTCCACGGATATTTGATATAATCGGTACAGATGAGGCGGCGCTGAGATATACAACGCTGATCATGATAATAATGCTGATATCGTTCGGCACGTTTCTGATCGGTGCAATGGGCTCGTTTCTGTTGCTTGAGCATAAGGATGAACGGACAATCAGTACAATTTCGGTTACACCGATGGGACTTTCGGGATATCTGCGGTTCAAGATAATATATATCTATGTGTTTGCGGTAATAAGCATATTGATTGTGCTGTTCGGAATCAAGCAGTTCGCGGCAGACGAATATATAATCGGCGGAGTATCACTTTTTGAGAGCATTGAAGCGTGGCATATCCTCACATATGCGCTGATTGCCGGAATGTTCGCACCGACACTCGCACTGTTTCAGGCAAGCTTTGCAAAGAACAAGGTCGAGGGTTTCGCTTTGATGAAGATGAGCAGTATGGCGGCAATGATACCTATCATAATGATTCTGAACACGTTCAAGGACGGGCTTCAATATGTGCTTGGAATCTTCCCCAACTTCTGGAGCATAAAGGGACTGATGAACGAGCTGTACCCGTTTGAAAGCAGTGCAAATCTGCCTTATGTTGGCTATCTCGCGGGCGGTGTTGTGATGAGTTTACTTATCCTCGTCATTTGTTATCGTATGTTCCTGAAAAAGGTCAATTATTGAATATTCATTTACAACACAACAGGCACCAAACGGTGCCTGTTGTTATGTGGAATAATTATATAGTGAGTGCCTTTGAGGTATTGAATATTTTTCGTAGGAGACGGCATCCTTGACGTCCCAAATAGCCAAAACAATTACACAATACAATAAAATGTACAAAATAACGACAAATTCCAATATAAGCATTGACAATGGATGAAAAAGGTGTAGAATAAAAGTAAATTACTTTAATTTAGGAGAATATTATATGGCGGAAATATTTAAAATTGCATCAGCGATTATCTTGAGTCTAGGAGGGAGTGGAATCGTTTTATTTGGATTATCTAGTTGGTTAGGTAAGGTATGGGCAAACAGGATTCTTGAGAAAGAAAAACATCAATACGATATAGAAATTGAAAATTATAAGGCGAAACTAGAAACAGAATTATCAAAAATAAATATTCTATATGAGAGAGCTAGTTATATTTCTAAAGCTCAATATGATAACGAGATTAGAATATATATTAATATATGGAATGATATGCATAATTGTATTATGAACACTTTATCTTTGTATAAGATAATGGAAGATGTGCCATTGGATGAAAAAGTAAAACAAGATTTTAATTTTAAAAAATATAGTACTTTTGTTTCATCATATAATTCTTTTCTAGATACTATAGAAAAAAATGCTCCATTTTATAAAGAATATTTATATAATGATTTTATATTAATAAGAAACAAATGTCATGAATTGGGGAATATATTCAAAAAATATGAAATTGATATTCCGTATAATATGTCATTTACATTAGCAAGAGACATACAAATGGATGATGAGACTCATGACAAGGTATATGATAAGATTCCAAAAGAAATTAACGATATGAAAGGAAAATTATGCAAGGATATCAGAGAATACTTATTAAGTCTACAGATTGTAAGTTGAAAAATTTAATTTTAAAATTTTTGCGTAGCTTTTTTCAAAAAGCGACTATGTCTAATAGCATCCAACTTTATCTTTGTTTCGTTCTATTATTTCAAAAACTCTTCTATCTCTTCATATGGTATCTCGAATTTGACATAGTCGCCCATCGAACGGGTGGCTTCAAAACTAAGTCCCAGGCCGGTTTCGGTTAAATACCAGCAGTTTTCGCTGTCGTATGTATCGATTTCATTGAGTTTTTCAAGTAAATTTGTATCAGTCATACTTCCCAAAATATATTTTACGTTTTCATCATCGGAAGCGGCAGCAGCTTCCTTTAATTTTGTCGCAAAACTCTTGTTGACGGTATAGATTTCTACCAGATCCAACTGGTTTTCGGTTGAAAGGTCGATGTTGGATGTATCTATATCGTGGAACGGGAATGTCATATTCATACTGTTAACTTCAGTATTTCCCTCAAAGACGATGCTGATTATATCGTCAGTCATATATGCAATCTGATAATCAACATTAGCAGTAATTCCATCAAGATTGATATCGAGGTTTGTATCCACTAATTCGGCAGCTAACATATGAACCCACATATTAAGAGAAAAGAAGTCCTGTGTTTCGCTTGAAAACTCAGGGTATTTGATAGTTATGTTGTTGTTAATAAGAACCTTGTTTTCAGTTATAGTGTAGTCAGTAGCTTCAATGAAAGCCGGTGGATTCGAGTGAGGGATTTCATCATACTCAATCTCGACAATTGCATAATCATGCATCATATGAGGAACAAAGACACTTACTCCAAGTTTTGTACCGCTCATATAAAAATCTGCGTATTCGAGGTCGGAAAGAAGTTCTTCATCGCTCAGTTCACTAAGGTATTGTTCTGCTTCGGGTAATTCGACGCTGTCAAGGCTGTTCCTGAATGCAGCTATAAAGCCTTCATCAATTGTGAAAGTGTCTGTAAGTTCAAATTCCTTTGCATCCTGTAAATCAATGTTTAATGGTATAAATGTACATATCGGATGTGGCATCGTTGTATTTTCAAAATAATACAAATCTAACCCAATACACAAAATATTTCCGCTGCTCATTTTTATATCATAATTCAGTTTGACATCAGCATCGACAAATCCACCGATGAAAGCCTCGTCCATCCTTGACTTTATCAACGCATTTACAGCAGAGTAGTCTGCTTTATCGCTCTGCAAATAAGGATATACAATATAAGTATCAGGCTTTATTATAATTTCTTTTTGCGTAACTGTGTAGCTTATAGGTGTTGATTCTTCTGCAACACTTGTTTCACTTGTTGTGTTATCGGAAGAGACATCAGTTGTTGAAGCTTCAGATTCAGCGGAAGCTTCACTGACACTCTCGTCATTACTAACAGGCTTGCTGTTGTTATTACAGCTTGTTAACAGCAAAATAAGCGACAGGATAATAAAGCCCGATAAACGAGCATTAAACTTCTTTCTCACAATCATACCTCTAGATTTTTCTATCTAATTATATATTAGTTTCTACTGTGTTGTCAAGTATTGACTGAATGAATTTTATGTAATTTTAACACATCGCGAATATTGTCATATTATATAATGTGATAGCTTAGCTTCAAAAAAGGCTTAGTTATACCTTCGAGCGTACTTCCACTAAATTAATATTTAAACATGTAATTGTAAAGGTGTGGAAGTTGCCATAAATAATACGATTCATATAGTATAAGAATGAGGAGGGAAGCTATTGACGCAGATTATTATGCGAAAAATAGCAGATTATTATGTATAACAGAAATTTATGCGGTGGTTACAGAAATTGTTTTGAGAATGATTGCGACAGAGGCTGCGGGTGTGGAATTTGCGGCTGTATAAGGAAAATATGCAACTGCATATGCGGCTGTATTTGTCCCGGCAGACGGTGTAATGTTGAAAGAGACTGCAATATAAACGAACAGTGCAGGGCGAATCAGATATTTGATGATCTGAGAAACCGCAGATGCTGCCCAGATACGAGACATCACGGGTTCTGCTGCGGACCGTTGCGCTGATTGAAATAAAACATATGCCTGCCGTTTTGGCAGGCATAATTTATGTTGCTTTTTCTTTGACTTTTTTAATTATAACCAAAGCTCCGAAAAGCAGCAGAACTGCAGCAATAATATCACCGAGAAGCAAGAGCTGGTTGTTGCCGGGGTCATTTTCAGGAACAGATACAACCTCAATTGCAGCAAGATCATTGTAATTAGACCAACAATAGGATGTACTTTTAACTGAAGCAAGATATTATCTTTTTCCGGTTGCACTGTTGTTAGAATTGCCGTTACTGTTTGTGTTGTTTCCATTGCTTTGGCTTATATCTGTTTGGATTCCCTTGCTCTCATCAGATTGATTACCTTGGCGCTCATCGGATTGGTTGCCCTGACTTACATCAGATTGATTGCCTTGGCTCTCATCGGACTTATTGCCTTTACTTTCGTCAGACTTATTGCCTTTACTTTCGTCAGACTTATTGCCTTTACTTTCGTCAGACTTATTGCCTTTACTTTCGTCAGATTGATTACCCTGACTTTCATCAGATTGATTGCCTTGGCTCTCATCAGGTTTGTTGCCTTGACTTTCGCCATTACCATTACTTTCTTCATTCTGATTCTGTTCCTGGTTCTGAGATTCTTCGCCTTGATTTGCTTCTTGCTCTTTATTCTTCTCTTTGTTTTCATTTGTCTTTGCCATAATATCCTTTACGGATTTATTGAGCCATTCAGTTTGATCTATACTGTCGGGATCCTCAGCGCTTTCGATTAGCTTTTGAACAAGATTCAGTTTGCCGGGTGTTACACCCAGCTCTTTTGCTTCAGCTACACGCTCAGCACCGACAGCTTCAGCATTTACAACCGCTTCACATTCGTTTTCTTCACAGGTTTCTTCTGCGGTTTCTTTAAGATTGTCAGCAAGTTCACTGGCTTGCTTAAGGTCCTTTGCCGATGTTGTGATAACGATATCAGCTTCACCATCTGCGAAATATCCTGCTTCAGCTAATTGATTAACAGTTGTTTTAATTGCTTCATCAATAGTTTTATTACTGAGGTTTTTAAGCTCAATTTGATTAATTATCTCTGCACCATCATCATTTACAGCCTTAACTGAAAGTACTCTGTCAAACATATTCAACTGATATTCAATTGAAGGATTTACATCCAGACTAACATATGTTGTGGGGGTGTAATAAGCAATTGCTCCACCGCCAAATACAAGAAGGAAACATGCTGCAACCGCTGCAAGCATAGCAACCTTTTTAAATTTAATATTTTTATTCATGTTCATTTCTACCTCCTGACCGATTTTATAGCTTGTGTTCTTGACCTTCACTATACATCCTTCATCAGAAAGCAATGCCGCCATATTATTTTTTATTTCAACTACTACAGCTTTCATTGTGTGGCCCCTCTCTTCCTAATGAATGACATATACTCAGCTAAATACGGGTACTCTCCGGAAAGTATCACCATCGCTGCTATTATATATTTACGATGATGTTCAAGTAATTTTCGGGGTAGGTAGATATTTTGCTGTATCTTTTTTATTGGTAATTTTTTTGTTTCGTATATTTCCTGAAATATAAGCTTATTGTCAAGCACAAAAAGCACTGCTTTTTTGCAGGCTTCCTTAGTTTTAATTGATTTGGGTGAACAATCGGCAAGGTCAAAGAAGGAGAATCCGAATTTTTTGAAAACTACATTTAACGCTTCAATTTCATATTTAATAGAATCATCTTTGGTAACACTCAGCTTTTCAGCTACAGCAAGCTTAATCGAAAGCTCTTCATCATCATCATCCGGTTCGTTCTCAAAAACCTTAGGATTGACCGTTAACTCAAAACGGTGTTTTTGTTCACTTCTGAAATAATCAATCAGACGGTTTTTAATTATTGTTTCGGCATATGTAAGAAATTCGCTCTTTTTGCCATCATAGGATTTTACTGCGTCAGAAAATGCAATTAGTGCAACAGACCACTCATCATCGCTGTTTGTTATGTATTTCTTTGTTGCACGGTATGTGCAGCTCAGGATATACTGTTTTTGCTCGTCGATAAAATCAGCAAGCAGCTCATCATTATTTTTTGCCAATAATGCTTTTCCGTCAATTTCTTTCATCTTGTGTCAACCTTTCAAAGATTGATTCTGCAATTTTATTATAAATGCAATTTATATATATGTCAACCAATATATCGTATGTAAATTACAGATTATTAATATAGAAATTTATATTGCACTTTGCTTCCAAAAATTATATAATATAATTATAACAAAATGACTTTATTTCATATTATATATGAAACTAATAAACGGAACACACCAGTGAGTTGATAAAAGGTCTTTAGTATTCAGCTTTTTATCAGGTTATAAAAGCATAATTTATTTGTTAGTTTAGAATGGAAAGTATAATTACACATATGGATATAACAACCTATAAAATCAAAACACCAAAACTGAAAAGAAAGCTTTGTATTGCACTCGCAACAGATCTGCATAATTATCCGTACGAAGAAATAATTGCAGCAATCAAAGACAGGAAACCCGATATAATAGCTATTCCGGGAGATATTGCAAACAGCTACACGCACGGAACCGATAACTCGATCGGATTCCTTTATGCCTGCGCGAAGATTACACCTTCATTTTATTCGCTTGGGAATCATGAAAGGCGATACGGAGGAATTTTGCCTGAGGAAGTAGATAAAGCCGGAGTTGTTTTGCTTAACAACACACATATAAGATTCGAGGAGTTCCACATCGGCGGATTTCCGACTGTTGGGAACCTGAAATGGTTGCAGGAATTTTCTGAGCTTGAGGGGTTTAAGCTGCTGCTGTCACACCACCCGGAGTATTATAACAAATATATTAAAGAAAAAGATATCGATATTATTCTATCCGGTCATGCACATGGCGGTCAGGTAAGGATCTTCGGACAGGGGTTGTATTCTCCCGGTCAGGGGATATTCCCAAAATATACATCAGGAGTGCATGATAACCGGCTTGTAATCAGTAGAGGGCTGTCAAACAGCAGAAAAGTTCCACGCTTGTGGAATCATCCGGAGATGGTGTTTGTAGAAATAATCGGAATAAAATTGTAAACAATTTGTAAACGGGAGAAATTAATGTGTTTTTTGTAACAAAAATTGAACTTAAAATGTATTAATTATATGAGGTTAAAAGTTTGAAAGATAAATCTTTCAAATTCATCAAGAAAGACATGGTAATATATATGCAGCAATATAACAGATGGGCAGGCAAAAAAATGAATGCGCTCGGCGACAGTCTGACAGAAGCGGATATAAGCGGAATCGGTGATATGGGGACACCTTGGACAGCCTATATGCAGAAACTCTGCGGATTCGAGATGTGCAGGAATTACGGCATCTGCGGTGATTTTCTGTCGGGAAAAGGCGGCATGGCAGAACGTTATCAGGCGATGGATAATGACGCAGATATAATCTGTGTTTTCGGGGGTACAAATGATTTTTGGGTCAGTTCTCCGCTTGGCGACAAAGACGATTCGGACATCTCTACATTCTACGGTGCATTGGATACATTGATTAAAGGTCTTGCAGTAAAATATCCGTATGCGGAAATTTTCTTTGTAACTCCACCAAAATTCAGGAGTACCTTATACGGTTGGGAAACATTCAAACAAAATGCAAACGGAAATATTCTAAAAGATTTTCGGGATGCTATCGTTGAAATAGCAGACTATTACAGCCTGCCTGTGCTTGATCTGTATACAAACTGCGGCATGAGCTGCTATCTTGACACCGGTATATTTCGCCCTGATGGTCTGCATTTTTCAAACGAAGGCTACAAAAGAATCGCTTATAGAATTGCAGGCTTTGTTAACAACCTATAAGTTGCTTGTTAAGTAACAATTGAAAGGAAATTGTTTATGAAGATTAAACCTGTTTCTTATTACAAAGCACCCAAATACCCAGATATGCAGACAGCAAGCATTAATCCAGAACTATTGAAAAAACTGCCCTCACGCTGGCAGCATAACAAGGCTGTTATTGCAGCAATAACAGCGCTGACAGCAATATCGCTTGCAAGCTGTGAATCTACTATAAGAACATATTCCGAAACCAGTGATGGTTCGTTAGTATATATCGGACCTTCAGCGGTTGCACCTATATTTGAGCATGGTAAGGGCACAGGAGCTTTAGGTTGCGAAGTTGTTGCACCGCCGGCATTTATGAGTGAGCAGGAAGCACTTGCAATAATCAAGAATGAAGCTCGAAAAGCAGGTATTGATCTTGATGATACGCCTGAGGGTTATCCGGTTAGTCCGGATGTAAGCGAAGCACAATCAAATGAAAATGCATACTATCAACCGGTTTCTCTGGAATTATCCGACGAAGATAAAGGAATTGCTATAAGTTTTATTTCGTGGGAAGAAGCTGAAACCGGCACTCCTGCTTTATATGCTTCATACAAAACAAAAGAAAGAGCAAAACTACAGAGCTGTAAAAAATCACAGCTCTGCTTTTCTCTTATACTAATTCCGATTAAAAGCATTGATAAAATTCAAGAAAAAACCTTTGCTATATGATTTTTTCACAGAATTTTAGCGTAATGTTTTATGAGAAATTAGTATTAATACGATTATGTTGTCTCGATTATTTTGATATCATCGGGGTGGATACCTGTTTCGTTGTAAACTATCTCAAGAATCTGTGCAACACTTGAATCAAGCAGTCCTTCGGTTTTTACGATTACATTGCAGTTGTTGCCGGACAGAACCGCAAGCACCTCTGTTATCCCTTTTGCTTTGACCAATGTTTCAATATTTACTTCCTTTGTCATCTCAGCAACAAGAGCATTCATATCTGCCATTGCATCGTCCTTGGTGTCGGGCAACACATCGGGGTTGTCGATTATCTGCTGCAGTACATCCATAGCTTCTTCTCTGACTGTTTCTCTGGTCATTGCAGCAACAGTAAAGTAATCCTCTTCGTCGACCTCTTCAGTTATATCGCTGACATCGCCGTTCACAAGCACAGACTGGCCGAGCGAGCGTTGGCTTTCGTTGTTGAGAACATCCTTGCTGTCGTCAATCTGCCCGCTTATAACCGCAACAGCTGTAACAACTGCGCCGATAAGCAAAAAACTGCCGATCATAATAGAGACTTTATTGTTTAATATTTTTTTATAATCAACTTCCTTTATTTTTTCGATAATCTTTTTTACACCCTTACCGGTTTTCTCTAAGAAATTCACAAAAAGACCTCCTGTTATGTATGTATAATATATATATTAATTAGTTACATAAATATATTCGTTTGGCAGTTGAAAAAGTGTTGCAAGCAGCACTTTTATACGATCTGCAGCATTATTGTCTCCATTATACACAACCGCAATACCCGATATCTTGGGAGTGTATTCGCAAATAACAATGGGTGACTGTTTGCCGTCGGAGGTAACAATAACAACCTCCTTTTCAACATCCTTGTTTTCGCCGTCAGTTTTCACTCGCTGATTACTTGCATATAGATAGCTGTATCCGTCGGATATGCTTATCATAACATCGCAGCTTTTTACGCCTTCAATTTTGCATATCAACACTTCCGCTTGCTTTTCGGCAGCTGTTATAAATTGGTCTGAGTCGGCAACAACAACTGTACTGCCTGTAGTTTTCTCCCCATTAGGCCAAAGCAGCAGTATAAACCCTGCGACTAAAGCAAGAATAATAAAGCCTATCCCCTTGAAGTTCGATAGCTTTTTGATTAATTCATTCAACGGCATCATCCTTAATATTTACTTCGACTTCAATACTTAATAAATCACTCAGATAGTTTTTTACATCGGATTTATATTTGCTGTCTGTATCCTTTAGAACAATTATTACCTTGTTTACAACAATATCACCCTCTGTACTCTCTATTTCTATGTCGACAGAGCAGGGTTTTATTCCGAATTTCTGAAATATTGCGTTCGAAATCGTATTGATTATTCGCTCCTTGCTGACATCAAGTACCCATTTATCACTGTTTGAGACAGTCGGCATACTTTCATTATATGTATATGATTCAACATTGAAGGTTACGCCTAAAATGCTTTGAATTGGCAATAAAATTATTATTATGCAGATAAGAGAGACAATGTATTTAACATATTTCTCAAAAACACCGCCGGAAAGCATTGTAAACACTGTTCCCATAACAGCGGTAACAACTAGAGCCATAAAATAGTTTTTCATGTGCTACCTCATCAAATCTGACCGGCATTTGTATTTATAAAAACCGCAACCGACAGGAAGAAAACCACCGATGCACCGATTAAAATTGCAAGAAGCACTCCAAACAGACTGTTTACCTCGTACAGAAATCTGCTTTCCCGTTCCAGTCCCAGAATCCTTCCCAACATACCAGCCAGTAGAATCGATAATTTCGCTGCAACAACGAAAATAAATGGCGGAATAACAATTGAAAGCATCGTGACAACTCCTGCAGCACCGGCGGTTGCTTTTATCATGCCCACGCTTGTGTATACGCTTTTTGCGGCTTCTCCTATGATGCTTCCGATAACAGGAACAAAAACTCCCGAAGCGAATTTTACTGTACGCATCGCCTGCGAGTCTGCGGCGGCTGCAATTGTTGTCTGAAAATACAAAACAAACGAAAGCATTGAAAAGAGGAAAGCGAGAATAGTTGTTACGCTGTTCCTGATTAATGACGATAATGAACCAAGCTGTACACATGATGGAAGAGCTGAAACTAAACAGAGTGCAAAGCAACAAAGCAGCAGTGGCATCAGAACACTGCTTTCCACCGTTTCAACTAATGTCAGATACAACGACATTGTGGACCAGTTTGCCGCAGCGGCAACCGGATTTCCGCCAAGAGTATAAAGTGTGGTTGTGATGGGGATGTATGCAAGCGAGAATGTAGTGATTGTTTTCAAAGCTGTTGCAGTTATTGTAAATGCAACCTGGGCAATGTTGAATACGGCGGCAGAAAGCACAAGTACACTTATGTAGTCGTATGTATTGCTGAGCGCAGGGTTGTCTCCTTTCAACCCAGACAGCAGGGATGCAGCAATAAGAATACCTGCAAGAATCGAAAAACTTCCGAACACCTTCTTGAAAGCTTCACTTATCGAATCGCTGAGTACTTGAAGCAGCTTTGCAGCTATGGTTATGTCCTTATCTCCGGCAACTTCATCCTTGTCAACATACTCATCGTAATCGGAATCACCGATATCTGCGGCAATAGAGTTTGTCAGCTCGTCCTCATATGCAAACACAGGTACTGCGAATAAAATTAACAACACCGAACAGATTGCCGATATTTTTATCAACCTTTTCATTACACCAACCCGCTTATCGCCTTTATTATCTGCTGTAGAAGTGGTATAGACAACAGTAAAATTCCTATTTTCCCGCCCAGCTCAACCTTGATGGCAATTGCGTTCTCACCGCAGTCTTTGCAGATTTCCGAACATATCCTACTGCAAAGAGCAATGCCCAACGCTTTTATCATTATGCCGAGATAGCCTTCCATCCCGTAGCCTTTGGCAAGCTCGGTAACGAAGTCATAAAGCGGCATGGCTGTTTTTATCAGCGCTGCAAACATCACAATTGCAGCAGCTGCAACAAGTGCGGGAGCTATCTCGCTGCGGAGCTGTCTGATAACAACAATGATAATACAAATACCTACCGCCGCAAAGCAAAATGCTGATATATCCATAATCAAAACCCAAATACGCTGCGGATGGTTGAAAACAGGTTGTCTATTTCCGAAACTAACAATAGCATAACGATGATAACACCTGCAATACTGATAAAAGTGGCCTGTTCTTCTCGACCCGATTTATGCAGTATCTGATATGCAACGCTGACTAAAAGCCCGACACCGGCGATTTTCAAAAGTAATGCAATCTGCAAAACAACATCCCTTTCTTTCAAAGAAGCAGAATTGATATCACCACTCCGACCAGCAGCGATACTGATTTGTAAATCTTTTGCTTGCCTTCCAAAGCTTTTCTTTGTTCTTTTAAAGCTTCTGCGAGTATATTTTCAAGATAAATCAGCTGTTCAAGCTGGGTTTTCAAGTCAAGTCGGCCAAGTCTCCTACCGACACTGATGGCTGCCTGCGATATCTCAGGCGGCAGCAACATCAGCTGTATTCCCCGCTGCCAACGAACCGAATAATCATTGGTTGAGTTGGGATATTTCAATATCCCAAGAAAACCGCATTCGGTCAGTATTTTATCATTGTATCTGCCGAACACTTCGCCAAGCGGAATGCGTGTGACAGAAATCGTATTTTTTATATGTATGACAAGCCGGAGCAGTGCGGAAATCCTGTCGCAGGTCTGTTTCTCCGATCTTGCCGCAAGCACACCAAGGATAAAGCAGGACGAACAAATCATAACCGCTCCGACAAGTTCCAAGCTAACCTCCACGCCTTATCGGACACAAATTTGAACGAAAGAATGGTGGAGGTACGCATATATGTATGCTTTTCCTCTTTGTTTTTCATGCTGAATCAAATCCTTTCAATTTCATAGCGGAAATTATCATCGATTTTCACTGCATATTCGAATATTCCACTGTCAACCATACGTTTTATAAAAGGACGACGGCAGATGCTCTCGAAATCCCTGCCGTGTGCCGATGCAATAAGGATAACCCCGCTGTTCTGGGCGTTGATAAGTGCATCGCAATCGCTTTGAGCAATCTCATCGCAGATAATTACTTGGGGAGACATGGTTCGAGTAACAAGTTCGATTCCTTCGGATTTGGGACAGCCGCTGATAACATCGATCAACCCACCGCACATGCCCGGCAAAAACAACTCACATCGCTCGTCCACTATAACCACCTTCAACGGTATGCCATTGCTCTCCTCCGAAAGCAACACTGCTGCAGAACGCAGAAGGGTTGTCTTGCCGAGCGCCGGCGGTGAGAAAACCAGAGTTCCGCCAAGCCCGAATTTCTTGTAATACTCAATCAGCTGACCGGCGAAATATCTGTAAAGTCTGTGAATACGAAGGTTTATTGAGTAAATGGAAGAAAATGCGGTTATCTCTGCCTTGTCGCAGACAGACATTCCGCAAATCCCCGCTCTGCCGCCACCAGGGAGAGGAATATAGCCTTTTCTAATGGTTTCGTCAAAGGAATAGAGTGAGAATGAAGACAGTAGCGACATGCAGTCATCGATGTCCTGCTTTGTGCAGCGGATTCCATCGGATAGACTGCAGATGTGCCCATCGTTATCTACTGCAACCGAACGGTCACCGACAGACAGGGTAAACACCGAGCCAAGCCTGAGCCTGACCTCGGTTGCATTGATTATGACAGCTTCAGGCAGGTTTGCGAGCGAGCGGGTGAATTTTTCGGGGAGAAATTTAAAAAGCGAGGTTATGTTCGAGAAAATAATAACTCTGCCCCTTATAATTATTTTAATGAAACTATTCATTAATTTGAATTGTAATATAACTTTAATTAATGAAAAAAGCACAATGAATTGCTTTGATATTTATTTAACGACTCCTTATATAAATGATATAGACAGAAGGCGAAAAATATTCGTTTCTGTCTTGACAAAACACAAATATTGTGTATAATAAATAGTGCTGTCCGCAAGAGATATAAGCTCTGTGTGCGAACAGCGTCAAATTTAATATGGGCGTTTAACTCAGCTGGTAGAGTACTCGCTTGACGTGCGAGATGTCAGGGATTCGAGTTCCTTAACGCCCACCAAAAAATACCGTTGATTTACTATAAAACATAGTGAATTCAGTGGTATTTTTTATTTGTCTATTTATTCTTATTAAATATAAAAGTACACTTTGACACACATAAACGCATTTTTAGGTTGTCAAAAGGTTGTCAAAAAACAAATAAAAAGCACTCAAAAACCGAGTGCTTTTTAGGTTTTATGATAAATGTTGGGGTTGAGTAAGAGCTTTACGAAAAAAATAAAAAAGCAGAGCATAAAACGAAGAAATCTTGTATAATGGAAATAACTACAAGACCATTAAAGGAGTTCCTGGCAATTAAAGTATAATTTCGCCTTCGGGTAGGCTTATCTTTTGCCCAGTTCTTGACATTGTAGAAATATGGTATATAATGCTTAATATAGAGGTGTATTAATGTTTAAAAAAAGCAAACCGAAGAAAAATAATAAAATATATTTAATAGAAGATATGGTTACTGATAACAATGGTATTCCAATAATAAAAGATTTTATGGGTACGAGTGAAAAACTGATAATAAATTATGAAACCCAAAATAATAAATCAAAAAATATCGATTCAAAAATCACTTCATTTTTAAATCATTTTAAGGTTGACTAACCATATATAAAATATTTGTGTAAATATATAACTCATCCATCAGAATCCATTCTCAGATAAAGCTGATACCTAATCGTTTGAATAGTTTTATAACAGCGGGGGTATAAAGAGTCATTTTATTGTTCTTGAACGGACAACAGTATTTTTGCCTTGTTTTGCCACATGATTTATCCTTGCCGTTTTTGTGCATCGCAAGACCAACTTTACAGATACTGTCGGTAGATAACGATCATCTCCTTGGTACCATTTTATATATATTTGGAGTGATTATTTGTTGACCATGGCTTATTTTTTTATACAATTTTATTGGAAGTCCAATGTAACGGACAACGGAGTTGTTAGAATAGATAACGAAGGGAGCGGTGTATATGACATAGAGTTTTTGTCTTTAACGAATATTATTGTCGCGGAGGTGAT
>Ga0209417_1001360_pt1 | contig 45106 bp, 47 predicted proteins | sample RifGroF2_FD_184002 | JGI IMG/M metagenome (GOLD analysis project Ga0209417, IMG submission 184002) | Groundwater microbial communities from Rifle, Colorado, USA - Groundwater F2 (SPAdes) (version 2) | ecosystem: Environmental > Aquatic > Deep subsurface > Groundwater | place: Rifle, Colorado...
TCTAAATGAAGGCGAACAATTTTTTGTTTGAATTCCTTTTCGTATTGTTGCATTTTTCTTTCCTCTTTCCTTTATAGTTATTATACTATATTAGGTCAAGGTGTTACAACTTTATTATACCATGACAAAAGCACACAAAAGCTTTCCGCAATCGTAGAAGTTATTCGTCAATGTTTCTTATATTATATGTACTATACATGAAAGTGTTACTAATAACAAAATATCACGATATTTAATAATATATTAAAGGCATGCTATTATGTATCAAAAATAATTTTGATATAAAGTTAGGAGCTGTTATTATGAAATGTGATACCTGTGATGCCGATAATAACGTTGTTAAATGTAAAAAACCATCACCATGCAAATGCTGGGATAAAGATTTTATCTGCGGTCGCGGTTACAGAAAATTTATCTGTGAATGTCAAAGAAAATGGCCGGAACCACCCTGCTATAAAGGAGATTATAAAGAACAGGATGATTAATGGTTCTTGTATTAAAACTCAAATAAATTAAATATTCATTTATAGAATTAAGGCCTCCCTTCTTTACATGGGAGGCTTTCTCACTATAAATGATATGCTTTTATGGCGGTTGTACCACATATGTTATCACCTTATACATGTATCACAAAATTAAAATAGTACGTAAAATTTTGAAGTATTTTATATCATTCTGAAGATTAATACTCTTATTAAATATGTAACTTCATTGATTATTATTGCATATTATGATGTTAGACGAGAATATAATTTCTCGGAATTTCAATCAAGGAGGAGTATCTATGAAAAAATCGACAGACAGTGCTAGCTTAGTAGAAGTTATCGATAGAATACTGGATAAAGGTATTGTAATCGATATATGGGCAAGAGTTAATCTTGTTGGTATTGAATTGTTATCTATTGAGGCTAGAGTTGTTATAGCAAGCGTTAGAACATGGCTATGCTATGCAAATGCTGTTGGCTTATTAAAACATGAACATGATCGGGAACAGGAAGAATTAGCATTAGCATAAATAATCCCGGTTAAGCAAATACAAATAGTTTATGCTAGTATATATTTTGTTTTAAATAAGAGGATTTTTAATCTGAATTTTGAAACTTGAGTTTCAGAAGAAATGCGAGGTTTTTGCATTTTTAAGCAAGAACCTCGTATTTGGATAATTATTATATAAATATTTTATACTTATCTCGATTAAAAAATATAAATAAAATTTAGGGCAAAGCCTTTGAATTATGGCAAATTATGTTGAAATATAACATTATATTTTATGAGAGATCAGTAGTATATATAATTAGATATAAATATCGGAGGATATGAATATGAATGAATCGAATAGTAATAACATCGAAACAAAAAAAAACTATATTATAACAAGTTATATAAAAAGCTTAACAGACAGAGCATTAATATATATTAACAGTGGCTTCCCGATACATCTGAGGGGATCGGCCGGAGTTGGTAAAACATCGCTTGCTTTTCACATAGCCAATAAAATCGGAAACACAATCTTGTTTATTTGCGGGAGTGAAGAAATTAATGATGAAAATTTAATTGGCGGTTATGTAGGAATAAAAAAATATTATATTGAGGATAATTTTGTATCTTCTGTTTATAAACAGAAGGAGATATCAGATAAATTATGGAAAGACGGTAGATTGTTGACTGCATGTAAAGAAGGATATACAGTAATATATGACGAATTTACAAGGACACCTTCGAATATAAATAATGTCTTGCTTTCAATTTTGGAAGAAAGAATTATAGATATACCATATATAAATTACAAAGAATATTTGAAAATTAATCCTAATTTTAAAATGATATTTACCAGTAATCCTGACGAATATATCGGGGTATATAAATCACCCGACGCTTTACTCGATAGAATGATTACTATAGATATGGATTCTGTTGATGAAGAAACTGAAAGAAGCATTATTATATCTCAAACGGGAATCAGTGCAGCTATCGCAAACAAAATAACAAATTTATCAAGACTGATCAGAAAAAATATAAGTAATAAAGCCTATGCATCAATCAGAAGCAGTATAATGCTTGCACAAGTGATTCAGTCTGGAAAAATAAAAATGTCTCCAACAAATCTGAACTTTAAAAACGTATGTAGAGATATATATAATTCTTCAAATATCTCTATGGGATTGACAGAAGAGCAAAAAAACGATTTAAATACAGTTATCGATAATGCAATAAATATAATATTGACTGAAAACTAAATAAATTTAATAATATATTATGAGCTTAGTGAATATAAATATATTTAGACTTACGAATATAAGATCAGAAACGGAGTGTGCTTATGAAAATCTCTGAATTAACAAACAGCATAAATATTTTTTTTGAAAAAGATATGAAACAAAAATGCAGAATATTATCAATTATGCCGGATGATAAAAATTGGATAGTTACCTGTGAAGTAATGGTCGATCCGGATTATACAGTGAGAAAAGGGATCGGTGATATTGTTGAAATATATGAAGTTTATTTAAACTGTGACATGGCGGTAACCGGCTTCAAACTAAAAGAAACAAAAAGAAAAGCCACTGTCGATAATGAATAGAAGGTGAAATAATTTGTATAACAAAGATAACAACAATTTTTCATTGTTTGGAGGATTTGACAGACTGATAAATATAATCTCAGATATGGTCGACAACGATAAGAAAGAAGTTGACATAAAAGGAGATATTGGACCCGATTCTCAAAGAAAAGTAACCGGTAAATACAATTTTAATATCAAGCTGGGACCGGATAGTAAAGAAAGCATAGAAAAGATTAAAGCCTTTGATGATATCTTCAACAAGAAGGAAGATCCCGGTAAAACAGAGGAATTGAATGTTGATATTATCGAATATGAAGATAAGATCACAATAATTTCCGAACTACTTGGAGTAAATAGAGAAAACATCCAGCTTTCACTATCAGAAAAATCAATTGAATTATCTGTTTTAAAAAACGGAGTCAGATATATAAAAAAAATACCTTTAAGATTCATACCAGATCCAGATAAAACAGTTGAAAATTTCAACAATTCAATATATTCAGCAATAATATATAAAATTATATAAAATATCTTTTCAATTATCGGAGTGATTCATTGATGTATGATTATAACTTCAAAGTAGCAGAAGCTTCAGAGGTAGATGTCGGAAAAGCAATCATCAGGATTGATATTAATGAAATAATAAATTTGGGTGTCGGAATAGGCGATATAGTTGAGATAAAAGGAAAATCGTCTGCTGTCGCCCGAATCCTACCTGTACAAAACGAAAAGACAGGCAGAGACATCATCCTGATGGATGAGATTCTGAGAAAAAATGCGGGAGTAGAGACAGGTGAACAGGTTAGCATTAAACACATTGATACAGAAAATGCTCAAATAATTATATTATGCTGTATAGATAAAAAGGAATCCACTTTTGAGGATATTAAAAAAATAAATATATTAATGGATGGCATTCCGGTTATAAAAGATAACCATATAAAATTAAAAATGACTGAATATAATTCAAATGAGTATATTGTAGTGGAAACAAAACCTGAGGGAGTAGTGCGAATAACACAGAACAGTATTATAAAAATAAAAAACGAAGGCGCTGTAAAAAAAGATAATAGAGTTTCATATGAAGATATAGGCGGCTTTGACAAACAAGTTCTACGTATACGCGAAATGATTGAACTTCCTTTGAAATTCCCGGAGTTGTTCAATCAGTTGGGTATCGAAGCACCAAAAGGATTATTGTTATATGGTCCCCCTGGGACCGGAAAAACATTGATTGCAAGAGCAGTAGCAAACGAAACAAAAGCGTATTTCATTCATATAAACGGTCCTGAGATTATAAATAAATTCTACGGAGAAAGCGAAGCGAAACTAAGAGAAATATTTGAAATTGCGAAAAAAAACGCTCCGAGTATAATTTTTCTCGATGAAATTGATGCGATATCGCCCAAAAGAGAGAATGTAAATGGAGATGTAGAAAAGAGAGTTGTTGCACAGCTTTTAGCTTTGATGGACGGTATAAACGATAGAGGTCAGGTTATCATTATCGGAGCAACAAATATCCCGAACGCTATAGATCCAGCATTGCGTAGACCGGGCAGATTCGATAGAGAAATTGAAATCGGGATCCCAGATAAAAATGCAAGATATAAAATTCTATTGATACATACCCGTGATATGCCACTTGACGACACTGTCGATCTAAATAAGTTGGCAGAGTTTACCCATGGTTATGTAGGAGCTGATCTGCAATCGTTATGTCGCGAAGCTGCAATGTCAGCTTTCAGAAAAATTTCAATTGTTCCTGATTTGGCTCCATCAATCATCTCGGAAAGCATAATCAGTAATTTAAAAGTAACAATGGATGATTTCTACAGCTCGCTAAATGAGATTGAACCGTCTGCGATAAGAGAAATCTTTGTAGAAATTCCCAATACAAGCTTCGATGATATAGGTGGGCTTAATTATATAAAGAAGAAAATAACTGAAAACATAATATGGCCCGATAAATATAGGGAATTGTATAACTTCTACGGTTGCAGAGTTCCGAAGGGTATTTTATTCTACGGAGCACCTGGTACGGGAAAAACTCTGGTTGCAAAGGCTATCGCATCTTTTAAAAATTCAAATTTCATCTCGATCAAGGGTCCTGAGATATTATCAAAATGGGTTGGGGAGTCTGAAAAGGGTTTAAGGGAGGTTTTCAAGAAAGCGAAACAAGCAGCACCATGCATTATCTTTTTCGATGAAATTGATTCACTCGTCCCTGCGAGAGGTAGGAACAGTGATAACGATACTACTGGAAGAATCATATGTCAAATGCTTTCCGAAATAGATGGTATAGAGGAATTGAATGGTGTAACTATAATAGGAGCGACAAATCGCCTTGATATTGTTGATCCAGCGTTATTAAGACCTGGAAGATTCGATATATTGCTTGAATTCAAGGTTCCAGATTTAGGTGATAGGATAGAAATATTTAAAATTCATCTAAAAAATAAGCCTATAGCAGACGATGTCAATATAATAATGTTGGCAAATATGTCAGAAGGTTATACAGGTGCGGATATTATGGATTTATGTCAGCGAGCAGCTCTTAATGCATTATCGGAATATATTGAAAAATACGGAAATGATATAAATACAAAAAATAAAAAAAGAGTTATTTCTCTTGCGAATTTTTTGAATATTATAGAAACAAGGTGATTATATGTCGATGACGGGCAAATATATATATTGTTTTATAGCTGAAAATGAAAAGAAAATTTTCTGCAACTCAACTTTATCAAGTGTAACTTCAGCAGTATACTCAATACCATATAAAGGAATTTCTGCAATAGTCAGTGATACAAATATTTATGAGTATGATCCATCAAGAAAAAATGTACGTTCGCACCAACAAATTGTATCAAGAATAATGGAAAGCTATACTATCATTCCTGTTGCGTTTGGAACTGTCAGCAATAATAAACTTGAAACAGAAAAATATATAGCAAATAATTACGATAATCTTGTTAAGCAACTAGATTATTTTAAAGATAAATTTGAAGTAGGCTTGCGAGCTACATGGAATGATGATTTTTTTAACGAAGACATCGAAAATGACGATATAAAGGCATTGAAAGCAATAGTATCCGGAAAAGATGAAAATGAAGTATTGATTGATAAAGTCCAGTTAGGAAAGTTCGTAGAGCAAGCGACTCTGAGAAAAAAAGAGGAATATATTGCCCTAATATACGAACCATTAAGTAAAATTGCCGTTGAAAGTAATACAAAAGATGATCTACCGATAAAAACTGTATTTAATGCAAACTTCCTAATAAATAAAACAGATAGTGATTCCTTCGATAATATGGTTGAGAAGCTATGTAAACCGTATGATAAAAAGCTGAATTTCAGTTATACAGGACCATGGCCTCCTTATAATTTTGTTAATATAAAATTGAAGATAGAATCTGATAATAAAAAAAGGAAATAAACATATGGGCATTCTTAATGGAGTATTGAAAATTTTTCAACTTATATACGAAGAAGGCGAAAAAGAATGGCTTGATGAAACAAAATATAAAGAAGCTTTAAATGAGTTATACATCAAACTTGAAAGCGGCAGAATATCAGAAGATGAATATGAAAAAAATGAAGAAAAAATACTGGAGCAGCTTAGGACTGTACGCAAATATAAAAAAGAACACGGTTATACTAATGATTAAATAATTCTTTAATTTTTATTGGGGAGGTCAATATGAGCAATCAATCAGAAGAGCAAAAGGAAATAAGTCTTCTTGAATTGCTTGATAGGCTGTTGGATAAAGGTATTGTGATACACGGAGATATTATGCTGTCAATTGCAGATATTGATTTGATATATGTAGGATTAAGACTGGTAATTGGATCGATCGATACAATAAAAAGGGACAAGAAAGGTGAAAAGAATGTCGGAATTTAATTATTATATATATTGTATCACATACAGATCAGATTATGTTCCGGAAACAACGGGACACCGGAACGAAGCAATTTATGAAGTTATGTATAAGGATATAAGTGCTTTTATCAGCAAGATTGACTGCACTCATGTAGACCTAAGTTATGATAATTTACAATGCCATGAAAATGTTATATCGGAAATAATAAAAAATTGTACACTTCTGCCGATGAGCTTTTCAACGATCTGTAAAACCGAAGAAAAAATTAAATTACTTTTGGAAAAATATTATGATCAGTTTATATCAAACCTTAAATATCTTGATGGAAAAATTGAGCTTGGTATAAAGGTTTTTTATAAATTGAATTTTGACGAGGAAGATAAAAAGGTAAAAAATATATATAAAAATCCGAAAGATTATATGCTTAGAAAGTATGAATTATATCAAAACAGGCAAAAGCAAATAAACAATCACATATCAAAAATAATAAAATATCATAAACAGCTATCCGATCTTTCACATGACAGCTGTTATACAACCCCGATAAAAAACAATTTACTTTTTAATGCTTCATATCTAGTATTTGATGAAAAGAAAAGTGATTTTGACAAAACAATTGGAAAAATGAAAGATGAATTGACTGATTATATGATAATGTACAGCGGTCCATGGCCAGCATATCATTTTATTAAAATTGATTGGCAAGGTGATGAAAATGAGTAATATAAAAAATTTAGATAATCTTAGCAATCAGGATTTTACTGATGAAATAAGCAATCTTAATAACAGCATAAAAAATAGATTAAATGCAGATCCCGAAGGCGTACAGCAAGGATTGGCAAAGCTGGTATTGACATTGATTGAATTGCTGAGACAACTAATGGAAAAGCAAGCTATGCGAAGGATTGAGAATGGGACGGTAAATGATGCAGAAATCGAAAAGCTGGGAGAAGCATTTATGAATCTTGACATAAAAATGGCTGAACTAAGAGAGGTATTTAATCTCACAGAAGAAGATTTAAATTTAAATTTAGGGCCATTAGGCGATTTAATGTAATAAATAAAAACATTGTAAACTTCAGGAGGTATTATATGGGTTCGAGTTCATTGAATCAATCTACTTCAGGCTCAAGTCTGGGAGAGATTTTAGAAAAAGTACTTGATAAAGGCGTAGTAATTGCCGGTGATATAAGTATTGCATTAGCGGATGTTGAGCTGTTAACAATAAAAATCAGATTAGTGATTGCATCGATTGATAAAGCAGAAGAAATGGGTATTGATTGGTGGAAAACAGATCCAAATTTATCGAGTAAAGCTAAAGAAGAGCAGGAGAAAAAGGAAGCTCTAAAAAGAGAAGAGGAATTGCAGACAAAGCAGTTGCAGGAACAAAATAAACTGCTGCTTGAAAAGTTAAATAAATTAGAAGAAAAATTACAATAATGCTGGGAGGGTGAAATTGATGAATACAGGTATTCTCGTTTATTGCATTGCAAATACAATCGATGAAAATACTTTTAACATATATGGTCTTGACGGTATAAATAAATTGTATCTTATAAACAATGAAAATCTATATGCTATAGTCAGCGATGTAGACCTGGACGAATACAGCGAAGAAAAAATGGCAGGAAAAGGCGAGGATATAAACTGGCTTAAGGAAAAGGCTACAGATTTCATGAATGTCATATTGGAAATAAATTCGGTAATAGATATTATCCCTATGAAATTTTTAACTATTTTCACTGATTCCGAGCATGTCAAGAATATGATATCCGATAATTCCAAGTTGTTTGCCGAAACTTTTGTAAAAATAATCGGCAATGAGGAAATGAGTGTAAAAATATACTGTGATTTAAAAAAATACAAAGATAGTTGCATGGACGAAGAGATAAAGAATTTTGAAAAAATATTGGTTGGTAAGTCCAAGGGAGCTGCCTTTTTTTTAAAGAAAAAATTTGAAAGTGAACTGGATGATAAAATACAAGCCAAGGTATATAAGATTGTTAACGGTATTATAGATAAGGTAAGTGCTGTTGCAGCCGAGACAAAATCAAATAAAATACTTGCGAAAGAAATTACAGGGATTAATATTCCGATGATATCAAATTACGCTTTTCTCATAAAAAAAGAAAACAAAGAATTATTTAAGGAGCAGATCGATGTATCTATTAGTGACTATGAAAAAAGCGGTCTGACGATAGAGATGACCGGTCCATGGCCGCCTTACAGCTTTTGTTAACACGGCAATGCTCATTGTTGAATTAACTATTATACAGTTATCTACATATAATAAATATAGAGGTCTTCATTTGTATTAAGCTTTCGTAAAAGGGGTGACATCAATGCAGAACCAGGAAATATTAAACTATGTCGATAATGTAGTCTCTAAAGTAGATATTCCAGATGAATACAAAACACGGTTGGAAAATGAACTCATCAGAAATATTATGAAAGCGATGGAGTGTTCAAATATAGATGAGATTAAAAATTATTTATGTTCTTCGGAGGAACTTGCAAATAAACTGGCTTTGAAGCTTTCAGATAATAAAATAAAGGATACTCAGCTTAATAATAGTTATAAAGAATATGACAATATGTATACTCACCATCATCCCCATAAATATAATGGTGAGTATATGCGAGAACACAGTGAATTCAATCTTAAGCTTTTATATATACCATTACTACAATTAACTTCAGGAACTGAAAGAATAAGCATGCCATTAACAGATGACTGTTAATGATTATTTAATTATAATCTATATTTATATATGATTAAAAATGACTATGAGAGGGTATAGTACCCTCTCTTTTAAATTATATATTAAAATGTCATAAAAAAATAGATGATCGTTTATAGTATAGATTTCCCATACTTTATTTTTTCCAAGTTTTTCATTTCAATCAAACTTCTATTCTGTCTTTTATTTTTTCAGAACATTCCTCTGACTTACATATTCAAGTATCATATGTATTCAATTTTAAGTTATAGTTATATATCCTTGAATTACTTTGCTATATATAACTTTATCCATTCTATTTTTCATCTTTTATATATTCGCAGATAAGATAATAGCAGTCGGAAATACTCATTGTGCAGTAGTATGAAATTTGATATGATAGGACTATTGAGGACATTACATATAAAATATTAATTACATTTTTATTTTTTAAATAATACTTTCATTAATTATTATCACAAATGTTATAGTTCCGATTTGTTTAACATAACATATAATATATTGATTAATACTAAAATGGAGGAATTGTTATGGATGGATATAAAACTATTGAGGAATTTATTGATTCACCAAATACAGTAGATTTTACAATACAAAAAAGTGACGGTTTATATAAATATGTAGAAAAGAATCCATATATTCTTCTTGCAAGAGAATTAGCCGGCGGGTATGTTGTTGCATATATAGATAAAAAAAACATTGATAAAGCTATAGAAGATTTAGGTTCTACTTTTAAAGGTGCGGAATCAATGGTTATGGGGTTACTTGATCAGGAGAGTCTCGAAGCATCTGGTATTACACAAGTTCAACAAGATCCAAATTTAAATTTGACGGGTAAAGGTGTTTTAGTTGGTATAGTTGATACCGGTATAGACTATACAAATGAAGCGTTTAGATATAAAGATGGTACAAGTAAAATTGTTAGTTTATATGATCAAACAACAAGAAGTTCTTATTCGAAGGACCTTGTAATTGGTATTGAATATACTCAAGAACAAATAAATGAAGCATTAAAGTCTAATGATCCTTATTCAATTGTGCCGCAAAAAGATACAGTTGGTCATGGTACATTCTTAGCATCTATTGCAGCTGGGCGAAAAATAAATGGTTTCACAGGAGCAGCACCAGATGCTGAACTTATAGTTGTTAAATTGAAAAAAGCAAGATCTTATTATCGAGAAAAATATTGTGTACCTATGGAACAAGAAAATGCTTTTTCATCAACTGGCCTTATAATTGGTGTGGATTATATACTAAAAAAAGCTAATGAGCTTGATCGGTCTGTTGTCATTTGTCTAGGTATTGGTACAAATTTCGGCAGCCGTAATGGCTTTTCAATTCTTGAACAATATATTACTTTTGTCGGACAACAAATCGGAGTTTGTGTTTGCGTAGCAACCGGTAATGAAAGTCAAGCAGATCATCATTTCTCTGGTAAATTGAATTTTACAAATGACATACAGCCGGTTCAAGTAACAGTTGGTGAAAACGTCGGCTGTATATACTTATCAATGTGGAATAAAAATTCAGACAGGTTATCGGTATCTATAAAGTCTCCATATGGTGAATTGCTTCAACGAATTCCCGCTAAACCTGGCATTAAATATAGTTCAACTTTTATTTTTGATAAATCCAGTATTGTTGTGGAATATTATATGCCCATACGAGTTACGGGAGGACAGAATACTGATATTAAAATTTACAACCCATCACCGGGCATATGGACTGTACTTGTTCATGGAGATATGGTGCAGGAAGGCGATTATCATGTATACCTGCCGATGACAGGATTTGTAGATCCAAGCGTAAAATTCGTTACACCTGATCCATATTTTACGACAACTATACCGGCAACAGCTATAGGTACCATTAATTGTGGCGCTTATAATACAAGAAATAATAATTTATATCCTGAATCTTCATGGGGTCCAAATCGCATATATTTAATTACACCAGATTTTGTAGCACCCGGTGTTAATGTTGGTGGTGTTTATCCGGATGGATTTGGTGTTATGAGTGGTACAAGTGTTGCTGCTGCAATAACTGCTGGAGCTTGTGCCTTAATATTGCAATGGGGTATAGTAGAAAAAAACGATATTTCACTTAGTACATATCAGATACGTGCTTACCTGATACAAGGCGCATCGCAATCACCAGATATTGATTATCCAAATTTTCAATGGGGTTATGGCAGATTGAATTTGTATCAAGCTTATAAAATTATTAAAGGTATTTAATAATGAAACTAAAATTATATGGGAGGTACATTAAATAAATGAGTTCATATAATGGATATGATACTTTTAATGAATTTCTCGTAGCTCCGGATACAGTTGATTTTATTGTACAAAATAGCGAATATTTTCTTGAATACATCAAAGATAAACCATATATATATCCAACATTTTCATTAATCGGTGAATATTTAGTAGCATATACAAGCAAAGAAAAAATAGAAAAGGTTAGTCAGGAACTAGGATCTGCTTTTATAGCAGCAGAATCCACAGTATTAGGACTTTTAGATCATCAAGCTCTTGAAGCAGCCGGTATAATTCAAGTCATACAACAACCATTTCTAAATCTACGGGGTCAAGGCGTGTTAATTGGGATTATTGATACTGGGATAGATTATACAAAAGATGTTTTTAAATATGAAGACGGTACAAGTAAAATAGTAGGTATTTTTGATCAAACATTTGGGCATTCATTACCATATGGATTTATGCTCGGAACGGAATATACTCAAGAACAAATAAATCAAGCCCTAAAGTCTGATGATCCTTATTCAATTGTTCCTCAAAAAGATACAGTTGGTCATGGTACCTTTTTAGCATCTATTGCAGCAGGACGTGAAGTAGATGATTTTATAGGTGCTGCACCTGACGCTGAATTACTTATTGTGAAATTAAAAAAAGCAAGACCATATTATTTAGAAAAATATCTTATTCCTCCTGAGCAAGATAATGCTTACGAATCATCCGCAGTAATGGTAGGGATTGAATACATAGTAAAAAAATCGGAGGAACTTGGTCGTCCTGCAGTCATATGTCTAGGAATTGGTACGAGTTTTGGCAGTCATGACGGCTATTCGTTATTTGAAGATTACTTGAGTGATATTAGTAAATTAACAGGTATTTGTATTTGCACATCCGTTGGTAACGAAAGTCAGGCAAAGCACCATTTCTTTGGAAAAATGATTAAGCAAGGTGAGGAACAGAATGTTGAACTAAGAGTTGGTGATAATGCAAGTGATATTTATATATCAATGTGGAATAATGCTTCTGATAGAATTTCAGTGGCTATACGATCTCCGACAGGTGAATTAATAACCAGAATACCAGCAAAATCAGGTGTCAAATTTGAAGCAAAGCTTGTTTTTGAGAAAGCAACGGTTATTGTTGAATACTACTTTCCAAGCAGAGGTAGTGGAAGTCAAAGGACGGTAATAAAATTAATTAATGCAACTCGTGGTATATGGAATATAATTGTACGAGGGGATATTATTTTAAATGGTGAATATCATGCATGGTTACCAATAACAGGTTTTATTTCACCAAATGTCGAATTTTTATTACCAAATCCTTATACAACAGTTGTAATACCCAGCACAGCTCTAGGGCCGATTTCTTGCGGATCATATAATTCGTTTGATAATAGTCTTTATTCTCAAACATCATGGGGACCAACAAGGCTTCCCATGATGGCGCCTGATTTTGTAGCTCCCGGTGTTGATATAGGTGGTGTTTATCCTGAAGGATATGGGACAATGAATGGTACTAGTGTTTCCACTGCAATAACTTCCGGAGCGTGTGCACTCATGATGCAATGGGGGATTATTGAAAAAAATGATATTGCACTCAGTACATATCAGATTAAAGCTTACCTTATCAGGGGATGTTCTCGTTCGCCAGAAACAATATATCCTAATCTACAATGGGGTTATGGAAGATTGAATCTATTACAATCATTTATTTCAATGAGAGAGACATAATACTTTCATATGAAATTATATAATACTCGCAAGAGTTGATTTTGGGTATAAAAAAAGCGAGCAGATTATCTACTCGCTTGGAGGTGATATTGGTTTCTTTTATAAATGAAATTTGTTTATAAAATAACTTGCTACTCATTTAGCTGGATTTGTTATCCATTCTTCTCTTGTAATCTTCAAACTGCAAGCTTCAAATTGAGATGTAATCCCGTCAGGATTTGGTTAAAACTTATTTGCATTAAAGGTATTCACAATTTTCATTCCAAGCTTTTGTAATGGAGCTAATTTTTCGTTATCAGCTAAAGTCCATGTTGCAGAAATGCTCAATGCACCCAGTTCTAAAAAACCATAATTATATAATGCTTTTAATGCCTCATATTCGTAGTTATTGCCGAGATATTTTAGATTTATAACATGCCCGATATTGAGTGATTGGTTTTCATCAATATAATTAAAATTTATAAAGCAGACAACCTTTTTAAGAGCTTTTACCTCAACTGCCCAAAATTGATGCTCGTTTGAAAAATAATCACAAGCTCCTTTAATTCCGTTATCATCTGTAGGCCATTGTTCGTCACAATCACCAAATTCAGAATTTGCATTTGATAGAGAAATTTCTTGCAGGTCTTTCCAGTCATCAGGTCTAAATTTGCGTATTATCAAATTGTCAGTTTCAATTAAAACAATAGGTTTTGTTCCCATTTTAAATTTACCCCCATAAACTTGAATTTGTATAGACGCTCTAAGATATTCCTCATACGCACCTATTTTTCTTGTAACTGAAGGTGGTATCCCGTGAAATGATCGATAAGCTCTTGTGAATGCTTCAGGGGAATCATATCCCAAATTCATAGCTAAGTCGATAATTTTAATATCAGTATAAATCAATTCATGTGCTGCAACTGACATTCGTCTATTGCGAATATACTCTGAAACTGGAATACCGCAAGTTAATGAAAACAACTGCTGAAATGTCGGCAAAGAACAACAGCATATACGACATAATTCATTGTAATTAATACTTGAATTAAGGTTTTCTTCAATGTATGCAATAGACTTATTTAACTTTTCAACCCTATCCATTTAACACCCTCCTTTTTCATACAGTATAACATAACAAATCCAAATAAACCTTGCAATATATAAATTATAATGTAAGGCTATGCATCGAAGAAAGTCCTCTTATTAAAATTATTATACTATATAAAGATTAACAAAGTGTTTCTTGCTCATATATTACCATAAAAATGTGACATTTTTAAGAATTGCAAAAACATATTCAGTTCATCCTGCGGAACACCGTACAAGTGTCAATGACAGGTGACACTTTAGGTAAAAAATAAAATTTGCTTCAAGCTCACTTTGTCAAGGGCGACAAAGTCGCTTGCGAAACCCTTGATACACACTTTTGATATAATATTTGTATGGGTTTGACTGACCGCAGTCAGGCATAAACCATATTTACCTTACATCAATGCTAAATAATCATTCAAAACTTCATTTGGCGAGCGAAAATTCAAGCATATCTTTGCTATGTTATTCGATTTTATGTTGTATTTTTGCAGTTGTTGAATGCTTTGGATTTATGGATAGGGAAAAAGCCACATTCAATAAGCAGAATTAACAGTGCAGTTATTGTCCGAATTCTTTATGGTAGCGGTTTGAGAATATCTGAAGCAGTTAATCTTAGAATTTGCGATGTGGACTTGATAAATGGTGTTTTGACTATATGGGAAACCAAATATGATAAAGACAGACTGGCTCCAATGTCAAAAAGCTTAATAGCTGCTTGTCAAAAACATTTTGATGCTTTCCTTAAAAATTCCGACACAAAAGATTTTTTCTTTTCCCCTAATGGCGGAAAGCGGAAGTATTCAACACAAGCCATATACAATATCTTCAGAGATGCACTGTTTGAATCGGGAATCCCACACAGAGGTAAGGGATTAGATCGTCGTTTACACGATTTGCGGCATACATTTGCCGTTCACTCATTAAAGCAAATGGCTGACAATGGGGTGGACATTTACACTACTTTACCAAAAAAATTCTCGTCACATTGTTTGCGGCACAGCAAAGCCATGCATTTGCTTCAGTCTGGAGTCAACTTAATTTATATCCGAGATTTCTTAGGGCATGTAGATATTTCTACAACTGAGGTCTATGCGAAAGCTGATCCGGAAATGAAGCGGAACGCTCTTGAAAAAGCGTATATGCAATTGGCACCTGAAACAGTTCCTGTTTGGCAGAATGACACTGAGCTTTTATCGTGGTTAAAAGCACTGGGTAAAAAATAGTAAATTATCTATTCATGAGTTCCGCTATATCCTCTGCCAGTGCGTTTATGTTCCTCATTCCTTTGCCACAAATAATTTGAACTCCTATTTGTTTGCACAGATGTTCAATATATGAGCTGAATTTTTCGTCTCGAACATAAATGGTCTTTGGTCTGCCATACTTCATAATGTAATCATACAGTGCAGAAATAATGGCATTTTCACTTATGTCATCTTTTCCAAGCATATTTTGAGTAATGCAGTAGCCACTGCTTCTGTCCACAATTAAAAGCAGACGAGGGAAATACGGAATGTCATGCTTGTTTTCCTGTATCGGAACAGATGTGTAAATCTGGTCAAAATCCAGTGTGACGGAAATTTTCTTTTGCGCCTTTAATTTTTCAATTAACTCTTTATCTTTAATAATTAAGCATCTTTTTTCAACAGGAATAGGCGGCATTATCACAGCACCGTTTAGCCAATCCTTTTTTTCGGGCGAATAATATCGTAACAGCGTTTCGTTATTTTCAAAGTTCACTGATATTTCGCCAGATGCAATATATTTGAATGCTATTACAAAATTTTGCAGTGCAGTTGTAATTAAATCAACCTGCTGGGCATTTAAAAACCACGGATAATAGCCTTCCTTCATTTAACGGAAATATATCCAGTTATTTTGCCCTCTGAATTTAAGCCCCAGACCTTTGATAATCTCCCGTTCTTCTGGTGCAAGCTCATCACGGTCGCCAAAATAGCACATTAAGCAATTTTGTAAATTCATTGTATATGACAAGGGCTCATTTTCCGAAGCATTCAGCAAACTGTAAAATCCCATAATTGATTCATAGCCGGGATACACACCAATTCCATAGCACTCACCGTTCCGTCTCATTACAGAGATATAGACAGGCTCATCCCTGTCCGGCAGCTTGATAGTAATAAGATCTGTATCCTACAAAAAATTCCAAGGTTCAATATTTTTTATCACACCTGCAACTTCATATAACTTTTCCCACTGCTCCTTTGTCGGGGCAGTATTTTTATTCTTTACTTTACTCATTTTGTATCCTCCGTCCATTCAAGCTCGTTTTCCTTGCACCATTTTTTTGCAAACTCTGTCAAAGCAGTTTCCTTGAACAAATACCATTTTTCAGCAATTCCATGTCGGTTAATGGTATCCTTAAACCGTCGAAATGCACCTTTGCCGGAAATGGAAATACAAAGACACTCACTGATATGCCCATCAGGGAAGTTCTCGCTGAATTTTTCCATTATGCTGTATTCATCCCATAGATACTTGTCTGGCAAAGGAATGTAATCACCAAAATTCCGTAGGATGTCTTCTGCAACTTTGATTTCATCACGTTCCCATTTCAAAATTTCTATTGCAAGTTCTTCTTCGGTATCGTCAGCACTTGATAAATATCGGTCCTGAACAGATATGATTTTCCCTGTTGTTTTCTTGACAAAATAGCTCCACTCATCATGCATAAAGTCCATTTGTTCCACAAGTTCTTTTAAATTTATCTTTAGCATGCCGCACCTACTTTGCTTTTTATTTTGTTTATTATAGCATACCAAGGAACAAAAATCTATATCTTTAATTTTATTATGCAAAGTTAAATATCGAAAATTTAAGAAAGGATGGCAATTTATTTGAGTAACTTAGCATATTCACAAACTATCCATAACGACTTCTGTACACGGGAGTGGCACACTAAGTGGAATTCATATTGGCATGATGATACCATAGATTACGAAGAAGGTAGCTCAGTAATAAGATTCCTTACAGCATGGTCTGCTCCGGACACCATCGTGAAGCGGCTGTCAGAAATGTTTCCTGATGCTGAGTTCGAACACAGATGGAATGACGAGGATATAACTTACTTCGAAAAGCTGTGCAAGGACTGGGGTGTCAGATGCTGTGGTTCGTGGGAGCAGTACAACAGCTATATAAACGAACTGGGCGAGGATGCTGTAAGGAACGCTTTCCATACCGATGAGCCTGCCAATGATATGGAGATAAAGTGAAGAACATTTAAAAGATGGAAATAATACCATCGCTCAACTATAAAACTCGAATAACGGTTGAGTTGAGTAAAAAAATGAGTTATTTCTTTCTTTCAAGCGTTGTGATATAATCTAAACAGAAAGTAATACTATTTCTCATAAGAAACAGGTAGATAATAATTCAAAACTAAATCCTTCAGGATTAAGACTAAATCCTTCGGGTTTAGTTAAGAAAAAGTCCATATATCATGAACTTTTCCTCGAATTTTATCACTGTTTCTAAATCGAATTAGTATAACATTTACTAAACATGACGGAGTGATATGATGAATAATATTGGCGAAAGAATCAAGGAACTGCGTAAGAAAAACGATATGACTCAGGAAAAGCTGGCTGAGCAGCTTGGAGTTTCCTATCAAGCGGTGAGCAAATGGGAGACTGGTATAGCCTGCCCTGATTTATCACTGATTGTTCCGCTTGCAAGGCTGCTTCATGTCAGCACGGATGAGCTTCTGGGATATAAGGATCGCCGTGCGGTGCTTGAGAAGATGTGGCAAAAAGCTTTGCAACTCGGTGTACATGAAACCCTTAAAATGTCCGAAGCTGCGTTAAAGGAATATCCACATGACCAAACTTTCTTATACAGACGCGCCTGTGACGAGAGTTTTTATGCTGACGAAACAACCGATGCAGAACAAAAACGGGAGTATTTAGAGCGTTCTGTCAGGCATTTTAAAATGCTTATTTCCGAATACCCCGATTTCAACTTCGCTGTCGAAATGCTTGTTACGGTTCTACCCAAACTCGGGCGGCATGAAGAAGCATTGTCATATGCCATGAAGCAACCCGATAAAGACCGTCTGCTCAAACATTGTCTGACCGGAGAGGAATTAGAAAAGCACCGTCAAAAGCTGATCGAACAGAAGATGACTAATTTAATTACTGAGTTGATATCTAACCGTCACAATCTGCTTTGTATTCAAGCGGCAGTGAATATCATTAAAATCATCATAAGCGACGGAAACTATCTCGAGTATCATGACACCCTTATGCATTATTATGTCTGGCAGGCGCAGTGCCTAGTCAGGGAAAACCGGCACGACGAAGCCATAGAAGCACTTCGAACGGCACTTCAACATGCGAAAGAATGCAAGGTATTAGAGAAAGAAGGTCAGCTTCTACCATATACAACACCGATCTTGAACAGGTTGTCCTTTGACACGAAAAAGATATCCGATTTCAATCCGATGAGGCAACTTCATGATTATATAACAATCTCTGAATTCGATGCCATTCGTGACCGCGAGGATTTTATCGCACTGACAAAGGAAGGATAAGTGTTTGCAATGATGGAATGAAGGCAACCGTCTCAAATCATATCGTTAAAATCCTACGGTCTTATTGATATAACGCTGTTTGAATAGACATTTATATAAATTAACTGGACGATGATGCCGAAAGGAACGCACTGCTGCCGTTTCTGCGTATTTCGATTGCTCTCATTATAAGCTTTAGCATCACATCGCTGATAAGCTTATTGTTATGAAGATCATTGAACTTAATATGTGATGTGTTCTCATAGATGTCATGCGCAACTTTACACAGAGTATATCCATCCGGACTAATGGATTTAAGCTCGATGTTCTTAAACATAATTTTATCCCATCCAACAGATATCTCCGCTCGCCTCCACAGCATACTATTTGAAGTCAGTAGATACAAGGAAGATATGAATTGCGGTTCCAATTTTGTTATGGAAATTTTGACCGATTGGATTGATTCAACGAATCTTCTCTTATGCTCATTGTTTTTGTAAAACATAATTGCACATCCCTCCATAAATAATTAAAAAGCGACCTGCATTTATCATCACAAGTCACTTTATGTAATACTATTGGAAAATATAATATTATTTGAAAATTTATAGTGTGAGTTTAAATTTTATCGTCTCTCAATTTTTATGCCTGACATGATTTTAAAAATCAAATTCACAATTGCGATTAAATAGAAAAAAGCTCTGATAGTAGTAAACTAACAGAGATAATTTTGGCTCCCCCTGTTGGGCTCGAACCAACGACCCTGCGGTTAACAGCCGCATGCTCTACCGAGTGTACACAAATACACCACAGCGACCTAATGTGAAAACGTAATAATTTGATTCCGATCCGCCATAGGTACAGCGAATTATAGATACAACAAACATTATTTATTTTTACGAAAAACGCTTCAACATAGGAATGATTGCCTTTAATATTTATGATTATTTTACATAAAATATTTGTTTTTTTCTATCTTTATAATATCATCTTTTGATAAAAATGAATAAAATCTTTCGTTAAATTCTTTATCGAAAATACGATCATAAAATTCTATTTTCCATTCTTTTCTTTCGCTTTTAGATAACCCAAATGACTTTATTAATTCATCATCTTTTTTAAAGCATTTTATCAAATCTATTAATTTATCGTTATTGAAAATAATATTTGTATAATATAGGCAATAATATATATATTCAGAAACGCAAAGTGTTTCAGATAATTGTTTGAGTTTATTAATATCAAGTTTATTATGTTTAATATAGTAATATATATCGCAAAATAATCTTAATTTTATACCTCTTTGAGATAATAAGTATATAGAATTTAAATCTTTATAATTATGTAAACATAAAGTTATGAATTCTATTTCAGATATTAACTTTTTTATATTACAATTCCATATATGATCATCAACAATATAATTTAGCACATAATCTATATTAGCCTTATTATCATTTTCACCCCACATTATATCTATATTTATATCTATGTTGACAAATGGATATAATGAATTGTTAGTGTATTTCATAAAAGGCGCAATTTGATGACTATTAACTGCTTGAAATATTAATTCCTTTCTAGTATAGGGGACAATTTCGTTACTAATTATCTTTCCTTGAATAAACCCATTTTCGTGTAGAATTTCTTTAATTGTATCTATATTATCTTTTGAAACCAAAATATCGATATCTCCTGATGATCGAAGGCCAAATCGGTCATAAATAGTTTTAGATAAAACTGCTCCTTTTATTACTGCATATGGAATCGAAGATAATTCATTGAAAACATTGAGACATGCATGATGACATATTTTAGATATTAACAAATTTGATATTATTTTTATTTTGGCGCTTTCAATATAATCATCATTTTTATTTATACGTGTTAATAAGTACAAACAATCATGTTCCAGTAGTAATTTTGAGATGTTTATTTTAGGTTCGATATTATTATCAATTTGTTGTATTGATGAAATTATTTCTGAATATTCCATCTGTATTTACTCCATTAATTTTATAAAATGTATTGAACTTTTTATTTTTTTCCGTTTCTATGTAAATCCCGATTATATCAGTAATACCTTTTTTAAAAGCAATATCTTTAACTTTGTCAAGTAATAATAATTCGAAATTACGTCCAAAAACTCTACATGACAAAAAGAAAGATTCTATTAATAAACAAGTATTATTATATTTTATAACACAAGCAGTGATAATACCCATATCTCCATAAATATCGCTTGCTTTTAAATATAGAATTTCATATGTTGGTGAATTTTTGAGTTCAATCAATTCCTCAATAGAATATCGTTTATTAGATAAATTAAATTGACTTGTTCTTTGAGAAAGCTCAGCAATACGTGAAATAGCATAATTATCAGCACTTATTATCTCAATTTTTGTTTTTAACGATTTATGATATTGTTCAATATCATAATTTTCTTTCAATTCAATTTTTCGTATACCTTCAAACTTATATGATTCTCCCCTTAATCTGTCTTGCTGAGTAATTTCTAATGAATCGAAAAACTTACAACTCTTTATAAATTTAACGTATGAGTTAGGTTGTTCGTTATTCAAGGTTATTGTTTCAATATCAGGTATCATAGATTTAGCTAGTTGTGTTTCATATGGATCATCATCTATAAAAACCACACTATTTTTTGATATATTTAACTCTTCAATTATTTCACGAATGTTATTTGCTTTATCTCGATTATTAATACGAAAAGAGGAAATATGTTTTTTGTTTAACAGCATGTCTGGATGATTATCAAAAACATCCCATATTGTTTTTTCATCATTCTTGCTACACAAACAAATGATGATGCCCGAATGATATAACCTAATTATTTCTTTTTGAAAATTTCTATATGCACTGCCAATAAAGCTCCTGGAAAGTCGTATATTATTAATACCATCTTCTGCTACAATTCCTCCCCATAACACATTATCACAGTCAAGAATTAAGCACTTTTTTCTTTGAATATTTTGTGCGTTTACAATTTTAGCACAATCGTAAGCAAGTGCATTATATCCAAGTATCGAATATGGTATTTTCGCCATATAATATGTTCTATCGTTGTAGAAATTATCAGCTCCTATACGAGCAATAATTTTATTTATATTAATAAGATATAAATTTATATATTTGTCAGATATCTTATGTAAATATTCATTTGCTTTTTTTATTATATAATTTTTTGTGGTAATCCCTTTTGGTTCCGGCTCAAAAAAGTCATATTCAAAATCACATATAAATACACAACTAAATTCATCTTCAGCTTTTTTTATAATACTGTCTATTGTGTTATATATAATTTTTATTTCGTCTTCAATTATCACTTCGTAAATATTATCAAATAATTTTGGGAATAATTCTTCTAATTTTATTATAATAAAAACAAGATTTCCTGAAAGCGTAGAAGACATATAATTACTATATTCAATTATTTTAATATTATATTTGCTATTATAAAACTTAAAATAATCATCAAATATAGGTGATAATGTATAATTACTTATCACCTGAATTTCTTTATTTTCTGTGTTAACATTTTTAATATATGCAAGGATATCACTATACTTAATGTCTTTATTCATAGCAATCTACTTCTATATATTTAGAGATCGTTGATATACACATATTTATCGTTTTAAAATTTTTATGTATTAAATCACTGTCACGAATAACAATACGAAACTTTTCTTCAAGTAATATTATAAACTTAATGAATAAAATTGAATCGAGATCATGTTCAGAAAGCAAATCATCACTTCTTATAATAATTACATCAATTTTTAAAAGCTGTGTTAAAATTTCTCTGATGTTTTTTTCTATCATTTTAATACAACTCTTTCTTTTATTATTTTGTCAAGCTGAAACCCAATGAATTGTAATTTTCTGTACTTGCATTCTCCGTCAGTCCCCAAAGGATAACCAGAAAAATACTCAGCCATTGCCATACAGCCTTTCTGACATACATCTTTAAGTATGCATTTACAACAACCATAATTTGTTTCCTTGCGTATTTGAACCATTTTACTTATATGAGAGTAATTATCCAAAAACTCTGTTTCATTAAAGTCGAATATATTACTTAATTTAAACTTATTTGAATAAAGCAGCTGACAAGGAATTATTGTACCATCTGTTTTTATTGCAATGTTAAGCGGTGAATCTTGTTTATCAAGTGGACATTCATTGGTGCATAAGGGTAGAATTGCTGAGATGCTATATTTTATATTTAATTCATTGATTAATTTTAGAATATTAAGCTTCTCATTTGCTGTTATAACTTTATTTTCCCATTCATTATCCGCGTTTCCACTTCTATTTATAAATGAAAATTCTGGGATACCTCCATTGTTGCATATATAATCAAAGAAATTCTCGACATCATTAATATTTAGCTTTGAAATTACCATTTTTACATGTGGTTTTCTACCGGTAACATTTAATGCTCTAAAAAGCTTTTCTGACTTAGCAAAATTTCCTTTGCCACGGATAACAGAATTAATTTTTTCGCATGATCCGTCTAAACTTATTTGAATAGATAAATTTGAACTTGAGATAAATAAATCAATTAAATTATTATTAAATATCGTCCCATTTGTTACTATATCAAATTTATATTGAGGAGTGCATTTTATATAGTCTAATATCTTCAGAAATTCACTGTGTAAGCATGGCTCTCCTCCTGAAATACTAAAACGTTTACAGCCATAAGCATTAAGTTGCTTAATAATAATTTTTAGTTGTTCAAATGTAATTTCTTGTTGTGAGGTATTCATACCCGATCTATTATAACAAGTGATACAATTTAAATTACATTTATTAGTTATTTCTATATATGATGCAATAATATTTGGCTTCATAATTGTATAATTACTTTTTTATCAATAAGTTCATTGATAAAATCATAAACATCCTTCTTTATAACTTCTATATCAACATCATAAATCGTAGATAAACTATTTATTAAATCATCAATATCTGTTTCACCATCTATTTGATTTAATATATCTATACCAATTTCTTCAATAAAGTGAGTATCTCCAACATCAGGATCAAATATGACTAAGTTGCCAGGATCAACATCCATGAAATCAAAACTATCGTTTTTCATTATTAACATATGTAACACCCTCCAAATATTGATTTTTATACTTAAGATAAATATCGCTGGCTTTAGTTGCTTCAATTTCATAACCATTACTAACGAATTCTTCGTTAACACTTAAAGACATTTCTATAAATTTGTTATCTATACTAGACATATTTTGAACCGATCCAATTATATCCTCTTTTTTTATATCCTCTAACCTAAAGCTGCTATCTCCTTTACAATAGTATATATCATCTTTTATTTTTATAAGCCTATGTATTAATAAATCATTTTTATATATAAATACGATAATATCACCAATTGTATATTCACATGAAGGTCTCAGAAAAATAGAATCGCCTTCTTTAAGTTGCGGGTACATACTATTACCTGTCACGCTCATCTCAACACAATAATTTTTTCTTAGCATCATTTTTAAAATTGTTGCTTTAATTTCAGTAGTCATATATACCTTCTATATTCTAATATATCATAAACATAATCCAAATCCTTGTACTTTAAAATCCTACATTCTCTTGCAATGATACTTAAAAATTTTAAGTATTCTTTTTTTATCGAATATGATGTAATTGTACTAGCCATTAATTTTTGAATTGCTTCATTGGTTGTCATATTGCACAACTCATTAATTTTTTCATTTCTTTCAATGAAAAAAATCTTGTTTAGTCTTAGATTGTTTTTAGAGAATCGAGAAGGTGAATAAACATACCTTTTGTTTCCGTCATTATATATCTCATGGATTTCATCTAAGTCATACAAATGATTTTTTATAATATTATAACCCCCTTTTCTTAAATGGATCGGCTTATGATATGGATAAACATTATTATTATTCATATCAATAAACACGCAATCATCTGTTACATATTCAAATCCTTGAATGCTTAAATATGATATGAGAGTTGTTTTACCGCCACCTGTTGGGGCAATAAAAATTAAGGTATTATCTTTAACAGAAACAGCTCCTGCATGTAATGCAAATATATTTTCATAATAAAAGGTTGTGTCAAATATCATATTTTCAATTAATTGTAAAGGTGTTTCTGTTACCGTTTTTTTATTATCACAATATATCTCGTACATCATTTTTTTTGTTTTTATTATAAATATTTGGATGCATTCCTTTTCTGTGAAATCAACTACATAACATCCATACGCAATCTTTAATGTTTCAACTATTGTAGGATCATCTGTTTTTATCATAATATCATTATTTTGAAACGGACGTACAATGTATTGGATCATATATTACCATCCCAAATATATTTTATATAAATTATACATAAAGATAGATAAGAAATCAATACATTTTCGCTTTATTTTGATATTTTCCCTTAATTTATTTCATTTACCTCTTGCAATATATATTTTTCTATGATATTATATTGTTAAATTAAAATATAATGTTATTTAATGGAGGTAAATGAATTGACATATAACAGTAGTATTGGGGAGATATTCGACACTCTTTATTACGGTGTTATATATTTTAATAGATCAATATTAGAAAAGAAAATTATCCATAAAATAGAAACTTTAGAAAGTGCTTTTGAATATTTTGACGAAATAAAAAATGACATTGTCGAACTTTCTGAATACATAACACCATTCTTTTTTTATGATGGTGAGACAATTCCATTTTTTATTGATATATTTATTAAGAATTATTATGAAATTTCAAGTTTAGATGTATTATTAACTTTTATAAAAGATAAACAATTTAAAAAGTCGTTTTATATTTATGTATTGAAAAATTCTTTAATTGAAATAGATTTTGAAATTATAGAAAATGATATCAGATTCATTCACAAATCGATAGATAATATAGATTATACGGTTGATATAAAATATAAGTTAATGTTCACCTTAACCAATTTCGAATATATTATAAAACTACTAGAAAATAATTTGATTAATATTTATTCTGTTATAAATAAACTACATATTAAATATTCAAAAATTATTAAATCAATTTTTAATAATTCAAAGACCAAAAACACCTTGAAATTATATAGCGACATATGGAAAATAGACGAATCTAAAATTAAAAAATCAATAATTACAATTTCCTTATTAAATCGATATATATTTTTTGAATATCAGAAGAAAAATACCAACGAGTTATTTTTATTACTCGGAATTAAACATCAAGAAAACATACAATACAAAAAGTTAAATAATATAATTGATATCAGAAATGTAATGCCTTTATTTTCAGACCCATTAAGAATAGATATAATTGAAGCACTAGATAAAAACGGGGAATTAACATTAAGCCAATTATCCAGGTTGTTATATGTTTCGACGACAACAATGCAAAGACATCTGCATTTACTCTATACAAATCAAATTATAAAAATAAGCAAGCAGGAAAATGTGCAATTATATTATATTTTAAATATACCATATATAAAGATTGCCATAATATCTATCAATGAGTTTTTTAACAAGCTACAAGATTCTTGATTTTATTTCAGAAAGGATGCGACAACATGGAAAAAACTTATCGCCTTGTATGGAGAAAGCCAATTATTAAGACAATTAAAGCTGATGAATTAAGAAAAGAAATTTTGATTAACGCATGTTCAGATTGGACTCCATGTGGTAGTCTTATTTCTCAAACAAGTTCAATTCCTGAGGATCCATTCATGTTTAGGTAAACATAACTGCTATTGCTTCGGCGTTGTAGCGGTAGAAAACAGCAAAACAAAAGCTTTGGCTTAATTAAGCCAAAACTTTTGTTTTGTGCACAAGTAATTTGAAGTATGTCTATAGGTTACAAATAAACATACATATTACCAGATGGCTGCTCACCATTTGGTAACCCTCTTTCATAATTTCATCTCATAATAAGCCGAAGCATTATTTACAGTCGATTATATATCGACTGTTTCTTTATGTCAAGTAATTACCGAATATAGGGAAACAAGGCTGCTTGAAAAGATTCTATTTCCCACATTGAGGGAATGTTGGGGTATTGTTATCATATGTTACATTATGTATAATGATATTGAGAATGTTATATATAACTTATTGTGGAGAAAATTAATGAAGTCAGATGAAATTATAGTTAAAATTGATGAACTTGGCCGAATACTAATTCCTTTATATATAAGACGCGAAATGTGTATTGATACAAAAACTATTTTAAATCTTAATTATAATAATAAAAAACAAACATTGCAAATTTCAAAAACACATGAAACCTGCTGTATATGTGGTATCCCCGAGAATTTGATTCCAATTGGCGAGAGCAAATTAAAAATATGTAAAGATTGTTTAAAGCATTTAGCTTATTTTAACGAATAAACCCTCACTCACCAGCAAAAGACCATCATATTTTGATGGTCTTTTGTTTTTTATATCTCTATTAATTCATCCCCATAATACTTAATCATATAATATTTATCATTCATAAATATGAGTGATTCGCAGTTTAGGTAGGGGTTGAATCCGTTTGTATAGCTTGATAGGATAACCTTGCGAAAAACAATATTTTTTTTAAAATGTGATTCATTGTTGCTTGTTACAGAAACATAATAATTATCGTGATGATATTTAATAATCTGAATAATGCTATAATCACAATTATATACATGATTCATATAGATAAAACTATCTGCCAAACACTTTATTGGAAATATATCTTTCACTTTTTCGTACTCATAATTATCTCCTCTAAAATCAATATATATTATGTTAGTGTTGTTATTACTTATATTTTTTAATATCGGATATTTTACATTTAGATTTGTATCATAACCCATTGAATATGGTTTTGCAAATGAATTCGCTAAACTATTAACAATAGATTTTTCATTACAACATACAACTAATGGGCCTAAATATACTTGAGCCCAACCTAAACCAGTAAAATTATTCTTAATAAAAGATGATTTGTTAACCTCAATATCATCTAATATTTTATAAAAGTTTAATTTTGACTCCGTCTTTATTTCTTTTTTGTTTATGATTAATTTATCATCAAAAGCATTATAATAAGAAATTTGTTTAACTCCAATTGTATTGATATTTACCTGTTTATGTGTTCTCTTAATTTGTACAGCAGCATAATTATTTCTCTTATCAATTTCTTCAATTATTAAATCATCTATTTTATTATGATTTATATCTCTTGTTAAAAATAAAACTTGGTCCTTATTTTTTTTATTCGAGAAAGAAAATAAGTCGTTTATAATTACTTTATTGAAGATACATAAATATAGCTGAGAATGAGATAAAGAACTTATTATATAACCGTTGATATTACCATATTGATTTAATGTCTGAATTGGTATTTCGTAAGTATGTTTATATAATTTATCTTCTTTTGAGGAAAGCGTTATAACTTTCATATTGCACAAATTTTTTAGTTTATCTATATCTGGGGTTCCTGATCCAAGCAGAATACCTGCAAACCTATCAGGATAATTTTGAGCTAGAGTCCATGCAGTATATGCACCGTTTGAAAAACCGGTTAAGAATATTTTATCAAGGTTAACAGAACACATTGATAATATATATTCCAGACTTTCAAAGAATTGAACTTCATCTATATAGCTACCTGTCAATATGCCTCTTCCAGATATATCTGCAACAATATATTCATTTTGATCATAAAACTCATGAGAATGGAAATCGTGATAATATGCAGAGCAAATAATTAATAACGGATATTTGCTTGATGAATTATAATTTACAGGTAATACATATTCTATATATTCATATTGTCTATCTAGTTTTGATTTAAACACCAATCTCTTTTTATTCTGAATAATATTTTCCTTATATTCCAGTTCAATATTCATTCCTTGATTTTTTAATTTAATAAGTATTGAACACATATCAGCATACCAAAAGCTCAAAGGAATTTTATCAAAATAGTATTCAAAATACCATTTATCAAATACGCTTAATGACTCATTTTCTATCATTTCGCCAACAATTTTAGATATTTGATTTAAATAATTTTGAAAGTTTTTTATTGTTATATCTCTTTTAAAATAAACAGTTTTTTTGTTATGTGTATATCTAAAACTAAGTTGTACGGCATATACATCATTCGGCAGGCTGTTTCTTAATGAATTCAAATCTACTTTTTCTATATGACCGAATTTCCCTTGATATGTATATAAACTTTTTGTAGTATCATAATCATTATAAATACCGTTATCGGGATTATATTTTGCATAAATATCTAAAGTGTATTCTTTTGAAACTGTCACCAATGATGTATCACAGCAAGATAATATAAACATATATTCATCTTCATCAATATAAGAGTAAGTTAAATTTTTATCTGTAAGAATACAATTATGATTATCGATTAAATAATTGTTTTTAACAAATAAAGATAATGATGAATTATTAAAATTTTCTGTTTCAGCACAAATATGAATTTCAAACGCTTGTTCACTTTTTCCGCTATAAAACTCAAGGCAAAAAATATTAATCCCTTTATTTAATTGAATTTTAAGATTACATGGATATAACAACCGATAATTATAGACCAGTACTCCATTTACCCAGAGTCGTATAGCTTCATAAGTATATATGATTATATTTGCAACTTCATCACAATTACATTCGACAGCTTTAAAACAACGTTGCCAAGTATCACTTCCCCCTTTATAACTACTTAACATTAATTTTTCATTTATATAAATTTTTGAGTTATTACTTGAAATGTAATTATTAATATATTCGTTATGAGCAACAACATTATAAGCAATGTCAAATGGACTGTACTCTTTATTAGGTCGAAAAAACTCAATATCCCATTCAGTGCTGGGGGAGATGATCATAAAATCAGATGATAACATATATACTCCTATTTTCTAAAATAAAATAAAATCCTCAATAATTTCTTCAATATGATATGGAGAACATAAATTATATTTACATTTTTCAAGTAAAATTAATACCTGTTCTTTATTTGTTGATATATCTTCAACTTGCTTGATATTGCTACCCCACTTGATTTCAATACCGTATACAATTTTTTCGATATTTTCATCAAAAATTTTATGAGTTTCCATAAGTCTGTATTCATAATCCATTGTATTACTTAGTATTTGAAAAATCATAACTATATAACCTCATAAATTATTATTACGGCAAACTATTCTATAACTATATTGTAATACATATTGTGCCATAATACAAGTGTTTTGTTGCAATTTGTTAAGGATTAAATACACACTCGTTCCACATCTCAAAATCGAATACGTATCTTCCTATTTGTTGAAAATACTCCTTCGGTGTTTATTGTTTTTCATCAACTCAATCATACCAAAAAAGCAGAGCTTTCTCAACCATTTCGGTTTGATTCGCTCTGCTTTTTTTCGTTTTTGAAGCTGCCCTTTGCTACAGCGCTCTTTCTGTAATTACAGATCAAAAATAGTGTTGTTTATAAAACTTCTGTCTGAAAGACAGGCGCATTACTGCAGACAAGTGATATGTTGACACAGAAGAAGAAACAATGAATTTTTCGCTCATGTTTTAACTATATTCATAATAGGTGTAAACAATCGTAGCTATTATAATCTTTCGGCATTATTTTTCTTTTCTGACTTTTATAGTCGGAGTGTTGATTACCTCGCAAAATCCATTTGTAATCGAAAATTTGAATTTGTCATCTCCCTTAAATTGGATTTGTCAAGAAATGTGCAGTCGAAAAAACGCCCAAAAATCAAGACAGCATATTTTTAGATTCTCCGAGCCCGAGGTAGTAAAGCAGCACCGCTGAAGGCGGCTGGCCGACAAGCATTTTTATGACACCTGATCAAAAACCGTTTTATGCAGGCACATACTTCCCGAAGACTGCTCGATATGGTATGATAAGTTTTCGCGAATTACTGCAAACAATAAGCGATAAGTGGAAAAGATAGCAAAATATATAATACGTGAGATGACCTCATTAAATGGTGGTTTCTATTCTGCACAAGATGCAGACAGCGATGGAGTTGAAGGTAAATACTACGTTTTCAATTACAATGAAACAATTAAGCTCCTTGGCGATGTCGGTAAAGAGTTTGATGACTATTATGACATAACTATGCAAGGAAATTTTGAAGGAAAGAATATTCCTAATTTATTGAGGGGTTCATTAATTGATGACAAATATAATAACAGCTTAAATATACTCTATGAGTATCGTAAGACACGAACAACACTTCATCTTGACGATAAACAACTGACATCTTGGAACTCATTGATGATAGCTGCATTCTCTATGCTGTATCGCATAACACAAAATGACATGTATCTTCAAATTGCTAAGAAAGCTGTTGATTTTATCGAAGAGAATCTGTGTTCAAATAACAATTTATTCGTCAGCTTCAGAAATGGAGTTAAATCGGGTGCAGGGTTTCTTGATGATTATGCATTTTATATATTTGCCTTAATCAATATGTATGATACAACACTTGATACAAAGTATCTCGAAAAAGCAAAGCAGCTCTGTGATATAACAATATCAGAGTTTTATGACAACGAAAATAGCGGTTTCTTTCTGTATGGTAACAATAACGAACAATTGATTTTAAAGCCGAAAGACACCTATGATGGAGCCATTCCAAGCGGTAATTCTTTTATGGCATATAACTTAATCCACTTATCCAGTTTAGCCGATGATAACAATTATGTTGACAAAGCAATAGAACAATTAAAATTCATGTCATCACAAGCAAAAGTTTATCCTGCGGGATATAGCTTCTATCTATTAGCTTTGTCTAAATACCAAAACCCAAAAGAAAATATTGTTTGTGTGTTAAAGGAGTATTCAGATATCGAAAAAATTAAAGGTAAAACGAGATTTGGTACAAATATTATTATTCTCACTCAACCGACAGATGAATATAAACTGCTTAATGATATGACAACATTTTATATTTGTAAAAACCACACATGTTTTCCATCAACAAACGATATGAAAAAAGTGATTTATATTTAAACTATTCTACAAAATCAATTGCATCTTTGCTTATGGTTTGAAAGTCAACATTGATTTTATATTTATCGTAAAAATTCAAACTATTATTTAATATACCTGAGTATGTGTTTTTCGGTGGTTTGCTATCGCTCCGACAATTCTTGCTTTTGGAGACATGGTGCAGGAAGGTGATTATCATATATACCTTACAATGACAGAGTTTTATTGATCCAAGCGTAAAATTCGTTGCACCCGATTCGTATTTTACAACTACTGTCCCAGCGACATCAATAGGTACTGTTGATTGTAGAACTTATAATACAAGGAATAATGAGTTACTTTAAAAAATTTTCTTGGGACCAACTCGAATATTTTTAATAACACTTGATTTTGTATTACCAGTTGTTAATGTTGGTGGTATTTATCCGAATGGATTTGGTTTTATGAGTGGAACCAGTGTTGCTGCAGGTATAACAGCTGGAGCATGCGCTTAAATACTACAATGGGGAATTGTAGAAAAAAACGATATTTCACTTAGCACATATCAAATACGTGCTTATTTAATACAAGGAGCGACACAATCTTCGTATTTTGTAAATCCATTATTTTCCCATAATCTAATAGTATTTTTATATTGATTAAAGATATACATTACTTCATCAAGTTTCTTTTTATCCTCTAAATAAATACCTAACATATTAATAATTCGATATATTTCAATTTGATCATTTATATACTTATATAGAATTGTAAAATCTTTTATTATTTTTTCTACTATTTCACTATTATGGCATATATTGTACATATAATTGTATAATTTATAGTATTGATTTGATTTTTCAAAATAGTAAATATCATAAAATTTCAGAAGTTTTTTTATATTAGGTGTATAATAAGGTTTATCCCTTTTTTTTCTCATATATACTTCATAATCATCGCATACTAATATTATCTTATGTACAAAATAATTTTTACATATATAAATATTATTTTGTTTTAAATCAATATTGATATATAATTTAATTTTCTCTATATCAATGTATTGATTATAATGAATATTATATACCTCTACGACTTTTTTAATTGGTATAATACCATTTAAATTAGTTAATGCTATTATATATTTCTCAAATATTTTCATAATAAATAATATTTCATGTAAATCGTAATCAACTACTATTTTTGTAATATATGTCCTTATAAAATAAAAGTATTATTTATAACATCATCATAAACTAATATTTCTTTTTTCAATAACATATTTATATAATTTCTAATTTCATTTATACATTCATTTGATGGATATCTGTTTTTCATAGTTTCAATTAATTCGTTTATATCTAAATTTTTATTATCAATAAACTTTAATAATTCAATACCGAATTTATCTACTATATGAGTTGTGTTATTTTGTTTATCAAATATTATTAATTCACATCCTGATGATTTAATATAGGTTAAATTGCTATTTTTGTTTAACTTCACGATTATACTTCCCTTAACTAAATTTTGTATTTATCAGTATACTATGATTAAAATAAAAAATAAGATTTTTCTATATAAATTTACATCATTTATCTATAAAGCAATAATTGTTTGATAATCCTATATATTGATTTTTTATGGTTTTTTCTATTTTATGTTTATTATCTTGCACTTCTATCTCACATATTTTACAACAATATCTTCCTTCAGGGATAATCTTACCACACATTATACATCTATCTTCACTCTTATATATCATTATCATTTAACCATTCTTTTAGTGTTTTACTTTTATTAAATTCAAAAACAATTCTTAAATCGTAGTAATTATTATTTAATTCCATTGTAATATATGGATAATAATATTTTTTATAATTTATTAATATATAACACTTTTTGCTTTTAAAACTTTCATCATTAAGTATTTCATGTTTACTATCATTAGCTACTATTAAAAGTGAGGTGTATAACTTAGGTTCACTTGAACTATCCCAATCATCAGCATATATTGAAATTTGAAATTTATTGAATATACTAATTAATGCTAACGAAATATCCTTCTTTATATCAGAGTATAAAAAAAAGTCATATTTATTATTTTTTTTCATTAATAAATAGTTATTATTTAGAACCTTTTTTTGCTGTTTAACATCAAACAGCTTTTTTGTTTCAATTTCTATATATATTTTTTCTAATGAAATCATTTAAATCACCATCTAATTTGAAATAAATACTATACTTTTTATTTCAAATATGTTATAATAAATTACAATTATCAATTTAAACAGTAAAGGAGTTATATATGAAATATATCAGAATTAAGGACTATATTTATGATATTTTGTTTTATTGTAAAAATAACTTTGTAAATAATAATAATAATTATAGTAATAATTGCAATATTAATATTACTATAAATAAAGATCTTTGGATGTTCTTTTATCCTAATAAATATGACATTTCTTTTTTAGATAATCTTATAATCGGTAATAATTTTGTTAATTTTGAGTATATTTCAGAAAAAATCAAAAACAATGATTTATTTGAAATATTATTAAAATTTTATTCAAATGATAATATCGATTATAATTCAATATCTATAAATAATATATTTAGTATCATTAATAAACTAATAATACCAGATCAAATAAAACTAAAACTAATTGATTTTAGCTTTAATAGAAACCAATATAAGAATCTTCTTATAGATGAATTAATTATTTTAAATAAGAAATTCGAACAATATTATAATAGTAATTTTGAATACACTACCCTTTTAGAAAACAAATTGCAAGAAAATATAGATTTTTATATTAATAAAGCAAATTATAATGAAATATATTACTATATTTCATTAGTAAATAAAGAAATTTTATCAATTAATTATTTAAATAATATTTCTTATATAATAATAGGTGAGGATCAATTAAACAATATTAATAGTCCTAAAAATTTTGATTTTAATTTTATAACTAAAGTTTTAAGTGATGAATTGCGTATAAATATTTTAAATTTATTAAAAGAAAAAGGAGAAATGAATACAACTGAAATTGCAAAAGCATTTGATAAAAAATTAGCTTCTATTTTCTATCATTTAGATTTAATGCAGCAGGCTAATATAGTAACAATTCGCAATGAAGGACGAAAAGTTATTTATAACTTAAATATACAATTCTTTGAAAACTTAGGCACATATATTAAAACATTTTCGACGAATGACAACGTTATGTTATAATAACAATAAATCTAATAAAAATTAAAATTACAGCAGATTTTGAGTATTTTGCTGTAACTTTAATTATAGGGTTTAAAAATAGAAGAAATGTTTAAAAATAATTTTTTAGATCTTTTATTAATAAAGTAACTTATTAATATACCAAGAGCAAGAGCAATAACTGATGTTATAAGTACTATGATGAATATATTATCTTTTTCAGAATCGTTATAATGAATTGGATAAGATGATTCGTTATCGTTATCCATGTATGCAATTATTTCGTCAGTTGAAACAATCTCTCCACTATATTCACCAATTCCGATCGCTAGAACTGTTATATTTTTACCGATATCCGATGTGGAAACATTGTATATTTCACCTTCACCAACTCTTTCCCCAGCTACATACCATGCATATGATATATTTGCACCATCAGGACTTAATTTTGGCTTAATTCTTAATGTTTCACCTACGTTCGGCGTGCCCTCTATTTCTATATGTCCAGATATATCTATAGTAGGAACTTCAGAGTTTTCATTGAATATTGGGATAGATCCATCAAATTCAGGTAGTTTAAATATATTAAATTTATATTCTTTTTTCGTACCATCCTCTGCTTCACAAGTTAATATTATCAAATTATTATCATCTATATTATATAAAATCGATTCTATTTTTTTAGCTTTATTGTCTACAGGGACACCACCTAATGTTATTTCACTAGTTTTATTAGTAACATATATTATATAGTTGTCAATCTCAGAACTAAAAATTGGAGAAATTATTCCTTCCGATATGGTAACGTTACTTACTAACGCATTATTGCTTGGTACGTAATTTGGATCTGGTTTTCTTGTTACACTTAAAACATAACTTTTTGTAGCACCATTTTCAGCTGTAACATTAATACTTACTTTATTACTGCCAACTATTAAATTGTTTCCTGCTATTTTATAAGAAGCTTTTTGACTATTTGTTGTAACTGATATATTTAATGATGTTACGCTATAATCAACTGTTGCATTATAATTGGCAGTACTCGAAGAAAATTGAGGTGAAATAGTCGCATTCGAAACGTTAAGGTTTGCAATTGATGCATCATTCGATTTTGGAGCAGAAATTACTGAACTATAAGTTAATTTACTGTATGTTATTTCATTATCACCATCTGTCGCCAATAAACCATCTATTGTTGCAACTATCGATGAACCTGTAGTGATATTATTAGACACTTTGAATTTTGCGACTAAGACTGTTTTAGTACCGTTTATGGGGTTTGTTAATGTATCGTCATATGCAACAAATTTATTATTGTTAATATCTAATTTCCAACCATTCAAATTTGTAGTAACAGAGGTTAATACAAGTTTTGATGAATCATATGTAATAGATCCTCCAAATCCATAGAATCCTTTTCCCTCTAATTGTAGTGAAAGGGTTACTTGGTCTCCCGCTCGTATAACACTTGGCCCACTAATGCTTGGAGAAGCTGCATATGCATTTATTGATAACAGTAAAATAAATAATAAACTACTTACATACTTAATATAACGTCTCATGATATCCCCCATATTAATAACTTCTTGGTGTTATTGTGCTTTTTCCAATTATATGTGATTTTAATTGGATAAAGTCAGTTATATTTAACTTTCCGTCACCATTAGTATCAGCTGCTTTTGCATATACATTACTTAATTCTTTTTGATTTAATAACTGGCTCTTTAACACTATCATATCTGAAATATTAATTTTTCCATCACCATTTATATCACCTGTAAGAATTATAGTATAAGTATTTATCACTGTATTTCCACTCATAAGATTTACAGTTGCGTTTGTTGAAAGTAAAGTATCGCCTGAAACTTTTATATTGTTGATATATACTTGTACATTATCTTGCTTAACTTTAGATAAAAATTGGATTACTGTTGTTCCGGTTGGTATCGTACTAATATATTTGTTTGTTTGATTCACATTTAGAATATCAGATGTTATTTCATTATTAATTATAATATTAAAAACAAATATAGACTTATTACCTGCCTTATCTTGTGCGGTTATTTCGTATTTACCAGCTACCAAGATTATACCATTTTCAGGTATTGATGTTTCTATACCATCTTTCTTCAATGTTGTACTTTGTAGATAATTATCACTTACTTTAACAATTGCTTGACCAATTATCGTACCATTGTTACCAATAATCTTATTGTTTTGGTCTTTTATGCTAACAGTTGGTGCTGTTTTGTCAATATAAAAAACAACTTTTGTAGTATTTCCTGCCAAATCTGTGATTAATAATGTATTTGTTCCTTCAATAGAAACTTTATTACCACTTACAAAGTCTATTCCATTTATATTAGCGGTGCCTTCGTTAAAAGTGATACTAACATCATTTTTATAGTATTGATTGTTTATAACGCCTGTGGCTATAGGATAGACTTTGTCAATATTGTTTATTATAATTTGCTTTTTTGATACATTGCCAAATTCATCGGTTGCAATAAATTCAAAGCTACCGTTTTCTGAAAATATATGGCTTACTATGTTTAATGAACCTTCATTTGTTGAAGCAGTAACTACAATATTTTGGTTCGTCGGAGTTTTTATATAATCACTAATTGTTATAACGGGGGGGTCATATCATAGTTTTTAAATTCTTTAGTTAATATAGCACCATTATTAATATTCTCAATTGTTATTAAGAAATCGTTTTTATCATATATAGACCATGGAATATTTATTTCAAAATTACCATTTTGAACATTTGTATATTTATATAATAACGGTGTAGTCTCTGTTGATTCTGTTATTTTAATAATTACCTGTGGGTCACTCGACTTGCCAACAATATTTATAGTTTTATTATTAAAATTGTAATTAATTAACGCAGATAAATTTTCATTGTCAATTGAATGTTCCGAATTTACATTATTGATTAATATTTGTATTTTATCTCTTGTATCAACATCAGATATTGTGGAATTTTCTATTGCATTTTTATAATATATTAAATAATCATCATCGATGTTATAAAGCTTAATTTTTTCGAGTTGATCAATTGTCAACCTATACGCATTTTTAGTGCTCGCATAATTTATAATAATATTTATTTCTTCTACTAGATTTTCCTCATCCACTGTAGAGAAATACTTAATTATTTCCATACCATTATCGATATTTGCAATATATACTATATAATCGTTTTCAAGTAATAATGAGCAAAGCTTTTGAAATTGATATTTATTATCGATAGTATCTACATAACTATACGAAACTGGAACTGGATCATTCATTTTATTAATTTTAATTACCACTTGAGGACAAGTCGCTGTTCCATTTACATATATTGTTTTTGTGTTATCATTGTATGTCATTTGAGCTGTGATAGTATCATCGTTTATTAAACATATTGCATTAAAACAAGTAGAAATACTTAAGATTAGACACAATAGAACAATAAGTAACTTTTTAATCATAAAAGGTCCTTTCTACTTAATGATAAAGTTATCAGAACATAGTATTCTGGTAACCGCAAGGAATACTAATAATATATTAGTACCCCTTGCAACTGAGTTATTTTAACGTAACTCAGTTTATCAGTACATTTATATAGAAAACAGTAACAGGAGCCAATCCTGTTATCTGTTTTCTATTAGATTTATTTCCTATTACGAACTAAAATTACTACAGAAGCTAATGTAACCATAGCAATTAAAATCCATATTAAGTAACCTGCGTCATATGTATCAGGATTTGAATCAGATGTTGTATCCGAAACATTAGAATCATTTGATATTTCTTCAGATACATCAGAAACGACATTTGATTCCTCTTCCGAAACTGTATTTGATTCTTCTGAAACAGTATTTGATTCTTCTTCTGAAACAGTGCTTGATGTTGATGTCTTATCGATATTTGTTATTATAATAGTAGTTCTTGAAACATTTCCTGCTGCATCAGTAGCTATAAATTCAAAGCTACCGTTCTCACTAAATAAATTGCTGGAAGCATTCAATGTTCCCTCATTAACAGAAGCATTAACAAGAATATCTTGATCAGTAACTTCTGTTGTGTAACTACCAATTGTTATAACAGGCGCAACTTTATCGATATTAACTATTGTAACTGTTATTTTAGTTACGTTACCAGCATCATCGGTTGCAATAAACTCAAAACTACCATTTTCATCGAATGTGTGACTCTCTGAGTTTAATGTTCCCTCATTTGTTGTTACTGTTACAGCAATACTTTGATTGGTAGGTGTCGTAATATAATCACCTATAGTAATTATTGGTGCAATATTATCAACTTCTATTGTAAAATCATCCGTTACAATGCTGTTTGTGTCAATATTTTCTACAGTAACATTATAATCACCTGCAGAATAGGTTGAAACTGGTCTAACTATTGCGAACGAATCATTTGCCACATCAGCGCTACCATACCATACGGGAGTAACCTCTCCGGACTTCGTTATCTTTATAATAACTTGCGAACAGGTTGCACTTCCTGTTATGGTCACTGTCTTAGCCACATTATTATATGTGGCCAAGATAGATACACCTGTTCCTAGTTTTGCAGCTTCTTCATTGTTAACTGTGTTTATCAATGATTGAATTTTAGCTTGGGTATCAACATCAACACTGTTAACTGAAGCTATTTTAATCTTATATGCTTCAAGATTTTCAATTATAACAGCTATAACACCTGTATCATTTAGCTGTAAAATCGTTAGTGGATCAGCGTCGTTTGCGTCTGCATATGCTTTTATTACATCAATTGCAGTATTTTCACCACTATTATCGGAAGTTGTAAATGTGTCTATGATAATTGATCCATCATCAAGATTTTCAACAGTAACATTATAAATTCCTTCTGCGAAACTAGACCATGGTCTAGTTACAGAGTATTTGTTATCGTTAACTGTAGCGAATCCATAATACAACGGTGATGTATCCTCATTAGTAGTTATCTTTATGACAACTTGAGTACTAGTAGCTGTACCCGAAATAGTAACTGTCTTTGATACAGGATCAAAAACCGATGTAGCAGTTACTGCGTCTTGTGCACTTACTGTTATAGCATAAGTCGATGACATTAAACATAATACAGTAACCAGTAATACTGCTAATAGTTTTTTCTTTTTCATCAGTATGATACCTTTCTACATTACTTATTCATTCGGAAAATTCAAACTTGTAAATAATGATTTTATATGTGGGCTCTGTGGATCTGTCCAATCTACTCTACCATCAACCAGTACAACATCAACTTTCATAACTCCAGCGCCAACAACTATTTGGTTATCGCCTTCTGACGCATTCTGAGTTATATAAACTTGAGTTTGACCATCTGATAATGTATAGATTAATAATAACTTTGGATCATTAATAAATGTAGCACTATCTCTGTTGATAGTAACAGTTGCTTCAAAGTTCGAACCAACAGCTATAAATTCACTACCTTGGATTCCATATCTCTCTACTGAAGGATCAACCATGTTAAATACTACTTTATAGTATGAAGTATTTGTAGTATCATTGCTTACAACTTTTGCATATAATGTTGAGCTTGATGAAACAACAACACCTGTTTCACTTACTATACCAGTAAAATCATTATTGGCATATAAGCTGAGAACACCTTGTCCTTCTACTGCAAATGTTGAATTTGTAATTGCTGATTCAGAAGGGACATTAATTGTTAATACAGGTAAATACGCTTTATCCTTTGAACCAACGGGTATCGAACCTTGTATTGAACCAATTGTAACTCCATTAATTGCTGCAATTGATTTCGCTACTTTTTCGGCATTGAGTTGATCATTAACTGAATTTATGATTGTTTGTAATTTAGTTGATGAATCTACATCATTAGTTGTTGCTTTTGCGATTGCAACTCTATATGCTGCTATATACTCATCAATAGTTCCAGTTACACCGGCTGTCTGTAACTGAGGTATTGTAAGTAAGCTTGCATCATCGTTGCCCGCATATGCTTTAATTGTTTTAATTGCTTCGCTTCTATTAATTTCAGAAACTATTGTTTGTATTTCACTCGTGGAGTCAACAGAATCTGGTACTGAATTCGAAATTGCTGTTTTATAAAGATCAAGGTTTGAACCAGTTCCACCTATGACACCTGCTACAGTCAGCATATCAAGTGTTAACCCACCAGCATTGTCATTAGCAGCATAACCTTTGATAATATTTATTGCGTTCGCTTTTTCTGCTGTATTGGTATCATTTACAACTTTTTGAATCTCTGTTATTGTATCAACATCTGCACTAGCTTTTGCTGTAATTGTTGCTCTATATGCAGTAAGATTTTGTGTAAGTACTCCTGTGATGCCGATTACTGTTAAATCGAGTATTTCTAAAGCATTAGCATTGCCAGCAAATGCTGCAACTTTATTTATAGCATTCGCTAATGTATTTGTAGCATCTATTACTGCTTGGATTTCTACTTTAGTATCGACAGCAGTTCCTGTTTTTCCTGCAATTGCAGATTTATATAATCCAAGATTTGCAACAACATAGTTAGCAATACTAATGTTATCAAGTTGAACTTTTGTTAATGCACTAGCATCATTGTTATTTGCATATCCTACGATTATATTAATAGCATTTTGTAGATAAATGTCAGTATTAACTTCTGTTATTACTGCTTGAAGTTTAACTGTTGTATCAATATCAGATGCATTTAATAATGCTATCTTAAGTTTATATGCACTAAGATTTGCACTTATTGCAGCAACATTACCAGATAATGTGGCATCAGTTTTTACACCGGCTTCAGCAAGTTTATCAATAGTTAATGCACTTGCATCATCCAATGTTGCATAACCGCCAATTACTGAGATAGCTGCTGTTACTGCTTCAGTATTTGCATTATTAATTAATGCTTGTATCTCTGCTTGTGAGTCAGCAGTGTTTGATATTGCGTTTACTATTGCAGTCTTATATCTTGTAAGGTTTTGAGCTACTACATTAGTAATACCTGCTGAAAGCAACATATCTGTTGTTAAGTTATCTGCATTATCATTTCCGGCAAAACCTGAGATCGTATTTATAATAGAATTTACTGCAGCTGTATTGGCAGCATCAATTATACCTTGTATCTCCGCTTTCGTATCTGCACCTGCTTCAGTTGCAGCTGCTACTCCAGATTTGTATCTACCAAGATTAGAAACAATAATATTCGATAAACCAATAAAATTCAGTTGTTCTACTGTTAAAGCACTTGCATCTTTTGCTTTTGCATAACCCTTTATTACTAATATGGTTGCATTAATAGCAGCTTGGTTAACTGTGTTTATTATTGTTTGAATTCCTGATGTTGTTGAAGTTGCAGCTAATGTAGCATCAGAAATCTTAACTTTATATTGTGCAAAATTTACTTCCAATACTCCAACTGCACCGGCTGCTTTGAGTTGATCAGTTGTGAGTGCAGAAGCGTCATCATTCCCAGCATATTCACTAATAATACTAACAACTGCTTCTCTAGCATTGACGGAGCTTATAACTGCTTGAATCTCAGCTGTTGTATCAATTTTATCAGCAGTTAATGCTGCGATTGAAACTTTGTAATATGCTAAATATGAATCATTGGTCCCTGTAACACCTGCGTCTTTAAGTTGTTGAATGGTCATCGCAGTTGCATCGCCGGCGTATCCTTTGATTACATTAATTGCATTTAATAATGCTTGATTTGTATTAGCATTATTGATAATTGTTTGAATTTTTGCTGTAGTATCTGCTTCACTTGACGTTGCACTAGCTATAGCAGTTTTATATGCAACCAGATTTGCAACATTTGTATTAATTACACCAGCAGTAGTTAATTCAACTATTGTTAATGCTGCTGCGTTATCATTCGCTGCGTACAATCTTATTTTTTCGATAGCCGCTGCTTTTGCTGCTGCATTATCTTTAACAGATTGGTTAACTAAGTCTACTAAAGCTTGTATTTCCTCAGGTGTATCTAAATCAACACCATCTTTAGCAACGATAGCAGTTTTATAATCAGCAATGTTCTCAACTTTCGCAGTTTCAATATTAACATTTGCTGAAAGTAATTGTGCTATAGTTAAAGAATTAGCATTATCTCCATTCGCATAACCCATTATAGCAGTTATAGCTGTGTTCTTAGCTGTAGTATTTACTGTATTGATGATGACTTGTATCTCTGCAGTTGTATCAGCTCCTGAGAGTGTAGCTGCTTCAATAGCACCAACATATCCAGTCGATTTTGTTATATCTGCATTATGTACGCCGAGATTAACAGAAATCGTATTTATAACTCCAGCTTTAACTAATAAGTTAAGTGTTAATTCCGAAGCATTATCATTTGCAGCAAAGTCGGCAATTGCTTCGATCGCTGCTACTTTTTCAGCTTCAGAAGTAGCAATTCTAGTATTTACTTCATTTATTAATGCTACTATTTCTGTAGTTGTATCTACTTGCATTGCAGTTGCATCAGCAATAGATTTTTTATATTCAGTTAAATTAGCATCCTTTGCTGCGTCAGTTGATACACCAGTAGCTTTTAATAAATTAATTGTTAATAAAGAAGCATCATCATTCGCTGCATATGTTTTTATTGTATTAACTGCAGCAATTCTTGCAGCTTCTTGTGCTGCTGCTGCATCAGCAGATGCTTTTGTGTTAGCACTATTTATTATGGTTTGAATTTCAGCAACTGTATCAACAGCAGTTGGGGTTAAAACTTCTATTGCATCACGATAATATTCTAAATTAGTAGCAATAGTATTTGTTATCCCTGTTGCTAATAATTCATCAATTGTCATAGCATTTGCACCACCAACTGTACCTGTTGCATAAGTTTTGATTTTTACAATGGCTGATGCAGAATTTGCTATGTTAATATCACTAACTATTTTTTGAATCTTAGCAGTGGTATTAACATCGGTAGCATTAAGCGAAGCAATTTTAGTCTTATACTCACTTAAATTTACTTCGATCGCTGTTGTAACACCTGCGTTAGTTAATTTTTGAATAGTAAGTGCACTAGCATTATTTCCAGACGCATAACCTTCAATAACATCGATTGCAACATTAATATTAACTATATCGACCAGAAGTTGTATTTCTCCTGTTGTATCGACACCATCGCCAGGTGCGTTAGCAACTACAACTTTGTATTCATCTAAATTACCATCAATAGTTCTAATAGCTCCTGCATCTTTTAATAATTGGATCGTTAAAGCAGAAGCATTATCATCACTTGCATAACCAACAATTGCATCAATCGCTTGAGTTGGCGTTGCAGCATTAGCAAAAATGCCTGATGATAAACTTAAAACCATGCAAGTAGATAGAGTAGTTGCAATGATTTTAGATTTCTTAGATCTTGCCATTAATTTTTGCCTCCTAAAATTTATTTTTTTTAAAAGTATCTGAATAGATCCTTTGCTTATGAAGTATCCCCCCCTTATAAAGGTAACACTTTTTTTGTCGAGATATATATTTCATATAATACCATCCTAATATTTATGTAATTTGCATTTTAACTAGTTAATATTGATGAATACATAAATATATATCCTTTCAAACATTATATTCAATATTTTTTGTATTTACTTGAATATATTGTTTCGCTTGTAATGAATATAACATATGAAAACAAAAAATGCAAGGGTTTTTATAAATTATTTTAATTATTTTTGTATTTAAGTATGCTTTAGTTTTATTATTTTTGTATTTAAAATAGTATCACATATAAATTAATAATGAATTTTAAGTTTATGTAGTTTTATTTGATATGTCCAATATAAGATGTGATAATAATTTAATTCTATATATTATCGTCCTAATATAATTAGTGAAGCAATAAATATGTATAATATCTTTATACTAACATATCATGTCTAATATCATATTTGATGGATAATGCACCTTTGTCATGGTTGTCATGGTATAATAAAGTTGTAACACCTTGACCTAATATAGTATAATAACTATAAAGGAAAGAGGAAAGAAAAATGCAACAATACGAAAAGGAATTCAAACAAAAAATTGTTCGCCTTCATTTAGA
>Ga0209417_1001363_pt1 | contig 45092 bp, 23 predicted proteins | sample RifGroF2_FD_184002 | JGI IMG/M metagenome (GOLD analysis project Ga0209417, IMG submission 184002) | Groundwater microbial communities from Rifle, Colorado, USA - Groundwater F2 (SPAdes) (version 2) | ecosystem: Environmental > Aquatic > Deep subsurface > Groundwater | place: Rifle, Colorado...
TCCAAAACATGAATTTTAACAAACCCTATTTGGGGAATAAATTATTGTCTGAATATTTTTATCTCTCGTTAAATCGCCTTATTTTTAGTCAAAAATTAAAACAAATAGCTGGTTTTTAGACGAACTGACGGTGGCGGTATGAAACGTTGGGGAATTCATGGACACGAACCTATCAACCGATAAGAACCTTGCCAGCGAGTGATGCACTTGGCATACCACTTAAACCCCAATGTTTTATAACCGCGTGTTAGTCCACGTTTTTTATTTTTTAATCAATTCTGGAAATATTTTTTCAACAAGGCTATAATTTATAATCTGTGCTTTTGCTGAATCTTTAATTCCAGTAATTTTTTGCTTTAATTTATTTGAGCTATCCTGTTCTTTAATTAGCAAAGGTTGATATAATCTAATTGCTTGATGATATAAATCAAAATGCTCTGGTCGTGAATCAATCAATCTATGTGAGATTTGAATTTGTTTTTTGAAAGCGTAACCAATTATCTTTCCAAGTTTTAAAGATAAAATATCAATAATAGTCTTTCTTAGTTTATGGTCATCATGAAACGCCTTGATTAACTCTAAATCATCAAGTTTAATACAAATTGTTGCCAGAACAACCCTATATTCGAAAGTATAATTATCAATGCAGTCCTTTGTCTTCACATGTTTGCTATATAACTCAAGAACGTGTCGTTTCTCCAAATCCGAAATTTTAAAACCATTTAGAAACAACTCAAGAACCTTTGTATCTTCGCCATTTAGGATTAAATCTATTAAAGGTGATTGGCTTAATTTTAATTCAACTTTTAATTTTTCGCTTTCGCCGTCTACATCATAATAGTAAACTTTAAAAGTATCTGAATCAAAAGTTAAATCATGTAATCTGACAAATTCAAAAGCCCATTTGTAATCAATATAGTTATTTTTAATTACAGGCTTTTGGTAATTGCATTTTAAAACTAAATCATTTTCTTGTATTGATTTTAATTTTGCTTCCTCATCCAACTCAAACCCATTTCTATTGTTATTGTAAAAGACATCACTTTGAGTGAACTTTCTTCTATCATCGTCGGTTTCAAACACGCTAAACACCCAAATAATAAAAGTACTGTTTTCCTTATAAAACTCCTGTCTAGAATTTATAACACTTAAAAATGTAGTAGATAATTGAAGTTCAAAAACGACAGATTTACCTAAATATTTAGACGAAACATCAGGTTTTTTCCAGATTTTGGGAATTGCTTGATGTTTATTTATCATTTCTGTATCAACAAACTCAATACCCTTGGAATTATCCCTATTAGCAGCAAGGGAATTTGCAATAAACATTTTTAACTCCAAATGCAAATCACTTTCCTTTGCACCATTATATTTAATTCTAAGCAACTCCTCCTTTGTGTATTTGCTATTTGTTTTGATGGAACAGTCATCACTATCTTTCAAGTGGGCAAAGTGAAGAATCTTTTTCGAATCAGCCTGACCTCTAATCTTTATGGCTTGTCGACAAAAATAACAAACAAAACGAGGTGTATTTTCCCTAATTGCAGTTTCAAATTCGTATCTCAGTTTAAATATTTCATCAATTGATTTTTTGAAAAAATCAGAAGCAAAAACCTCTTTCCCTGTTTTCAGGTCAAGTACGCTTTCAATTGTTCTCTTATATGTCGGTTCTGTTTTAATCATAAATCTGTGAAGTGCACTGTCCTAAAATGTGGACTAACTCGTTTATAACCGTACCAAAGGTACGCAGATACATCTAAATTTGGTTGTATATGTGCACCTTTTAGTGAATACTATTTTTACAAATATACAAAAATAGCTAATAATTCTAGTTTCATTTTTTTTATGACTCAAGTACAAATAAAATTATTAAACCCAGCTGTAATTAAAAAGAAAGTATTCTCACATGAGTTCGAAATGACAATAAATTTTGAAACGTATTGCCCTATATAAACCTTGTAAACATTTTTTTGTCCTAGTTGGTGTTATCACTCCATCTTGTAATCTCTAGAATTTTGGACAAGACACTATGTTATGCTTTCGTTTCATTTTCACTTTAGGAGATTGATTAAATTCGTAAACAATCGAAACTTCGTGAGCTCCGCCGGTAGAGCCAATTAAATGCGAAATCGTAAAATCGTAGCTATACCCAATCGTTAATTGTATGGTTTTAAAACCAACCAAAAATATTGCAGCATCGTTGTATTTGAATCCAGTTTGCGAATCGGTTATTAAAGGTAGTCCACGATACCAGATTCCAAGTACCAATGGAGCTTTGTACCAATAAGCACCAAAAGTCAATTGTTTAAATTTGGCTTGTTTTTGAAACAAAAGGCTCACGGTCATGCTTTCTTCGTTGAAACGTCCCATTCTTTTATTGATGTCAATTTTTTTTCCTAAAAAAACGCTTGTTTTCAACGGAACCGAACTTTCATTTCCTAAAAACGACTGGTCGGTTTTAAGCATATGGTCGAATGTAACTCCTGCCCAATGTTTACGTGAATAAAACAGAGCCGAAGATGAAAAATCTAAGTATCCAACCCTATCGATTGCAAAATTTTCGATGGTATGTGGCGTAATTCCGTATAGCGAAATCTGGTCAACAAAAGTTTGTTTGTCGAAATTAACACTACGTTGCGAATATAGGAAATGTAATCCTGGTCGGGCGTACCATTTATTATTCAACCTAATATTATACGAATATTGCCAACCTACGGTTGTTGTACTTAACTCTCCAGTTCCAGCTTGGTCGCGAAAAAACAATAATCCAATTCCACTTTTAAGCGAGCGAATGTAATGGTCAACCGAAAACGAATACGTTACAAAATCGCCCGGCAATTGAGGCCATTGGTCGCGGTAATTCATTACAACTCGGCTTCCATCTGTAGCACCTGCAAACGAAGGACAAGTAAATAAGGGAGCGGCATAGAATTGCGAAAAATGAGCATCTTGTGCTTTTACATTTCCGAAAAGGGCTAATGCAAGTAGGAATAATAATATGTTAATTTGTTTTCTCAAGTACAATGCTTTTAAATAAATCCTGAACTTTTAGTTTTTCTGTCAAATCAATTTCGTATTCGTAAGTTTGATAGCCTTGCGATTCAACTTTCAATTTATATTTTCGGTATGGCAACAACACAAATACATATTTTTGTGAGTCGGTAGTTGTTCGATAAATTCCATGAATTTTGTTTGTCGATAAATCGGTAATGGTAATTTCTGCCTCAACTTTTTCGACATCAGGATTTTTCGAAGTAATAGCTCCTCTTAACATTACATAGTTTGAAGGATTTTCGAGCATTTCGACTTCGTAAATATCATTTTTTCCAAAACCACTTTCTTTTTCCGACGAATAGTATGCTTTTTTTCCGTTTGCCGAAACAACGAAGAAAATATCATCTTTTGCGGTATTTATTGGGTGTCCAACATTCTTTGGTTTTGCCCAATTTCCATCAATGTTAAGTTTGCTTACAAAAATATCGTACTCCCCCATATTTTCATGTCCCTTTGAGCTAAAGTAAAAAGTTTCGCCGTCAGGGTGCATAAATGGTGCATCTTCGTCGTATTTAGTGTTAATTGTTTCGCCCAAGTTTGTTGCTTTACTCCATTTCCCATCGGGTAATTTTACTATTTTATAAATATCTTTTCCGCCAAATCCGCCCGGTTTATTACTCGAAAAATAAAAAACATTTTCGTCTGGAGACAAAGCACCACTTGCATTCCAACAATATTTACAATTAATATCTCCCTTCATTTTTATGGGTTTTGTCCATTTATTTGCAGTAAATATCGATTCATAAATATCTCCTCCCGATAAATCTTTATTTGTTCGATAAATGTATAATTTCTTGCCATCTGATGATATCGAAACGGTTGCATCGTGAGTAGCGGAATTAATTGGTTCGCCTATATTTTCTGGAATTGCCCACTCCGCCCCTATTTTTTTTGAAACATAAATATCTTCATAATATTCTCCATTGGGGTCAAGTCCACCAATGCTACCCTCTCGACGCGAAGTAAACAACAATGTTGAGTCGTCGGTTGTTATCAAGGGAACATACTCGTTGTATTGAGTATTAATAATTTTTCCAAGATTTTTAATATTCAAATTTTCTGGTTCAGCATACATTTTTTTTGCATAAATCGACTTTTGTTTAAAATACTCAATGTCTTGATCCATAACATCGATTTGTACATTATTTTTATAAGTATCGAACTCCGTAATAGCTTTATCGAATTGCTCATTATAATGATAAATTTTCGCCATATAATATCTCGAATTTGGATATTCTTCGGTAGCATTTTCAAAATATGAAAGAGTCTTAATAGACCTATCATTTTTTTGGAATAAACAAACTCCAAACTTGTAATTCAAATCTTTATTTAAACTATCTAATTTTAATAAATTATCGTAAATAGGCAATGCTAAATGATAAAAACCACTCTCGTAATATACGTCGGCTTCGATATATTTTTTCATTTCAGCTTTTGAAAAAACATAAAGTTGACTGAAAGCCGAAATACTTATCAGTAGCAAAAAAAACGATACGATGATTTTATTTTTCATTTTACTATTTAATGATACAATGTAATATCTCCTGCTTTGACATATTCTTTTCCGTTTGAGCATTTCCACCTAGCTTTGTAGACATAAACATCTTGCTGTGCTATTTTACCTTTAAAATATCCATCCCAACCAATCATTACATCTTCGCTATCGAATATTTTTTCACCCCAACGAGTATATATTTCTAAATGATATTCATCAATTTTACGTGAAACCGGATGGAAAATTCGGTTGCTGTAATAATCTTCGTTTTCCCAATTTCCACCAATCGGACCATCTTGATTTGGAATGAATGCATCGGGGAAAATCATTTCGCACGAAGAAGAAACCGTTACAGCATCTTCGATACGCATTGAGTCAACACAACCATGTTCGGTATAAACTTCAAACAAAATATCAAATGTACCTTCTTCTTCAAAATAATGAATTGGTTCTGCTTCGGTTGAAATAGTTCCATCACCAAAATTCCACAAATATGTAGTTCCTCCCTGCGAATTGTTATAACAATGTATTGGTGTTTCTAAAGCAGTAACTGTTGTTGGTTGAACTGTAAAATATGCACTTGGTTCAGGGTATACTGTAATTACACCATACGTATCGTCTTGACCCGACTCACCATATGCTGTTAACGTAATAACATAAACTCCCGAATTTTCGTAAACGTGAAGCGGATTTTTAACCGTATCAGTTGTACCATCGCCGAAGTCCCACAAATATGAAGTTGCAAATATCGAATTATTTGTAAACTGAACTGGAAGTGGAGGACAATCATCTTCAGTCATAATAAAACTAGCATTTGGCGGCGGTTTAAGCAATCCTACTTGATGAAAAACGGTTGTTATACATCCGTTTGCATCGGAAACATTTATATAATAATTTCCGGCACATAAGGCAGCCTGAGTTGCTCCACTCATGCCATTTGTCCAGCTGTATGTGTAACTTGGTGTTCCACCATGAACTCCAATGGTAACATAGCCATCGCAATCACCGTTATAATTTGCATCCATGCTTGCTAAAACATATGCTTCCAGCGTATCGGGTTCGTTGATAATAAAACTAGAATCTAAGAAGCAACCATTCAAATCGGCAACATGAACATTGTACTCTCCAACCTCAACATTTATCAAATCTCGACTTAATGTTCCGTTGCTCCACAAGTATGAATATGTTGGAGTTCCTCCGCTTACGGTCAAAATTACGTCTCCATCGTCATCTCCATTACACGAAACATCGTTAATCTGAGCTGATATTTGGAGAGCTTCGGGTTCAAATACATTTACCGAAGAAATTAAGTTGCAATTATGAGCATCGGTTATTGTAACAACATAATTTCCAGCTGTAAGATTCGATAAATCTTGAGTATTTTGCCCATAATTCCATGCATAAGCATAATCAAGAACTCCTCCTATTACAGTTAAGTCAACATCGCCATTATTGTCGCCAAAACATTTAACATCAGAAGCGGTTAAGGTGCTAATTAATTTATCGGGCTGAGTAATGGTAATCATTTCTATTTCGCTGCATAAATGAGCATCGGTTACCGTAACAACATAAATTCCGCTTCCTATTTCACTCAAATCTTGTGTAATATTTCCCGGACTCCAAGCATATAAATATGGTTGAGTTCCTCCAATAACCGATAAATTTATACTGGCATCACGATTTCCAAAACAATTTACATTTTCAAATGAGCTAGACAATAACAACGAATCTGGTTCTGTAACCGTAAATTGATTTGTAATATCACAGCCGTTTGCATCACTTGCCTCAACAGTATAGATTCCTGCATACAAATTTGAGATACTGCTTGATGTAGATCCTGTATTCCATAAGTATGAGTATGGAGTTGTACCTCCTGCAATAACTATATATGAACTTCCATTATTTTCACCTTTACACAAAACATGTGAACCTGAAATTTGTGAATACAAAGGAGATACAGGCTCGGTGATCGTTATATTTGTGTTAGATGAACAAAGATTAGCATCAGTTACGGTTATCGAGTATATATCAGCAGTCAAACTATCAATATCTTCTGTTATTTGACCATAAGTCCAAAGATATGAATACGGATTTGTACCTCCCGAAGCGCTTACATTTATTGCTCCGTTGTTGCCTCCTTTACAATTTACATGTGTTGGAATATATGCAATATTTATCGAATTCGGTTGTAAAATTTCAATTACTTGCGATGCTGTACAGCCTTGTTCATCAGTTACTGTTACTTCGTAATTATAAGGCGATAAAGCCGATAAATCCTGACTGGTTTGTCCATAATTCCACAAATACATATAATTTGGGGTTCCTCCCGAAACGGTAATATTAATTGATCCATTATTATATCCAAAACAAGTTATGTTTTCATGAGTTTCGGTAATTGTTAATGGGTTTTCAGGCTCAATTATTTCAACGTCATCGGTAATTGAACAATTGTTGGCATCAGTAATTGTAACATTATATGTTCCGGCTTGAATATTAAATAAATCTTCACTAGAAGCACCATTACTCCAATCAAATGTATATGAGCCAACTCCTGTTCCCCCTGTTACTACAAGATTGATAAGTCCATCGCTTCCATTATGACAATTTACATCGGTACTAAAAATTTCGCTTATAAGTTGGTTTGGTTCAAATATATCCTGATTTATAAAAGCTCTGCAATTGTTCAAATCTGTAAGCGTAACTGCGTAATTTCCTCCAGAGAGATTAGAAATATCCTGAGTTATTTCATTGTTACTCCACAAATAAGTAAATGGAGGAGTTCCTCCGCCTGAAGTCGATAAATCAATGCTGCCATCAGCATCTCCATAACAAGTAACATCATCGTAAGTAACAGACAAATCAGGAGCACCAAGGTCATTTACATTGATTGTAATACTTTGACTACATGAATTTTCGTCGGTAATTGTAAGCGAATATGCTTCTGATGGAATATTAATAATCGAATCGTTTGTTGAACCAGTTGACCATAAATAAGAATAAGCACCCGTACCTCCTACAGTCGATGCTGTTGCCATTCCAGTTGAATCGTTACACATCGACATGCTCGAAATTGGAGTGATTATGATTTGTGCTGGCTGATTTAAAGTTATATTTTCGGTCTCGATACAGCCATTTGCATCAGTTACGGTAACTTGATAAATACGAGCATTCAAATCAACAATATCTTGTGTAGTTTGTCCGTAATTCCACACATAAGTATAGTTTGGCGTTCCACCTGAAACATTCAAATCAATATAACCATCGTAGCCTCCATAACACGATACGTTTGATTGATAATATGTAATTGTAAGATTATTAGCAGGTTCATCAACATCAACTTCGGCAATTGCCTCACAATTATTTGCATCGGAAACAGTAAGGTAAAACGTTCCTGCTGGTAAATTACTTATGTCTTCGGTTGTTGAACCATTGCTCCAATTATATTCATATTCAGGAGTTCCTCCGCTAACTATAACGTATGCGGAGCCATCGTTTCCTGATTTACAATTAACATTTTCGTAATTAATATTTGCGAATAGCGAATCGGGTTGAGAAATAGTAACTATTTCTGTTGCTGTACACGATTTACTATCGGTAACTGTTAGGGTGTAATTCCCTTCTGATAAGCCCGAAATATCTTCAAACCCATCGCCATTAATCCATTCGAAAGAATAAGATGGAGTTCCGCCAGAAACGGTGATATCGATAGAGCCATCATTCATACTATTACAAGAAACATTTTGAGCAATCGAACTAATTGAAATTTGGGTTGGCTGTGTAATACTTATCAATTTTGTTTCGGTACAAGTTCTCGCATCAGTAACCGTAATTTCGTAAATTCCAGACTCAATATTATTCAAATCTTGAGTAAATTGACCAAAATTCCACAAGTATGTATATGGAGATGTGCCTCCACTAACGCTAATGTTTATACTTCCATTTGAATAATCATAACAACTTACATTTACATGTGATTCGTTAATAACAATTTGCTGCGACGGTTCATTTACCTGAACTGATGCAGTTGCTGAACATGACTTGCTATCAGTAACAGTCGTTTCGTATAATCCATTGCCAACATTAACTAAATCTTGTGTAGTTTGACCGTAGTTCCATTGATAGAAATAATTTGGGGTACCTCCGCTAACAGTCATATTTACACTCCCATCAGAGCCGCCGTTGCATAATACGTCTGTTGTTACAAAACTTATACTAATTGAATCGGGTTGCTCAATTATCACCGACGACGACGAAATACAATGATTTTCATCTGAAACTGTAACAATATAAGGTCCGGCTGATAAATTATTTGCCGTTATTTGTGTCGCTCCAGTTGACCAAATATAAGTGTAATTCCCCGTCCCTCCAACTGCTGAAACCGTAGCAGTTCCATTGTTGTATCCATAACATGATGGATTTGTAAAACTTGATATTTCCGATGCAGGAGCACCCAAATCGTTGACGCTAATGATGATAAAATTTGAACACGAATGAGCATCAACAACCGTTACAGAATAAGCTCCGGCAGGTTTGTTGGCTATTGAATCAACTATTTCTCCCGATGACCAATAATATGAATATGGAGGAGTGCCTCCAATTACGTCGACCGAAGCAGTTCCGTTACTTTGTCCACATGTTGAGTTTGTTTTTGAAGGCAACAAAACCAAGGACGCAGGCTCGATAATCTGAATTGAAACCGTGTCAATACAATTGTGAGCATCGCTCACCGTTACTTCGTAAAGACCTTCAACTAATCCGGTTATGCTTGGAGTATTGTAGCCAAAATTCCAATGATATTGATAAGATCCAGTTCCTCCGATAACAGCGACAATAGCAACGCCATCGTTTTCGCCATTACAACTTACGTTTGTTCCTGAAATTGAAGCAACAATCGAAGTGGAAGGCTCGTATATTTCGATACTTTCAATTTCTGTACAGAAATTATTATCGGAAATAGTTACTATATAATTTCCAGCCGTGATATCCGATAAGTCTTCTGTAAAATCTCCATTGCTCCACGAATAGTTATAATTTGGTGTTCCTCCCAAAATATTTAAATCAATATATCCGTCGTTGCCACCACGACACGAAACATCTGACGAGTTAAACGAAACTTGAATTGGCTGCGGTTCGTTTACGACCGAAGAGACTACAAAAATGCAACTATTTACATCGCTTACTGTAACAGAATAAAATCCGGCATCGGTCATGCTAATATCTTCTGTAGTTTGCCCATAATTCCACGCATATGTATATGGTGTTACTCCGCCCGAAACTGTTAAATTCAAATTTCCATTCGATTCTCCAAAGCAAGTAACATTTGTTTTTGAGACATTCGCAACAAGATTTGCAGGCTGGCTTATGGTAATATCGCCACTGATTCGACAATCATTATTGTCAGTAACGGTAACAGAATAAAGCCCTGCTGGAATATTTGATAAATCTTGATTTATTTGACCCGAATTCCAAAAATACTCATAACTTGGAGTTCCTCCACTTACCGACAAATTAATTGTGCCTGTGTAATCTCCATAACAGTTTACATCTTCGGGAGCAAATGCAATCGACAATGCATGTGTTGGCTGAGTTACGGCAATATTGTTCAATATAGTTTGACAAGCGTTTGCATCTGTAATTGTTAATGAATAAGTGCCAGCAGGAATATTCGCAACATCTTCACTTGTAATACCATTGCTCCACTGATAAGAATATGTAGGAGTGCCACCCGAAACTGATACATTTATCAAACCAGAGCTATCTCCGTAACAATTCACATCAGTTTTTAAAGAAATAAGCGATAATGCATCATCTGGTTCGGAAATAGTTATTGATGAATACAATTTGCATAAATTTGCATCGGTAACTGTAAGCAAATATTCGTTGGCAGTTAAGTTTTGAGGATTATTTGAAATATCTCCATTCGACCAGAAATATGAATATGGTGATGTTCCTCCGTTTACAGTCAAAGTTGCAGAACCATCGTTTTCATTTTTACAATTTACATCGTCAGTAGTAACCGTAGAGCTTAATACAGTTGGTTGTATAATTGTAATACTATTTGTCTCAGCACAACCGTTTGCATCGAGTATTGTAACTTCATAATTTCCAGCCCCTAAATTAGATACGTCTTCTGAACTTGCACCATGATTCCATTGATAAGTATAGTTTGGAGTACCTCCATTTACTGATAAATTAGCTACACCATTGGTCATTCCATAACAAGAAACATGATTTGCAACAAAACTCGAACTTAGAGTATCATCAGGTTCGTTAATCGTAACAGAATACGTTTTGAAACAAATATTTGCATCGATTACAGTAACGGTGTACGTTCCGCCGGATAATCCAGTTAAATCTTGAGAATGTTGTCCATTCGACCAATTATAAACGTATCCGGCGCCTGGAGTTCCTCCGATTACATCTAAATTTATTTCGCCATCGCTCTCATTTTTACACATAACATTAACCGAACTTGAGGATAAATTCAATTCATCGGGTTCATATATTTCAGCTGTAGCTGTTGCAACACAATTATTTCCATCTGTAACTGTTACAATGTAGACTCCCCCCGAAAGATTTGTAATATTACTTGTATTGTAAGTATTGTTCCATTCGTATGAAAATGGAGATGTGCCACCTGAAAGATTCAATAAAATTTCGCCATCAGCAGCTCCATAGCACGAAACATTTGAATATGTAAGCGAAGCAGAAGGAGCTCCAAAGTCATTTACATTTATGGTAATTTGATTTGTACATCCATTATCATCTGTAACTGTTACGCTATAAGCATTTGCGACAAGACTATCAATCATCGAGGTTGTTTTCAAATTATTCCATAGGTACGTATATGGAGCAACTCCTCCACTAACAGCGATTTGAGCAATTCCATTTGCAATACCACAAGTAGATGATGTTTGAGAAGGAGTCATAGTTATTTCAGAAGGTTCGATAATAATTTTTGAAGTTGATGCCGTGCAATTGTTAGCATCGGTAATAGTAACTTCGTATGTTCCAGCCTGAATATTATTCAAATCTTGTGTGATTTGTCCATAATTCCATTGATATGAATACGGTGTTGTACCACCTCCAACTGATAAGTTAATGCTTCCGTTAGTTCCTTCGTAACAAGTTACATTATTACCGGTGATTCCAGTAACAAGACTAGCAATAGGTTGCGAAATAAGGATAGAGGTATTTGCAGAGCAATTTTTCGCATCGGTAATTAATACCTGATAATTTCCAGCAGGAATATTACTTAAATCTTCATTTGTGCTTCCTGAATTCCATAAATAAGTGTAAGGCATTGTTCCGCCCAATACTTGAAGAGAAATACTTCCAGTACTCTCTCCGTAGCATTTAACATTTTGCCCCGATATAGTATATGCAAGTCCTGTTGGTTCAGTAATTGTTGCTGTTTCGATTTGTGTACATAAATGTCCGTCGGTGATTGTTACTATGTAAACTCCGGCATCAATACTAACTAAATCTTGTGTTATATCTCCCGTATTCCATAAATATGTGTATGGAAGCGTTCCTCCCGAAACCGATAAATCAGCTGCACCATTGTTTGCATTATTACACGTACTATTTGTAATTACAATGCTTGAAATAATTTCTGATGCCTGATTAACAATGGTTGAAGCTGTTGTTTTACATGCATTATTGTCGGTAATAGTAACTTCATAGAACCCAGCTTCTACTCCCGATAAATCTTGAGATACTTGTCCGTAATTCCATAAATACGAATATGCAGGAGTTCCTCCAGCAACAGCTAAATCTACAAAACCATCACTGCTTCCGTTACATTGAGCATCTGTTTTTGAAATTGAAGCCGATAGTACTTGTGCTGGCTCTGAAATTACGACACTAGCCATTGTTTGACAACTATTCAAGTCGGTAATAGTAGCCGTATAAAAACCAGCAACAATTGAAGAAATATCTTCACTTATCTGTCCGCTGCTCCATGCGAATTGATATGGAGTTGTTCCGCCTTGTACTAATAAATTTGCTGCTCCGGTTGCGTTTCCTTTACATTTTACATTAATAGGAGTAATTGAACCTAATAACTGTTCCGGTTCGTAGATTGAAACTGTAGCAATCGATAAACAGTGATTATCATCAGTAACCGAAGCATAGTATATTCCACCATCTAGATTACTTGCAGTGGTAGTGCTAACTCCATTTGACCATTCGTAAACATAACTTCCTGTTCCTCCTGATGCTGTTACAGTAGCCCAGCCATCATTCATCCCATTACAAGTAACGTCTTGCAGCCCTATAATGTTTGCTATCGGAGCACCTTCATCGTTTACGGCTATCGAAATATTATCCGAACAACTATTTGCATCGGTTACTGTAACTGTATATACTCCAGACGATACGTTAATAACCGAAGGTGTATTTGCACCATTTGACCAAAGGTATGTATAGCCAGCACCTACCGTTCCGCCTGATACGCTTACAGTTGCTGTACCGTCGGCAATTCCGCAGGTAGAATTTGTTTGCGAAGGGATTAAACTTAATGGAGTAGGTTCTGTAATTGTAATTGAGCCTGAAGTAATACAACTATTCACATCGGTAACGGTAATATCATACGTTCCATTTGTAACATTTAATAAGTCTTCACTTGTTAATCCATTACTCCACAAATATGAGTAAGGTGCAGTCCCGCCCGAAACTGTCAAATTTACAGCTCCATCGTTACCATCGTAACAATTTACATTGCTTGGATTCATAACAATTGTAAGAATTCCTGATGGTTCGGTTACAGTCTTGGATAATATTTTTGTACAACCGTTTGCATCAGTTACAGTAACAGCATACAATCCGGCTAAAAGATTTGAAATATCTTGGGTTGTTCCACTATTAGACCAATTATAAGTGTATGGAGTGATTCCTCCAGATACTGTTAAATCGAGACTTCCTGTACTTTCTCCTTTGCATTTAACTTTTGTTTGAGTGATAGAACCCGTTAATTCTGTAGGTTGATAAATGCCAATATCTTGCGTTTCGATACAAGAATTGTGGTCGGTTACCGTAATCGAATAATTTGCAGAAACAATATTATTTAGGTCTTGGGTTGTTTGTCCATAATTCCATAAATATGTGTACGGAGTTGTTCCTCCCGACACATTAATATTTACAGAACCTGTAGCTGAGGAAAAACAGGAAGCATTGACACTTGAATATGTTATGTTTAAGGGTGCATTTGGCTCAAGAATATTGACACTTGCCGATGTAACACAATTCTTTGCATCGCTTACAGTAACTGAATAATTCCCAGCAACCAGCCCGCTAATATCTGGATTAGTTTGTCCACTACTCCACAAATAAGTATATGACGGAGTTCCTCCAATAGTAGTTAAATCAGCAACACCGCTTGTTCCTCCATAACAATTTACATCATCACCATTGATTGATGCCACCAAAAGAGCAGGCTCTGTAACAGTTGTTGATGCTATCAATGTACACATTTTATCATCGGTGATTGTTATCTGATAATTACCTGCAATTACGTTTGAAATGTCTTCATTTGAAGTAAAGTTACTCCAACTATACGAATACGGCTGAGTTCCTCCGGTAACAGTTAAATTTGCACTTCCAGTATTCTCTCCATTACAATTTACCGGACTCACAATTATATTTGCACTCAAAGCTAACGGTTGAGTAATATTTACAGTCGAGATTGTTTTACAAGACAATGAATCAGTTACAGTAACACTAAATGAACCTGCTGAAATTCCATTTATAATACTTGTAACTTGTCCATAATTCCACAAATATGTGTAAGGACTTGTTCCTCCTATCGAAACAACTTGTGCAGAGCCATCGCTAAATCCGTAACAAGAAGCATTTGTTCCTGAAATAGCATTCTGAAGTGCTGAAATTGGCTGTGTTATTTCGACCGTATCAATTAATTGACATAATTTATTATCGGTTATAGTAACAAAGAAAATCCCTGCTGCAACACCATTCAAATCATCTAATCCTATTTGCCCGTTACTCCAAGCATATGAATATGGAGTTGTTCCGCCGAATACTTCAAGATCTGCCAGACCTGTATTATCACCATAACAAGAAACATTCGATGGTAAAATTGATGAACTCAAAGCCAATGGTTGAGTAATTGTAACAGAAGTTGATACGATACAAGAATTTGCATCGGTTACGGTAATAGTATAACTTCCTGCTGAAATATTTGACAAGTTTTTGCTTGTAATTCCATTACTCCACAAATACGAATATGCTAGGACGCCTCCTGTGATAATTAGATTAATGCTACCATCGGCTCCGTCATAACAACTCACATTATTCCATGTAGGAACAATTGCCAAACTTGCCGAAGGCTGAGTGATTGTTGAATTTACAGTTACCGAACAAGAATTATCATCAGTTACAGTACAAATATAATTTCCAGCGACAACATTAACTATTGAATCAACAGTTTGCCCTGAACTCCACGCAAAATTATATGCTGCAACTCCTCCACTCACTAATAATTGAATATCACCAGTTGCGTTACCTCTACAATTTACATTTTCGATAATTGCAATAACAGATAATTCATCGGGCTCCTCAATTACAACATCTTCTATAGCAAAGCATCCATTTTTGTCTGTTACCGTTACCTTAAATATTCCTCCTGACAAGCTATTTAAATCGGCAACTGTAGTTCCATTATTCCAAATATACGAATATGTTGGAGTACCTCCTGATGCTGTAATATCAATGCTCCCATTATAGTTTCCATTACAATCAACATTTACACTGTCAACCGTTATTTGAATTGTTGAAGGTTCGGAAATTGTAAAACTTTTTGAAAAAGTACATAATTTACTATCTGTAACAGTTACAGTATAATTTCCAGCAACTAAACTCGATCTGTTTTGAGTTGTAACTCCTCCACCCCAATTGTAAGAATAACTAGGAGTTCCTCCTGAAACAGAAATTGTTATAGCACCATCGTTTCCTCCATTACAACTTACATTCGTTTTTACATCGGTTATCGATAATGCATTTGGTTGAGTAACAATTGCTGAATTTGTTGTTATACAACCATTGTTATCGGTAATTGTAACATCGTAACTCGCAGCTGTTAATGCACTTAAATCTTGATTACTTGAACCTAGCGACCAATTATAAGTATATGGAATTGTACCTCCCGAAACCGTTAAATTTATTTCACCGTCAGTTCCTGTATTGCAACTAACATTTGTAATGGCAAGTGTTGAAGATAATGCTGAAATTGGCTCTGTGATTGTAACAGAATCGGTTTTTGTACATAAATTTGCATCCGTTACTGTTACTTGATAATCTCCTGCTTGTACATCGGGAAGTGTTGACGAAGTTTGTCCAAAGTTCCAAATATAACTATAATCTTGAACTCCTCCACCGACAGTTAATGTAATGGCTCCACTTACATCACCATAACAACTCACGTTAGACGACACAATGCTTGTTGTTAAAACATTAGGTTGCGTAATTATCAATGATTTATTTACAGAACATAAGTTTGCATCGCTTACAGTTACCAAATAAGTATTTGAAGTTACGTTTGTTTGGCTTGATTGCGTTGAACCATTCGACCAAATATACGAATAAAGAGGAGTTCCTCCTGAGGCAACCACGCTAACGGTTCCTGAATTATCTCCATTACATTTTACATTTGTGCCTAATATTGTCGCTGTTAATTCTGTAGGTTCAGAAACTGTAGCAGAAATTGTGGTGCTACAACTATTTGCATCGGTAATGGTTACAGTGTACGAACCTGCTAAAATGTTTAGAATATCTTCTGTTGTTTCTCCATTACTCCACAAAAATGTATGAGGAGCAGTTCCTCCACTCGACGTTAAATCAATGCTTCCGTTCGATAATCCATTACAAGTTACATTCGTTCTAACTGTATTTTTAATTATTAAAGAAGGCTCTGTAATTGTTATTGATGATATGGATTTACATCCGATTGCATCACTAACGGTAACTTCATAAAATCCAGCCGTAATATTATTCAAATCTTCGGTTATTTGTCCAAAATTCCACAAATATGTATATGGTAAAGCCCCTCCAACAACGCTTATATTTGCTACACCATCTGAGGCATTTTTGCATTGCACATTTGTACCAACAACTGAAGAAGAAAGTGTAATTGCGGGAGCATCAACATCGATTGATTGAATAACTTGACAAGCATTTACGTCTGTAACCGTAACTACATAGTTTCCAGATGGAATATCAATCAAATCTTGCGACGTACTTCCATTGCTCCATTCGTATCTATAATTTTGAATTCCGCCAGTTACTGATAAATCAATATAGCCCAATTCAGCTATATCACAAATATTTGGAGTATAATTAGTTACAACAAGCTGCTCAGGTTCATTAATATAAACCGATTGAGAAGCAACACAACCATTAACATCAGTTACTCGAACAGTTTGATAACCTCCAGACAGATTGCTTTGTATGGTAGTTGTGCTTCCTCCTGACCATAAGTAAGTATATGGAGCTAACCCACTTATCACATAAACCGTAGCCGTTCCATCGGCATCACCATGACAAGTTACATCTGACTTGTAAGAAATTTGAACATTTGGTCCAGTAGCATCATTAACATCAGCCGAATAATCGGTTTCACAAGCATGGCTATCTGTTACGGTTACAGAATATGCTCCCGAAGTAACATTCGTAATACTGTTTGATGTACTTCCTGTTGACCATAAATATGTATATGGAGCAACTCCTCCTGTAACAGTTAAGGTTGAACTTCCGTTTGGAGTTAAACAAGTTGCGTTAGTGGAAACATCGGTAATGGTTACTGCACTTGGCTCAATAAGTGTTACTGACGAGCTTTTTATACAAGAATTGGCATCTGTTACACTTACAGTATATGTTCCAACAGGAAGATTGGCAACATCTTCCGAAACCAGACCATTCGACCATAAATATGTGTACGGAGGAACTCCATCAGTAACTGTTAAATTAACTTCTCCAGTAGAGGCAGAATTACATAAAATATCTGTTTGAGTTGTTGCTAAAGTTAAAAGTGTATTGGGTTGTGTTAAAGTTGTCGATGATGATTTTGTGCAACCATTAGCATCTGTTACAGTTAATGTATAGGTTCCTATTGATAAATTTGTCAAGTCTTGAGTTGTTGTGCCATTGCTCCACAAGTATGTATAAGGAGGTGTTCCTCCACTAATAGTTGCGTTAATTTCGCCATCGGCTCCAACTCTACATTTCAAATTATATGCATCTAAACCTATCGTAATAGATGTACTGGGTTGTTCAATTGTGAATGCACTCGAATTTGTACATAAATTTGCATCTGAAACGGTAACTTCATAAATTCCATCGCTTAATCCAGTAATATTTTGACTTGTTGCTCCTGTATTCCAAACATATGTATATGTACCTGTTCCTCCTGATATAGTTAAATTAATAGCACCATTGCTTCCATTCAGACAAGTAACATCGCTTATAACTGAATTTATCGAAATTGGTGATGGTTCATTTACCGTAACTGTATATGTTTTACTACAAAGTTTTGAATCATAAATTGTTACCAAATAAATCCCAGCCTGTAAATTCGTTAAATCCTCTGATGTTTGTCCTAAATTCCATTGATAAGTATATGGAGATGTTCCTCCATTTACGGTTAAAAGAGCCTCTCCGTCATTTCCTCCAAAACAACTAACAGTATTTGAAGTTCCGCTTACACTGATGACTGATGGCGATGATATCGAAACTGAAGAAGTTACAGTACAATTATTATCATCAGTGACGGTAACCGTATAGGTTCCTGCACCAATATTACTTAAATCTTGAGTAGTTGCTCCATTACTCCACAAATATGAATATGGAGGTGTTCCGCCACTAACTTCTAGATTCGCCGTTCCATTTGCTTGACCATTACACTTTATATTTGTTTTAGTGATAGTTGCTGATAATGCCGATGGTTCTGATATTGTTACCGAAGCGGTTGTTACACAAGATTTAGAATCAGTAACTGTTACTTCGTAGGTTCCTTCGCCTATATTTGTTAGATTCTGCGTTACTTGTCCATAGTTCCAAACATAGGTTTTTGCTCCAATATTTCCGCCTGTTACGGTTAAAGTCGCAGTGCCAGTTGGAACTCCTTTACACAAAACATCAGTTCCAACAATGCTTGCCGACAAAACCTGTGGTTCGCTAACCGTATATGTATGACTAATAAAACAATTATTTGCATCTGTAATTGTAACATCATAGGTTCCTGCTTGCAAATTGTCGATATCTTGCGATTGTTGTCCCGAAGACCATTGATAACCATACGTTGGGGTTCCAAAATTTACGGATAAATCAATTTTCCCATTTTCATCTCCATTACAAACAACGGCTGTAATATTTGCACTTGCAGATAAAGCATTCGCTGGTTGCGTAACGCTTATATTATCTGAAGCAATACAACCATTTGCATCGGTAATAGTTACTATATACGAACCTGCAACTATGTTGATTAAATCTTCTGTTGAAGCTCCATTATTCCAGTTGAAAGAGTAAGGGCTTGTACCTCCTTCGACAATTAAGTTGATGTTGCCATCGCTTCCAGCATTACAATTTACATTCTGCTTAACTAAAATTGTATTAATCTCACTAGGTTCGTACACATCTATTGATTGTGAAGAAGTGCAACCTAAATTATCAACAACAACAACTGTGTATGTTCCACCTGAAAGAGAAGAAATACTATTCAATGTTCCACCATTTGACCATTGATATGTGTATGGAGACGTTCCGCCACTTACTGACACAGCAATACTTCCATTAGCCGAACCATAACAAATTACATCTGCAACTGATTGTGTTGTAATTGTGGGCGAATTTACGTCATCAACATTAGCATTCACTACTTTTATACAATTTTCAGTATCAGTAATAGTAAGAGAATATGCTCCAGCATCAATATTGGAAAGAGAATTTACAGTAATTCCATTTGACCAAAGATACGAATAGCCAGGAGTTCCGCCCGAAACACTTACTGAAATAGAGCCATCTGCATGTCCACAAGTAGGATTATTAATACTTGTAAGCTCAGTAATTGCTGATGGTTCTGTTAAAGTTACACTTGCATTTGCCGTACACGACTTTGAGTCGGTAACGGTTAGACTATATGTTCCAGCAAGCAAATTAGTTAAATCAGCATTCGTGTAACCATTGCTCCACAAGTAAGAATAACTTGGTGTTCCTCCATTAACGGATATTTGTGTTCCGCCCGTTGGAATGCCGTTGCAATCTAAATTTGTTCCTATAACGATAACCGATAAATCATTTGCAGGTTCAGTAACTACAATTTCAGCCGAAGTTGAACAAGCATTCGCATCAGTAATTACAACTGAAAAATTTCCAATAGATAAATTGCTTAAATCTTCACTTGTTGCCCCTGTATTCCAAAGAAATGTATATGGAGCAGTTCCGCCAATTGGGGTTAGATTAATTGCTCCATCGTTCCCCCCTTTACAGCTGACACTTGTTGCAAATATTTGATACAATAACTCATCAGGTGTACTTACATTAATTGACGATTTTTGTGTACAATAGTGAGCATCAGCTACCGTCAAATCATAAGTATCCGATTGAATATTATTCAAATCTTGGTTTGTTGAACCATTATTCCAAAAATACGAATAATCAGGAGTTCCTCCCAAAACACTTACATCTATACTCCCATTTGAATCGCCGAAACATTCAATATCAATTATTGTTGATGAGATATCTATCGTATTTGGCTCTCCTAATACAATTGAAACGGAATCTTTACAATTATTAACTTCCGAAACAGTAACAAAATATGTTCCAGCAGAAACACCCAATAAATCTTCCGAAATTTGACTTGTGTTCCAAATAAAGCTATAATCTGGAGTTCCTCCCGATACAATTAAATCTATTGAACCATCATACGCTCCACTACATAATGGTTCGGTTGCTGTAGCAGAAACCGAAATACTAGCACTTGGCTCACCAATATTTACACTTGAAATAGTCGTACATAAATTTGCGTCGGTTACCGTTAACAAATAATTTCCAGCAGAAATGTCTGAAATATCTTGAGTTATTTGACCATTGCTCCATAGATACGTATATGGTGGCGTTCCTCCAATAACTGTTGTTGAAGTACTTCCATCAAACGAACCTTTGCACTTAGCAGAATTTCCTACAATATAAGCCAACAATACATTCGACGGACGAAAAACAGTATCGGTAAAAACTTGAGAACATAAATTTGCACTAGTAATGGTAACACTATAAATTCCGGCAAGCAAACTTGAAATATCTTCGGTTATTGCACCATTGTCCCAAATAAAAGCATAAGGCGACACATCTCCTGAAACACTAATGTCGATAATGCCATTACTTGATTCAAAACAAGAAGCATCGCTGACTAAACTTGACACCGTGATTGGAGCAATAGGTTCGCTCACTACAACAGAAGTATCAATTTGACAGCCAATATAATCCGTTACAGTAACCGAATAATTTCCTACAAAAAGATTATTTATATCTTCAGAAGTAAAACCATTACTCCATAGATATGAATACGGCTGTATTCCTCCTGAAATTGTAAGATTTAATGAACCTGTTTGTTCGCCTATACATTTCACATTAGAAGTAATAATATTTACTTCCATGTTTGCCCCTTCTATTATCCGAATAGATGAATTTGAAATACACCCAGTAGCATCTGTTACAGTTACACTATAGGTTCCTCCACCAACAGTAATAGAACTAGCATCACTCCCACTTACTCCTGTTGACCACTCATAAAATGTATATGAATTTCCAGGGGATAATGTTATGTTTTGCCCAAAACAAATAGAAGTATCGTTACCAATAGAAATTGGAGGAATATAGCCAAAATATACAGAATCTCTTTTGGACATGCAATTAATATTACTTGTTTCAACCCAATACCATCCTGAATCTTGTGCTGATATGGTTTGAGTAGTATCTCCAGTGTTCCAAAAAAATGTGGACCAATCGCTTCCAGCATCTAAAACATAACTGCAACCATTAAAAATAGAATCAATTTCCAAAACAGACGAAGGGACTGAAGTTATTGAATAAGTATTATTATTACCTCCTGGTTTACAAAAAACTATAGTATGAGGTCCTACTCCATTTAAACACACAGGAACATTTGCAGGGTAAACCGTTGGATCACAATAATCTCCATCGGGGTTCATCAACTGCCACTCCAAATTTGAAGGTAAAGCTCCATCTGTTACATTAAAAATTATACTTCGTGCTCCGCTATTTAAAGTAAGTATGAACTTTACACAACTTAGTGGTGGGTGTGAATAACTACAACACGAACCATCTCTCGTAACGTTTTCCATTTCCCAAGAGCCACTTGCGTCATTCGATAAATCAACATAAAAAACAGGAACTGTAGCATCACATTCTCCAGCTTGAGCATAAATGTTAATAGAAATAAAGAGTTGCGTAAAAAATAACAATAGCAATTTTACACTGTGTGTATTTTTTAGCCATACTAACAATGATAAACTTTTTGTAAGTTGATTAAAAATCATTATATTTTTTACACTTTTTTTCATAACAAATTTAAATCCTCTTACATGCTGTACAACGTACGAAAATAAATTGATAAAGTTTTACTATTTTGATATTTAAAAACAAGCCTTTTCATATTTTAATTAATTACTATTTGATCTGAATTTTTACAATTCAAACTATCGGTAACAATTACCTGATAACTTCCTGCCGGTATTCCTGAAATATTACTTGTGATTTGTCCATTACTCCAAAAATATGTAAATGGAGGCGTTCCTCCTGTAACATTAATTGATATGCTACCATCATTTCCTCCAAAACAAGTAATATTTGTTACTGATGCAGTAATTATAATTTCATCTGGTTCTCCAACTATAATCGAAGTTGAATCAATACAAGCGTTAACATCGGTAACAGTAACAGAGTATGTGCCAGCAGAAACTCCCAATAAATCTTCCGAAATTTGACTTGTGTTCCAAATAAAGCTATAATCTGGAGTTCCTCCTAAAACGGTTAAATTGATTGTTCCATCATACGCTCCATTACATAATGGTTCGATTGCTGTGGCAGAAACCGAAATACTAGCACTTGGCTCACCAATACTTACACTTGAAATAGCCGTACATAAATTTGCATCAGTTACCGTTAATAAATAATTTCCTGATAAAACACCTGAAATATCTTGAGTTGTTTGACCATTGCTCCATAAATATGAATATGGCAAAGTCCCTCCTGAAACAGTAATTGACGTACTTCCGTCTGATGAACCTTTACATTTTGCCGAATTTCCTAAAATGTACACCGACAAAGCATTCGATGGGCGAGAAACAGTATCGACAAAAACTTGAGAACACAAATTTGCACCAGTTATGGTAACACTATAAATTCCTGCAAGCAAACCAGAAACATCTTCGGTTATTGCACCATTGTCCCAAATAAAAGCATAAGGAGGGATATCCCCTGAAACAGAAATGTCAATAACTCCATTAGCAGACTCGAAGCAGGAAACGTCGCTAACGATGCTTGTTACACTAATTGGTGCAATTGGCTCGCTTAAAACAATAAAAGTATCAATCTGACAACCAATATTATCGGTAACCGTAACTAAATAGCTTCCTTGCGAAATATTTACAATATCTTCGGTTGTATGACCTGAATTCCAATTAAAAGAATAGGGTAAAAAACCACCCGAGGCAGTTAAATTTATTTTTCCGTTGCTTTCTCCATAACAAATAACATCAGTCTTAGCAATATCGACCGTCATTTGCGTTCCGACTAAAACTCTGATAGTTGCCGTCGAGGTGCATCCAAAGAAATCAGTAACGGTTACACTGTAAGTTCCTCCAGAAACAGTAATTGAATTTATGGAATCATTTTCGGCACCCGTTGACCATTTATAATGTGCATAACCAGCTCCGATATCTAATACAACAGAATCGCCATAACAAATTGCCGTATCGTTCCCGAGTGTTATTGGGGGGATATATTCAATATAAATTGAATCCCTCAACGAACACGTTTGTTTACTTGCATCAACCCAATACCAACCCGAATCCTGAGCCGTAATTTGTTGAGTTGTTTCTCCTGTGTTCCACAAGAAAGTTGTCCACTCTGAGCCAGCATCTAAATCGTACCCACAACCATTAAATAAAATATCATTTTCGCCAATATCGAGCGTATTATAATTTGAGAAATACCCGTATCTGCAACCTGATAATGCTCCTCCATTAATAACTCCACAGTGAAATTTGGCAGTTGAATTTGAAACTGTTGTTTGTGCATTTGTTACAATTACATCTCCTTTGATATAAATATCGTCAATCAACGAATTACCAGCTACTGCAACTGCAGCACCACTAACACTTGTGTTTGAAGTCATAATCCATCTTATAGAAACCGATGCTTGATTATCGCAAGCTGTTGGCAAAACAACATTGCTTAAAACTCCTCCAGTCCAGTTATTTGCAACCACTACGGCTCCTGAAGTTACATCTGTCCATGCTCCGGCTCCTACTTTATATTGAGTTTTAAAATTTCTTGGACCATCAGTTGAACTGCGTTGTTTTGATGAAATATTTATCGAACGAAAGCCGGTTGTTGCAAACTCTACCATCCAATATTTTGAACCACTTCCTGTATTCCATCCAGTTGCATAAGCCGCTTGCGTTGTTGCACCTGCATTTGAATAATCAATAGCAGAAGTTCCTCCAACTGTTGAAATTGTCTTCGCAAGATTTGCTGCTACACCCCCATCGGCAGTGCTATTATCTGGAATATTTGGAAAATGCCATTGTACAATATCATAATCCTTAAAATCGACCAAACCTGCTACATACCCAACAGACCCAGGTACAGCTATTAAACTTGATGAAGGAATAGTATAAATATTTCCATTTGAATTAACGGTAAAGTCATCCTCAGAACCACTTTCTGTAAATAAAATAAGTCCAAAGTATTCGTCAGTTGTTCTTGCAAAAGCGACTTTTGACGAGCCAGTACACCTAGCTGGAGGCAAAAGTGCCATTCCTGTTTCACAACCAAAACCAGTAACCTGTAAAACATAGGCTTGTTCGCTTGTGTTAATATAATTGCTAGTTCCTGATGCTCCTGCAATTTCATACTTGTAAACTTGCCCTGCATCAATAGTTGTCGCCAACGCTCCGTTTACATAAACGTCGGTATTATCGTAAACTGCATTTACACAAATACCTTCTTTCGAAGTCAATCCCCCTTTTATAGCAATATAGTCGGTTCCGATTAAATCAATTGGTACAATTTGGTCTCCTAATAAATCGTAACACGAATTTCCATAAACAGAGTCGTCTTTAATAGTAATTGCAATTGGCTTATCCGATGTTACAGTTGTTCCAAATAAATGACTTAACGCTGCTCTAGAAGCTGCCGTTGCCGAATATGTTTCGCCTCTATCCAATACAATTGTGTATGTGGTATTGTGCCCAACTTCAATAGTGTTAGATGGATTAATTGTGATGGTAGTATTATCTTCGGTTGCAACAATTTCAAAACTAGAACGAGCATCGGGAGTTTGTCCACTTACATTGTCGATATAATTTTGAGCAGGAATCATAAAATTAGTTCCCAATGCATTACGACCTTTTAATGTAAAAATATCGGGATTATTGCTTCGTTCAACTTCGTAATATGCTGTGATTGGAGAAGTTGCTAAAATATGAAAACCATAAGGATTTATTTTTAAATCTTGATAAGTGTAATTTGCAGCATTAATATCAACAAAAGCATCATTTTCAACACAAACATTTTTCCAAGGTGTTAAATCTAAAGAAATTAAACCATCAGCAGGAATATTTAATGTTTGAACCGGAAATGCAGGATTTGCTGGTTGATAAACTGTTACAGTTGCTGCAGCACCAAACGAAGAAAATCGCATTGAAATTGGATTATCTCCGTGTCCAGAGGTTACTTCAGGAGCAACAAACCAAAATTCGGTATCGGTTTGTGAAAATGCAAAAAGGTTGAATGTTACTAACACCCAACTCAATATGTACTTCCACTTTTTCATACTTCCCAACCCGCTATATTGTAATATTTTTACGCAAAATACTCAATAAAGTTCATTGGTTAAAATCGAACTTATTAACATTTTGTTAATTTCTTGTTTTTATTAACAATTCTAGCTTAAAATGAAGAATAAAAATATAAATAAGATATTAATTATCAGTTTTTTATATTTTTAACCTTCTCACAACAATTATTAACAAAGAATATTTTATATTTTTATCAAAAATTTTAGTCAAATGCCAATAAATATTTGTTTATTTTGTTCATCAAGCGATTCAATTCATCAAGAATATTTCAAAATTGCCTCAGAAGTTGGAGAAATAATTGGATTACGCACACACACACTTGTACATGGCGGAGGAAAAATAGGCTTAATGGGTGAAGTTGCTCGCAATACTCAAAAACATGGAGGAAAAGTGCTAGGAATAATTCCTGAAAAATTAAAAATAAAGGGTGTTGTTTCCGAAACCGATGACGAACTCATTATCACTCCCGATATGCACACACGTAAAGAGATGATGAGAAGTAAAGCCGATGCTTTTATCACATTGCCTGGGGGTTTTGGCACATTCGAAGAAATTTTGGAAGTTATAACTCTAAAACAATTAAAATATCACGAAAAACCGATTGTTTTCGTAAATACCAGAAACTATTTCGAACATTTGTTTTTACTATTTGAAAAATCATTTGAAGAAAAATTTGCTTTAGCAGACTTCCGACAACTGTATTTTGTAACCGAAAGTCCAAAAGAAGCTATTGATTATATAGAGAACTACAAAGCTGTTGATATTCGCGATAAATGGCTTTAGTGTTGCAAGTGGCTAAAGTTTATAAAGTATAAAGTAAGTAAAGCTAATTCACAATCAGTTTGTTACTTTCAATAATTAATCCATCTCGTGAAATATTATACAAATATACTCCTTTACCAATTTTAGATACATCTATAATTTGCTCTTGTTCTTGAAGTTCTTTTGAAAGTACTTTTCGACCAAGTAAATCGTAAAGCTCAATTTTACACCCAACTTTTAGTTTTTCACTCTTCACTTTTAACTCATTTGTAACCTAATTTGTTTAAATTATGTCATTAAGATTTCTCACATTCGTTCGATTACAAGAATACTATTTAAAAATGTCGTATCTACGCAAAATGTTATTGTTTTTGTGTACATATTTTTTTTTACAAACCTTATTGCCATAAAATAATAAAACCTATTTTTATAATTGATTGGAATTGGTTACATTTGATTATTGCAGCATTTTTTACGAATATTGTAACGATAATTAAAAATTGTGAATTGATAAATGAAAAATCCTTTTGACGAAAAAACATATTTACAGCGAACCATTGAGCGAGAAATGGATATACGTGGGGATTATTTTCGCGACCAAACGGCTATAATCCATTCAATGCCATTTAGACGGTTGAAACACAAAACCCAAGTTTTTTATGCTCCTGACAATGACCATGTTTGTACCCGAATTGAGCATGTATTGCACGTTGCAACCATCGCTGCAACCGTATGCAAAGGACTTAATCGTTATGGTTGGGATTTAGATATGGAAATGGCTTATGCAATTGGAATCGGACATGATTTGGGGCACGCTCCTTTTGGACATCAAGGCGAAAAAGCACTAGACAAAATTTTAGGTGGAAATAATGCTTTTGTTCACGAAGTTAACAGTTATAGAGTTGTCGAAAAATTGGCAAATAACGGTCAAGGTATGAACTTAACTTTTGGAGTTAAAGATGGAATTATTTGTCATAATGGAGAAAAATTTGAGCAATCGTTAAAACCATCGACAAGCTTAAACAATTTAGACGAAATCAAAAATCGACAATTTATTTCAAATTCATACGAAGGTTGCATCATGCGATTTTCCGACAAAATTGCCTACCTCGGACGTGATATTGAAGATGCCGTGAAAGCCGGATTTGTTGAGTGGAAAAATATTCCCGAAAAAGTTCAAAAAGCATTGGGAAATTCAAATGGCGAAATAATCAATAAATTAATTATTGATATAATTGAAGCATCTAAAAACACAGATTCAATAAAGCTTTCAGACGAAAAACACGAATTAATGTTAGAACTCGTAAAATTTAATTACGAACATATTTATTTTCACAAAAAGTTGCAAGAATACAATGTTTTTTGTCACAAAATAATCGAAAATATTTTCAACCATTTATGCGAACTTTACGAAAAATTTGGTCGCAATTTTGAACTTTATCGACAAAGCCACATTAAACTCGACGTTGCATTCGGAAATCACATCGAAAAAATGAATGATTTTTACCAAGGCAACGAAGATAATATTAGAATCATTGCAAGCGATTATATTGCCGGAATGTCTGATTTATATGCACTCGATTGTATTAAACAAATAACTCTACCAAAACCTATTTCTTTTGATTTACGATGATTGAAAAAAAACACTTCGATATACCTCTTTTACATTTTAATAATCTCAATAAATTTCAAGATATTTCTCATTTTGTAAGCACTCGTGAAGGAGGAGTAAGCACTGAACATTTGTCAAGTTTCAACTTAGGATTTACGGTAAACGACAAACCCGAAAATGTTCTGAAAAATCGTGAGATTTTAGCAGAAGCAACCGACATTATCTTATCCCGATTTATATTTGCCAAACAGTCAAGTGAAGATAAGGTAGTAAGCATTACCGAAAAACATTTACACAAAGATAAAATCAATGTACATTCTGATTTGATTGGCGTTGACGCTATGATTACAAATAAAAAAGGTCTTTGCCTAACCATTCTAACGGCAGATTGTGTTCCTGTTTTGCTATACGACTCAGTCAAAAAAGTAATTGGAATTTCTCATGCGGGTTGGCGAGGAACCGCCTTGAATATCACGCAAAAAACTGCACAGCAAATGCACAAAGAGTTTGCATGTAAATACGAGGATTTGGTTGTCGGGATAGGACCTTCGATAGGACCATCGACCTATGAAGTCGGAACAGAAGTCATTAATGAATTTCAAAAAAACATAGTTTATCACGAAAAGATTTTAAAACCTGCACCCAACGAAAAAGCGATGTTAAATTTATGGAAAGCCAATAAAATTCAGCTAATGGAACTTGGCGTGAAAGAAAATAATATTGAAATCGCTGAAATTTGCACCTATAGTGAATCTGGAAAATTCTTTTCGGCACGCAAAACGAAAGGCAAAACAGGAAGATTTGCTACAGGAATCATTTTAATTTAGAATCTTTATAAATAAAGTCGTTTTTTATTTCCCTTATTTACGTTTTTTACTACTTTTGAAGAAAATAATTTACAATTTCATAAACATTAAAAACGCTATAATGAAACTAAGAAATTTAATCAGCAGCTTAATACTAAGCTTCGTCATTTTTCAGCCATCGTTTGCACAAGAAGATGTAAAGCAGACTACCGACGAGAAAAAAGGCTACCAATTTACCATCGACAAACAACTTGCAACCACCTCTGTTAAAGACCAATATCGTTCAGGAACTTGTTGGAGTTTTTCGGGAATTTCTTTCCTCGAATCAGAACTAATAAGATTGAAAAAAGGAGAATTTGATTTATCGGAAATGTACATCGTAAAAAAATCGTACGAAGACAAAGCACAACGCTATGTTCGTATGCATGGAGCATTAAATTTTGGCGGAGGCGGAGCCTTAAACGACATACTTAACGTAATAAAAATTCACGGAATAATGACCGAAGAAGCCTATTCGGGTTTAGTAATTGGAGAAGAAGGACACATTCATGGCGAAATGGACGGAGTTTGCGAGGCAATGGTAAAAGAAGTTATCAATAACAAAAATCAAAAACTAACTCCAAATTGGTTCGAAGCATTTAAAGGTTTAACCAACGCATATTTAGGAAAAGAACCTGAAAAATTCAACTACAAAGGCAAAGAATATACAGCCAGAACATTTGCTGATGAGGTTATAGGCTTAAATACAAACGATTATATATTAATGTCATCGTTTACTCATCACCCATTTTACGAAAAATTCATTTTAGAAGTACCCGACAATTGGTCGTGGGGTGAAGTTTACAATGTTCAAATGGACGAACTTATAAAAACAATCGACAATGCCATAAACAATGGATACACAGTTGCTTGGGCAGGTGATGTTAGCGAAAAAGGATTTAATTGGAAAAAAGGTGTTGCCGTAGTTCCCGAAAAAGATATTGAAAGTATGTCGGACCTTGAACGAGCAAAATGGGACGAACTTTCGCAAAAAGAAAAAGACGAGCAACTTTATTCGTTTGACGAAGCCGGAAAAGAAAAAATAATTACTCAAGAACTTCGACAAGCAGCTTTCGACAATTTTACAACTACCGATGATCACGGGATGCACATTGTTGGAATTGCAAAAGACCAAAACGGAACAAAATTTTATTTGGTTAAAAATTCGTGGAATACCAAAGGAAACCCATACAACGGATACCTTTATATGTCGGAATCGTTTATCAAATATAAAACCATGTCGATGATGATAAACAAAGCATCGTTACCAAGCGATATTGCTAAAAAATTAAAATTGTAAATTTTTTAATCATTCGAAAAACCAAATCCTCAACAATCTGTTGGGGATTTTTTTTTGATTCCTCATTTACAAGATAGCCTTGACCTTAAAGGTTTTCAAAGCCTGATACCAATTCTATTTCCATATGACACATATGTGTTTTTTTAGATTCCCTTTTTCAAGGGAATGTGCCTCAAAAAATAAGATACCCGCTTTTGCGGGTATCTTATTTTTAAATTGTGTCGGTCACATTGAATCGTAATTTGTATGACTCCAAAGGAGTCATACAAATCTTTAAATTTTAGCATATAATTTCTTATTCGGTATAATGTCTATTTTTTATTCGATTTCAATAAAAATAAGTACTTCATGGTTTTGAAAGCCTTGAAGTACTTATAATATTCAGCAAAAAACTAATATCCAAAATTGAACTCACCAAAAAAATAACAATCATTTTAAATCGTTTTTTTTTTGAGGATTTGAAATAGTTGTATAGTTTTATGACATATGCTTGGAGATAATAACACCTAAACTATTTGAAAATAATATTGTAAAAGTTGTTAAAAATATTCAATAGATAATCGATAAGCTATATATTGCGACAATTATCAGTTTTTTTGAGTATGTTTTCAAAAAATATTTTTTATATTATTTTTGTATTTGTATTTCCAACACATGTTTTGTCTCAGATAAATAAAGATAAAATTCAATTGGTTGGAAAAATTGTAAGTTCAGAAAATAACCTATCAATACCATATGTTCATATTTTAGTTCCTGAAAGAAATGTTGGAACTTCTGCCGATGAAAATGGGCAGTTTTCGATTTATATTCAAAAAAACGATATAATTGTTTTTTCAGCTATTGGATTTCAAAACTATAAGCTTTGTTTTGCTGATTCTTCATTTACAACGGAGAATAATGTTACTATTCATTTAATTCCAGAAGTTTATCAAATAAAAGCAGTCAATATTTTTCCATTCAAAACGTATTCTGATTTTAAGAATGAGTTTGTTAATCATAAAAAGACTGAAAATGAAAGATTGGTCGAAGCTCTCAACGAAAGCATTAATGAACCAAATTTAGCTTCGTATGCTCCGTGTAATCTTGGAATTTCTCCAATTACCGCACTTTATAATGCTTTCAGTAAGTATGAAAAAAGTAAACGATTATATGCAACCTTGACAGCTAAAGATGAACAAAAAGCAAGAGTCGCAAAAAAAATGACTCCCAAATTAATAAAAACGATAACAGGTATTAGCGAAGAATCTACAATTCGCTCATTTATAGAATTTTGCAGTTTTCACGACGATTTTATTGACCATAGCACTGAGTTAGAATTATCGCTAGCCATAAAACAGTGTCTAGACGAGTTTGAAGAATAGAAAACTTTTTAGCCTTTGTTGGAATCCTTTCCAATAAATGAATTCTGACGTCATTGGAAAGTATTCCAGCGAGAGCGGAGAAACATAAAAAATTTGACCAGGTAAATTAACTTGAGCTTGTACAATTTGACATGAAATTATTAAATTAAAAATAGAACTTTTATCGATTTCATCGTAAATACTAATGCGAATGTTTCTTCTCCGGAAATATCAACGAAAGTAATACTGAAGCTACTAAAATTGCCAAAATCACAAAAAGAGAGTGTAAGGTTTCAATTTTGTAAAATGAAACAATACACATTTTTACTCCAACAAATGTTAAAATAGCAGCTAAACCATACTTTAAAAAATGGAAATATTTTGTAATTCCTGCCAAAGCAAAGTACAAAGCACGCAAACCAAGAATAGCAAATACATTCGACGTGAAAATTATAAATGTATCTTTAGAAATAGCCAAAATAGCAGGAATTGAATCAACAGCAAATATTAAATCGGTAAATTCGATAACCAAAAGCACAATAAATAGTGGAGTTGCAAACGATTTTTTATTTATTTTAACAAAAAACTTTTCGCCATGCATTTCATTGGTAACAGGGAAAAACTTTTTAAAAATTTTAACCAGTGGATTTTTGTCGGGTTTAACTTTGCCTTCATCTTTGGTAAATAGCATTTTAACACCTGTGAACACCAGAAACGCTCCAAATACATATATAATCCAATGGAATTTATTGATTAATGCAACTCCTGCAAAAATGAAAATTGCACGCATTATCAATGCTCCTAGAATACCCCAAAACAAAACTTTATGTTGATATTTTGGATTTACATTGAAAAACGAAAATAACATTATGAAAACGAACAAGTTATCGACGCTTAATGACTTTTCGATTAAATAACTTGTTAAAAATTCGAGTGCTTTATCTGGTCCGTGAAAAATGTAAACTCCATAATTAAAAATTAAAGCTAGTCCAATCCAAACACCACTCCAAGCTAGAGCTTCTTTAATCTTAACTTCGTGAGAATTTTTGTTGAAAATTCCTAAGTCAACAGCTAACATTAAAAAAACAAATGCCAAAAAACCAACCCATTCGTATATACTAATTTCCATAATTTATTTTTAAAATTTATCTATTTTAGATGTCGCAAAAGTATTACAAAGTTTCGCAATATCAAACTGTGTTTGTCATTAGATTTTACCTACATTTCAACACGATTGTAGAAAAGCAAAATTAGTGAATTTTGAAAAAGTAATAAATTAAACATTGAAAAAACATTCAAATATTCCCATTTTTATTCCCGAATTGGCTTGTCCTCATCAATGTGTTTTTTGTAATCAGCAGAAAATAAGTGGCACTTTTTCGAGTCCAAAACCTGAAGAAATTGTTGAAATTATTGAAAAATATTTAGCAACAATGTCAGCCGAAAAACGGGTTGAAATTGCATTTTTTGGTGGAAGTTTTACCGGAATTGCTATAGATTTGCAAGAACAATATTTAAAAATTGCTCATCAATATATTCAATCGAAAAAAGTTAGCGGAATTCGACTTTCAACACGACCAGATTACATAAATCAAGAAATCTTGGATTTGTTGAAAAAATATGGAGTTTCTACCATCGAATTGGGAGCTCAGTCAACCAACGATGAAGTTTTGCGAAAGTCGGGTAGAGGACACGATTTTGAAGCAATCAAAAATGCTTCGGAATTGATTCTCAAAAATGGTTTTGAATTGGGTTTGCAAATGATGATTGGTTTGCCATCAGATTCGCTCGAAAGAGCCATTCAAACGGCGAATGATATTGTAAATTTGGGAGCTTCGTCAACCAGAATTTATCCAACCTTGGTTATAAAAGGAACGGCGTTGGAAAAATTATACGAAAATGGAAATTATTCGCCACTTTCGCTCGAAAATGCTGTTTTGTGGACGAAAGAAATTGTGAAAATATTTGAGAAGAATAATGTAAAAATTCTTCGAGTTGGGTTGCATCCATCGGAAGAATTACATTCCGAAAAATCGTTAGTTGCTGGACCGTATCATATTGCTTTGAATGAAATGGTTATGACCGAAATTTGGAATGATTTATTGATTATACGATTAGAAGATTGGAAGATTAGAAGATTAGAAGATTGGAAGATTTTGGTAAATTCACAACAACTAAATTATGCCATTGGTTACCAACAAAAAAACCGAAAAATGCTTCAAAATTTAGGTTTTAATGTTCAGTTTGTTGGAGTTGAAAATTTTGAAAAATATCAAATAGAAGTTGGTTCGTAAAACCTGTCAGGTTTCGAGTGGATAAATAAAATAAAAATGTTAGCCATAATTGATTATAGAAGTTCAAAAATTGCTATTGAAAAACTTGCAAAAATTGCAGATGATATTTTGTTGTTTAAAACTCAAAACATTACATATAATTCAATTTCGTGTCATCCCGACATTTTTGTGCATCAAGATTCTGAAAATTTAATAATAGCTCCAAATTCTCCTAAAAAATTATTTGATTTTTTAAAAAAACACAATCTTAAATTTCAAATTGGAATTAAAAATATTGGTAGTGATTTAGAAAATTCAGTTTTGTACAATTGCATTGCTACCAACGATTTGTTTTTACACAAATTAAATTTTACCGATGAGTCAATTCTGAATGTGAATTCGCATAAAAAATTCATCAACATCCCGCAAGCTTATACTCGTTGCAGTTTGATTCATATAGGAAATAATGTTTTTATAACTTCGGATAAAGGAATTGAAAACGAATTGAAAAAAAATGATTTATCGTGTTTTTATTTTTCGCCAAACGAAATAAAAATTATTGAACATAAAAATGGATTTCTGGGCGGAACTTGTGGCATTTTTAAACATAGAATCTTTTTTAATGGAAATATTTTCAAACACGAAAACGGATTGGAACTAGCAAGTTTTCTTGAAAAACACAAACTCGAAATTGTTTGTTTACACGATGATTTTTTGTACGACGGTGGCGGAATTTTCTTTTTTTGAAGTAAAAAATCATTATTTAAAAAAGTTCTGAAGAGCTTTCATAATCTTATTTTCAGAATTATTTGCAGCATTTGCAACTTCTGCAGGAGGATTAATTGCCAAGCCTTGGTGTTCGTTTATATACTGATATACAACCATTTTCTGACCATGCTTAACTGTAACGGTAAACGGGGTGAATTTTTTCCAATATTTTTCTCGTTGATATAGTTTTTCGTAAACAGTTTGGCTAACCAAAATTTGATTATCATCGGCGATGCTCATAACTCGTTGTGCTGCATTTATTCCGGCACCGGCAATATTCCTATTGTTATTTATATCGATAATTAGATTATCGGTATTTTCGTTAATCCCGATTCTAATTCTAAACTTACGCATAACATCTTCAGTTTTAGTGTTATGCTTATCAATTCCCGATAATATACGTAAAGCCAGTGCAATATGAACATCGTAAGGTTCATCGACATTAATTATGGCAATGCAAATACCATCTCCTGTAGGAAGTAAAATCAGATTTGCCGATGTTAAATCGTAGAAATTTAAACCCTCTTGAACAATTTCATTTAAGACTTTAATGATATGAGACTGGGCTTCAACAGTTCGGTCTTGAGTATAATTTACTACATCTAAAAAAATATATTTCGCTTGAACTGTTTTAACTTCCGACATCTGTAATCTAAATTTGAAGCAAAATTAAATATATTATTGTTTTTTCAATGTATATCGCCTTAAAATATTATTTATTTAAAGACCTTTCCACTGCTTTAAGTACGCTTTTGAAAAATATTTGTACCATTTATCATTATTGGTGTATTTTGCTACGACTTGTTTTCCGTCTTCATTTGAGCGGGTAATCAAATCTTTTTTTGCTAATTCAACAGCTAAATTTTCTTGAATAATTCTTGCCCATTTCGATGAGTAGTTTCTACTTTTTAGTTCAGATAAAAACAATAATGCATTATCGAAGTCTTTATTTTTGGTGTATTCTTCTACTGCAAAATGCACAAAACTTTGACCTTGCGATTTTATGAAATCAATAGTAGCTAAGTGAGTTAAATTGAAATTTCCAACATTGTTTTGGTAAAAATATGCTTCGCTTTCGTTGTATTTATCGATAGCTTCCTTATAATTTCCTTTAGAAATTTCATCGTTAATATTTTTTTGTAAACGTTGGTAAGTAATTGCTGGCAATATTTCTGAACGCTTATTATTGACTTCCTTAGTTGACATATAACATTCAGGATATTTTTCGGAAATTTGAATGGTTTTTGAAATTGCATCATCAGCTTCGATGTATTTTTGTTTCTCAATTAAATTTAATACAACACCGAATTGTTGATTGTAGGTTGATTGATGATTTTTACATTCTTGCGAAAATATCTTTTCGTGCAAACTTGCTAGCAATGAATTTAATTTTGAATTAGATTCTTGTCGATAATTTGACATATACCTTTGGGCATTTTCGTAGTTTTGTCGAGCCGCCGAAAGTTTATTTTGATTCACAAATTCTTCTCCTAAATTTATGTTTGAAATAACCACATTACTAACAAATTCTTCGATTAGTTTAGGCAACTGAGTATCTTTTTTGATGGCAAATTCTGATTCTATCAAAATTGCTTCGTCAAGAGCTTTTAAAGCAGCCTCAGTATTATTTTGCAGGTTTAACTCTTTTGCCTTACCAATTATTTCAGCGTATTGTAATTGTTTTAATTTTATGCGAATATTGTTAAAACGATTGCTAATAGTTAGTGAATTTAACTTTTGAAAAGATTCGGCATCATTTAGCTTATTCTCAGCTAAATTCGATTTTTTTTCAGTAATCAGTATTTCAGCATCGTTGAGCTTAGCTTCGTAAACGCCGTTTTTGGCTGAAAGTATTCCATTATTAACCTCGTCGTTGCAGTTAAGTGAGTTGTTTTCGATACAAAGCTGTTTGGCTTTTTCGAAAGAAGCTAAGGCTTCGGTAAATGCTTTGCTGTCGATTTGCATTTTACCTTTATTCAAATATGCAACAAACAATGAATTTAATCCTGATAATAAATCAGCATCGGATTGAAAATAAGATTGATTATTTTGATAAAAAAACTTAGCTTTTTGAAGTTCATTTTCAGCATCTGCCAATAAATCTTTTTTTACCATCATATCGGCATCAAGCAAATATTTTTTCAGCTTCGCGTTTATAGTGTTCGAGTATGTTTTATTAAGTTGTTCTGAGCAATTCACACCTCTTACCGTAATGCAAATATCCTTGGCTTTATCAAGTGAATTCAAAGCTAATTCGTAGTCTGAGTTTTCGTAATGTCGAATACCGATATTAATGTAGTCGGATTGTATTTTTTCGGCAAGTTCAATCGAAAAAGCTACGGTTTGAGGGTCAGCATTCATATTATTTATAATATTTTTTAAGCCTAAAACAGATGCGTCGTAATTTTTTTCGAGATATCGCAACTTTGCCAATTGAAAATGTGCCGGAGCAAATCGTATATTGGTATTGACTGATTTATTGAAATAAATTTCGGCCATCGAATGATTTCCCATTAACATAAAATCCATTCCTTTTTTGAAATAATATTCGTAAATATGTGAAATAATTTCGTTTACCGAATGTTTTAACTGAATATTAAAATCGTATAAATTGCTTATATTTTCGTCGAGATTTATAGGGTCGTTCTTGCTGAGAGCTAATTGATTATAAAAATCTTTGTCGTTAATGGTTTTTATCAATAATTCATTTTTCTCAATCGTATGTTGATAGTCGTACATGAAATCTAGGTTTTCTAAATTAATGGATTGAAGTTCGAGAAAGCCAATTTCAATTTGTTTTCCAAGTGTGTAATATTCGTCGATAAGTTCGATTTTGTTCTTGAAGAATTTTTGATTCAAATTGTTGTAAACATAGTTTTTATTTACAATTTCAAATCGATAATCGGTAGTTCCGAATGTGTCTTTTTCGGTAATATTTACCAAATTATTTGAGTTCCAATCGATGCTTGCGTCGTCGAATTCGAATGTTTTAAGTAATTGATTGGCTGCGTTGTAAAGCTTTAAATCAAAATTTACTTTGGCTGGAAACAAAACATCATCGACAAAAATATTTTTATACGAAATATCTCCGTTAAAGTGTACATCGTTTAGTTCGACTAAAAATTCTAAAATTCCGTTTTTCTTTATGATTTGAGAGGCTTGATTGTACGAAAAAGTAAATTTAGTAGCCTGCAATGGTTTATTCGAACCTGTTGCAATATTTTTAATTATAAAATTTTCGACTGTTTTATCTGCCGACGAATTGTATTTTACCAAAAAAGATTCTGGCTTGCTTTCGCTAAATATTATTTGTTGCTGTGCTGTTACCAATTGCACAAAGGATATGACTAAAACGGTTAAAATGAATCGAATCATATATTTATTTTTTTTCAAAAATACCAATTTAATTGTCGAAATGAAAAATAAATTTTGTGAGATAATGCTGCGAAATTTTAAAACATATAATCGATAAAGCAAAAATAAAAAAGCAGGTTTTAAACCTGCTTTCAAAAAAATAGCGATTATTAACATTTATTTAAGCTTTATGGCTTTTTTAACCCATTCTACACCATCAACTTGCAATGCGTAAAAATAAATTCCCGGAGCTATATCAGTTGTATTCCAATCAATTGAATAATTTCCGCTTTCTTGATTTGAATTAACTAATGTTGTAACATATTGACCAGTGTAAGTCATAATAATAAGTTCTACTTTGCCTTCGGTACCTAGTGTATAGTTAAATGTAGTTTTGCTTGTAAACGGATTTGGAACATTTTGATACAATTCGGTTGAGGCTTTTGTAAGCGAATTATCTTGTGTAATGTTGATAACCGAATTAACATCGGTACTTTTTGCATTGTCGTTGCCGTTGTTTCCATCGCCGTGGTTTCCGTTATCGTGTTGGCAACATTGTGCAAGTAAGGTTTCGATTTCAGTGAAACGAGATTCGTACGACGAAATTATATTTTTTAGTTCTCGAATGCTATCGCTTTGTTCTTTTACTGCTTCGATTAAAAATGGAATTAAGGCTGTATAATTCAATGTTTTATATGTAATTTCATCAGAAATAACATTGCCTAACGAATCATATTTAGCGGGGTGAGTAGCTTCACTTACCAAGGCAGGTATAATAAGTTCAACTTCTTGTGCAATTAAACCGTAATGTTCGCCTTCGGGTAACGACATGCTAGGGAATTCGTTAACTTTGTAATTAAACGATACAGGATTTAGTTGTTCAATTATGTTTAAGGAATTATTTAACGACGTGGCGTTATCTTTTAACATAATGTCAGACGGATTTGGAAAATCTCCGGTTATAACAACATCGCCATCGAAGTATCCAGCGTAGTTACGCTCCCCTTGATTAGCAACCCCATAAATACCATAGCTTTCATAACCTCCAATAGCCTCTCCTTTTATTCCAATATTTATTCGTACGCCTTCTGAAATACCATACACACCGCAATTTATACTATTTGTTTCTAATTCATTAAACACTTTAGCTGAAATTCCATAATTTTCTTTAATACCATTTGTTACATAACTATTTATCCCGTAATTTATAGTATTACTTCCTTTCAGAGTCAAGTCTATACCACGAGCATCTGTATAGGAAGAGTAATTTGAATAATTTGAAAATAAATCAAACGCAACTGGTCTTTCCTCGTTATAAACCCTAAATTTCGAATTCCCCGAAGTATTTGTTCCAATTGAAACATTATCATGGTTGTAAGTTGCATACATTTCGCCTGTGCCAGCTCCAGTCCAATCGTCATCGGCACTGCCACCCGAAGGTACAACTCCCCAAGTACCATCACCCAATAAAACATCGTGTCCTGAGCCTGTGAATTTTAGTGATTGTAGCACTCCATCGGCATTGTGTGTTACAATTCCTTTGCTTGGGGCTATGTTTAGAGTACGAACACATACATCGCCGTTTACCTCTAAGGTATTGCTTGGAGTGGAATTGGTTAAGTTTATGCCAACTCTCCTTTTTTGCAAACTGTTGTAGGTATTGATAAGCAAATCGCCGTTTCGTGTTGTTTTAAATTCTGAATAAAGTCTATCGTTGCGATAAGTTAATCGTAGTTGAGCTAAATCGGTTTCGTTGGCAAACACATCGAGGCGAGCTTTTGGAGTAGAGTTTGAAACTCCAACATTGCGATTTAATGTGCCATTTTTGGCTGCAATGTACAAATCGCCTGCCGCGGTAGTTTGCATATCGGTGTAAACGGTAGAGTTGGTTTGGGTTAAACGTATTTGCGGGTTTTGCGTATCGGTAACATCTAAGCGACGGAGTGGAGCTGTGTTGCCTATAGCTACATTGGTATTAGCGGTAGCTTCGTTCACACCATTTATGCTTCCCAAAACCATGCTGTTATCGGTCGAAACAGTTGCATTAGCACCTATGGCAGCGGCATTAATAAGACTAGCTGTAGCTCCTTTGCTTTCGTTACCGATAAAAGTATTATAATTACCTGATGTATTGTTAATACCTGAACGATAGCCCAAAAAAGTGTTGTTGTTGCCTGTATTTTTATTACCCGAAGCATGACCAATAAAGGCATTCATTGAGCCTGTTGTGTTATAAGTTGCTACGGCAGGACCTAAGAATACATTATTTGAGCCGGTGCTGTTGTTCATTCCGGCATTATTCCCACTCATAAGATTAAAGTTTCCTGTGGTATTGTTTGCTCCTGAATTATTGCCAAAAAATGTATTCCCCATTCCAGTATTTGTTGAACTATTATTGTTTGCTCCTGAATTATACCCCACAAATAAATTTGAATTTCCTTTATCGCTTAACACAAGTCTTGAATTTATACAATAGCCTTGGTCTTGGTCAACATTTATTCCGCCTCCTACATCAAGTTTAATATTTGGGTATGGATTTATATTGGGTGTGTTTATTTGCTTGGCTATAGCGACGGTTATGTTGCCAAAGTCTGACATAACGGTATTGCCAAAGTTGATGAAACCTTCTGAAGATTGGATATAGTCGGAACCTGCTGGTATTTGGGGAGTTCCTCCAATCCATAAAGAATTTTGTCCAATTCTAATAGAGCGAACATGTATACTATCAGCAGTAATAGTTTGATTTATATTAATATCTCCATCTTTGGTAACAATCATACGAGTGGAATCATTTGTTTTTACAACAAAATCTTGATAATTGGTTGTCCCAATAAATTTTTTGTTACTGATATTGTTGCCATCAAGTCGCCAGTTATTACCTTGCCCAAAAGCAATGCTTGAATTTAGAATCATTAGTGCGATAATAAATACCAAACTTTTCCATACGTTTAAATTTTTCATGATTTTTCAGTTTTTAAAGTTTTAGAAATCGTTTTATATAAATTTGATTATTATAGTTTATTTTAATGATATAAACACCTGTTTTTAAATAATTTAAGTTGATTTTACTTTGAGGCTCTAAGTTGAAATTACCTGATTGTTGAATTATCCCTAAATCGTTATAAATATCATAGTTTGCTTTACAATTTAGAGTTGATTTAATGATTAAATTATTATCAATCGAATTAAAATATACATTAAAGGGTACATATTCAGATAAATAATTAACACTTGTTCCATTGTTACAAGTCAATGAATCTTCTGAAATGCAAACATTATCAATATAGTAATAAGTTCCACAAAATGAATCTCCATTAAAAGATATAGAATCAAAGTAAGTGCTATTATAAAAATTACCTATTAATAAATAATTATATGAAGAGTCTGCAACAAAAGAGCCTTCTACGGTAATCCATTTATTAGTATCTGAAATAATATCAGTGGAATAAAAGTGAGAAAAATTATTTACTATTGAATTTGGATTCATAATTGTATCTCCATACAAATTATTTGTAAGTAATATTCCTATTTTATTTGTTGCACAAGTAGAAGTATTAGATAAATTTATTTCAAAACTAACATAATACTTCTTTTGTATTTGTAAGGGAGTTAATAATTCACAACCAAATAATTCTCTTGCATCGTTACCCGTAAATGTTTTTGTATTTCCATAAAATCCACAATATGCATTCCCCAAATAAGGGTATTGAAAACCCCAAGCATTTGTTGGAATAGATACTTGAGTATAAATAGGTGCACACACATTAAAATAATCAGCAGAATTAATGTTAATATTCCACCCAGTTGGTAAATATGAAATGTTAGTTGAATTACCAGGTGGGCACACCGTGTATTCCTCAAAGCTCGGGTTAGGGACTAAATTTTGAGCGTTTGATTTAAAAATAATCAAACAAAATAATATTGTTATGTAATAAATTTTTCTCATGATGTTAAAGTTCAAATATAAAACAAAAAGGTCATATATGACCGAATAAATTAAAAATATTTTAAAAAACATTTGTTGTGCGAAACAAATCACAACAAAAAGTTCTATCGGAAATAGGTAATGTTATTGCAAACCAGCGAATTACAAAAGGAATGTCGCGTAATAAACTTGCGTTAGAACTAAATACCGATGAAAAACAAATTCGTCGCATTGAAAAAGGCGAAGTAAACCCTACCATTTTAACCTTGTTAAAAATATTTACTATTTTAGAAATTGATTTAAGCATTTTAAGTGATTTAAAAATCGAAAAATCTTTTTTTTACGAATAACTCTGGTTATTACCAACTCTTAAAGAGCGTACGTGCATACTATCGGCGGTTATTGTGCCTTCAACTTTAATGCTATCCGATTTTATTTCTCCATTAACATCTAATGGAGCTTGAGCAACTTGTTTCCCAATTGCTACATTGCTATTCGTAGGATTGTTGTATATAGTACCTGTAGAATTATCTTTCTTCCAGAGGTTTCCCTGTCCATTATTTGAGCCTATTTTTACCATTGTTGAGTCTGTTTGAGTCTGCGACATCAACAAATAATTACTCGTTACAAATAATGTAACTAATGTCAATTTAATAATACAATTTTTCATAAGCATTTGATTTAATGATTAATAATTAATTTTTGATTATAAATTTTGTTTTTAGATAGTAATTGAATATTATAAATACCAGAATTAAATTCTAATATATTTATAACACTATTATAAGAGTTTATTATATAAGTTTTCAAACAATAGCCTGTTATATCGTATAATATTAATTTTACAGGTAATGTTATTATGTTTGATATAGTTAAATTAATAAACTCAGTAGCTGGATTTGGAAATAATTTTAGATATTGTTCATTATTTAATGTAATATTGTTAATTAATGAATCTTTACTTACATAAATATCGTCAATATAATAATATGCATAACAGCCACTTGAATGGGAAAAAATTTGACCAATTGGTCTGTCAGTGTAAAAAATTGAATCAGTTAATGAGTAATCAAAAAAATTACCTATAATCATATAATTATAAGCAGAATCAGCAATAAATGAACCCGATATAAAAGTCCAATTAGTGGTATCTTGAATAATTTCATCAGTTTTAAAATGTGCAAAATTGTTTAATGGTATATAAACTTCTTGGTAAATAGTATTTGTAGAAAATAAAACACCAATATTATTTGTAGCACAATTAGCACTATCGGCTAATGATACTTTAAAATTAATATAATATTTTTCACCAATAACAAGTGGGCTAACTAATTTACATTTCAGCCATTCACGTTCATTACTATTATTTGGATTGTAACCCAAATGGGTTAAAATACCTGCATAAGCATTTCCAGTTACTGCATTTTGATTACCAGATACATTATGTGGTACAGAAAAACTTCCAATATTGTAACCAAAGAAAGGAGAATTAATATTTTCACTACAAGAATTATAATACTCAACAATACCTCTTGCACTTGACCAGAATTCAGCAATACATATAACCGGTGCTGTTGGACAATCACCATAAATGTCGCATGTTACACGATTTTCAAAACTTGGATTAGGCACAAGGTTTTGCGAGTAAGCACAGCTTACTGCAAAAAATGCTACTATTACAATAATTTTACTTTTCATATCTTTAAAAACGCTTTAAATTGTTAATAGGCACAAAAAAAGCGTGGTACTATACATTATCTGCTCAAGTGGTACTGGTATACCCGCAATGCAAATAAGTAAAGCCCACGCCCTATGGCGTGAGCGTCCACTTTTTACACTTGCATTGCTAAAAATTACCAGTTTTCTTGAGCAAGAATAAAAGCTTTCGCTACAAAATATTTTTATAAAAAAGAACCTTCTTTAAAAGAAAAAAAATCAAACAAGTAAATGTACATAATTTTTGAATAGAAATCAAGAACTTATCAAAAAATTAAAATGAATCGAATTGTAAAATCTAAATTGTACCATTTTTGGCTGCAATGTATATTGCTTCGCTTTCTTCAGAATGACAAAAAAGAGGGACTACGGTCGAAATATGAGATTTTTCGCATTGCACTTCCCTCGAAATGACAACCTGCACGTGTTATTCCGTACGAACGTATAACGTGTTTACATTATAATTTTTAGAGCTCCTCTATACCCTTATTTTGTAACCAATCGAATTCCTTTTTCTTCGATTGAGATGAGTCGTTTTTTGTAAAGAGCACCAACCGATTTTTTAAATGTTTTTTTGCTTGTTCCAAATAATTCATAAATTTCTTCAGACGAACTCTTATCGTTTACGATTATAAATCCGCCATATTCGTTGAGTTTTTGAAGAATTGTATCGGTAAGAGTATCAATTTTTTCGAATCCGGGTTTTTGTAAACAAACATCAATTTTTTCGTCTTCGCGAACTTTTTTGATAAAACCTTTAATTTTTTGACCTCTTCTCAATTTTTGAAATACTTCGTTTTTGTAAAGCATTCCCCAATGTAAATTATTGATTATAACTTTGTATCCAATTTCAGTAGGATTGCTAATTAATAAGTCAACTTCTTGATTTTCTTCATATTCTGGAGGCGTATTGTCTAAAAATTTATCCAAATTCGAAGAAGCTGCAATACGTTGTGTAACGGTATCTACATAAATATATACAACATACGATTTGTCTTCTTCCATTTTTGCTTTTTGCTCTTTAAACGGAACCAACAAATCTTTAGGAAGTCCCCAATTTAAAAAGGCTCCAACCCGATTAATCGAGGCAACTTTAAGCAAGGCAAATTCGCCAACTATTCCATAAGGTTTTTCGCTTGTGGCAATAAATCTATCCTCAGAATCCAAGTAAATAAAAACTTCAATTTCGTCGTCGGGTTTGCAATCTTTTGGTACATATCTTTTAGGCATTAAAATCTCTCCATAGCTACCACCATCGAGATAAATACCAAAATCAACCTCTTTTACTACTCTTAACTTATTATACTTTCCAATTTCCATTTCCTTGTTTCTTAGATTTAGTAAAGATACGATTTGATTTAAATTATAAAAACCAATATTTAAAAAATAATACTTCGGTCAACTTTGACAAAGCCCCTATAAAAACGATTTAAAATGATAATATCATATAACTTTGTAAATCGCAAGCAAAAGCCGTTCGAACTTTGGAGTCATAGAGCCCGTGGCAAAGCATGGTTGCTGGATGTCCTGAAAAT
>Ga0209417_1001365_pt1 | contig 45073 bp, 51 predicted proteins | sample RifGroF2_FD_184002 | JGI IMG/M metagenome (GOLD analysis project Ga0209417, IMG submission 184002) | Groundwater microbial communities from Rifle, Colorado, USA - Groundwater F2 (SPAdes) (version 2) | ecosystem: Environmental > Aquatic > Deep subsurface > Groundwater | place: Rifle, Colorado...
AGTATATCGTTTCTTTTTCCAATAGTTTTATAATCTATGTTCAGTTTTCCTGCTTCAGGATTTTTTCCTGCGGATAATTGCGCTTCCATAGCCTTGATTTCTTCATTTACTTTTAGATCCTTTAATTCAAGCTCTTGATCCTGTCTGTGTAATTTTTCCATTAGCTCAGGATTTCCTACAGATTCCTGAGCTTTTCTGGATAAATCCTGGCGCTGTTTTAATAAATTTGCCTTTTGTTCGTTTAATGTATCTAATTTAGCAAGGTTTTCCGGTGTTGATTCCAATGGGGCAAGAGATGCTGCTTCTTTATAAGAAGCATCACCTTTATCCATATCTTCTAATAATTTAGAAACAGCATCGCGCTGCATTTCTAAACTTAATATTTTTGTCTCAAGCTCTACATCTTCTTGTCCATTCTGTTTTTTATTGGTTAATTCTAATCTTTCATTCTGTTTTTTAGCAATTTCCTCGTCAAGCTTGAATAAATCTTTTGTCAGCCGTACTTTTTCGTCTATTCTATGGTTTTTTTGTTCATTTAAACCACCTGCACTCCAGGATGACTTCTGTTGTGATTGGGTTTCGAAGAGGGAATCAAACCCCTGAGAGGAAGATTTGTTGGCTGATTTAGCGCTGCCTGCTTCCATTGACATCAAAATCCAATTCAAATTTAATGAATTCAACATATATAATCTCCATAGTCTATTTTGTATATACTATATATATAAAAACTAGAAGCCCCTAAAATTTGCTAAAAAAATTAATAAATTCTTAATTTATGTTAAGAATTTATTAATTTTTATAATTTCCTTTAACTGGGATTCCCGACCTACAAATATGCTTTTTCTATGGGAATCAATGCCCCCGGTTTTTATCATTCCTGTTTGATCTGCAAGCTGGTTTATTCGTGCCTGTATTTCTTCACTTACATTATCCTCAGCAATATAATGATAATTTGTTTCTAAAGCTTCCACTCCTATTTCTTGAAATTCAGAAATTGTTTCCTCTAAATTTACTTTCCTCAGCGACCTGCCAGGATGCGCTATACTTACAAATCCGCTCCCGGATTCCTTTACAGCCTGGATAAGTTCCTTAATGTGTGGGGTTCCGGGGTTTATATTTAAAGCGCCGTATTTCTTATTGTGTTCAGCAATAATGCGGCCAGTTTCTTTATATGACTTATTTCTTAAAATATCCGTAACTTCATTCATAAGAGCAGGGCTTCCGCCTGCGTTAACGTATTTTGCATGCTTTTGCAGGTATTTAAAAGATACAACTCCGCTTTCAGTGGCTAGTTCTTTAATATAATTGAGATTAGTCTGTCTTATTTTTTCCACAAAATTTGAGAATCCAAAAGGGTCTATGTAGTATACAAGCACTTCAAGCTGCTTTTTTTGTTTATTTTCCTTGTAAAAGAAAGAGTTAAGTTCTATCGCTGGAATAAAGCAAATATTTTTATACTTTTCAGGGCTTTGTTCAATTATTTTTAAAGCTTCCTGCGTACCAGCAAGCGTGTCATGGTCTGTAATTGCAATAATTACCGGATCATCATGCCCTTTAGTAAGCCTGTATTCAGCGTATTTGGCAGTTTGATCAAGAAGTTCCTGTACAGAAAAATCCCCGTCAGAGTATTGCGTATGGATGTGCAAATTTATGTTAAACGTGCCATTCCGTACATTTTCAAAATCCTGTCCAGTAGAAAAATTCTCTGGATTAAGCTTATTTTTCAAAATATACTTTAATTCATGTTCATTCATAAAAAAATATTAACATATTATCTGATGGGATTTTTCCTTATTTTGTTTATGCTATTAGTCGCATATTATATGAGGAAAGATACCATGATCCTTGCAAGCAATGCTTTTAATCAAAACGAAATGATCCCTAAAAAATATACCTGCCAGGGCGAAAATATCTCCCCCGGACTAAAATTACCTATAATGTCAGACAAAGCTAAAACTATTGCTTTAATAATGGATGATCCTGACGCCCCATCAGGAACTTTTGTGCACTGGGTACTGTATAATATGCCGGCTTATAACTTTGAGATTGATGAAAACTTTCCTAAAAAAGAAAAACTTATAGATGGCACTTTACAGGGAAAAAATGATTTTGACGATATAGGCTATGATGGACCCTGTCCTCCTCCAGGAAGCACGCACAGGTACTATTTTAAGGTGTATGGAGTGGATAAATTTTTGGATTTGCCTGCCGGAGCTACAAAAAAGCAGCTTGAAGCAGCTATGAAAGGACATATAGTTGAGCAAGCAGAGCTTATCGGACTTTACAGGAAAAGTTAAATAAAATAAAACTTTTGTGTAAAAATATTTAAACATGAAAGCAATCGTAAACAGCATAATCCCGAACAGTATAGCCAAGGAATTAAATATATATCCGGGTGACGAGATAGTTTCCATTGACGCAGTCAAGCCCCTTGATCTTATTGACTATAGATATCTTATATCCTCAGAAAGCCTTAGTTTGCACATAAAACGCATATCCGGCGAGGAAGAAATTATTGATATAGAAAAAGATCAGGATGAAGATATCGGGATAATCTTTGAATCAGCGGTTTTTGATGCTGTAAAGCCATGTAGAAACAAGTGTATATTTTGCTTTGTTGACCAGCAGCCCCAAGGCTTACGGGATAGCTTATATGTAAAAGACGATGATTACAGGCTTTCTTACTTGCAAGGCACATATATAACACTTACAAACCTGACTTCCCATGACAAAAAGAGAATTGAAGCCCTTGGTTTGGGCCCATTATATGTATCTGTTCACACAACAAATCCTGAATTAAGACACAAAATGCTCAAAAATCCCAGAGCTAAAGCTATTATGGAGGATTTACAGTGGTTAAACAAAATTGGCATACCTGTACATACACAGATAGTAATATGTCCCGGAATAAATGACAGAGTTGAACTGGAAAAAACCTTGAAAGACCTATCGGGATTTAAAAATATACTTTCTATCGCTGTGGTTCCTGTAGGTGTAACAAAATATAGACAGGAGCCTCCCCTGATTCCGCCAAATAAAGAGCAAGCAAAAGGGATTATTGCCATAACAGACAAGTACAGTCTGGCTTTTCCATCAGATGAACTTTACATTACCGCTGGTTATGAATTACCTAAAAAAAGTTTCTATAAAGGTTTTGCCCAACTTGATGATGGAGTTGGGGCGGGCAGGGTGCTACTTGATGATTATAAAAAATACAAAAAACAGCTTCCTAAATCCTTAAATAAACCATTAAACCTCACAATAGCTGCAGGAAGGCTGGCCTGCCAGCTTATGCGCCCCATAATTGAGGATTTAAATAAAATAAACAACTTAAATATAGAATTAGTGCCTGTTAATAGCAGCTTTTGGGGTGAAAATGTTACTGTTTCCGGACTTATCACAGGTCAGGATCTTCTTGATACGCTTCTTCCCAGAAAGGACAGTATTAAAACTCTTTTGCTCCCCTCAGTAATGCTCAGGAAGTACACGGATCAATTCCTTGACAACCTTACTATCACTGATATTGAACAAAAACTTGATATTAATGTTATAATAGTTCAAAATTATTACAGCACAAAGGAAATGGTTGATTTTATATGCTCGCAAAAATAGCGCAGTTAATTAACAAATTCATAAATTTAACATACTCTGAAAGGTTTAGAAGCTATTCTATCCTCCTTTTAAGCCTTACCTTACTGACTTTTCTGCTTTCTAGCAGGAATTTCCTGTTCCATAATATTATTGAAGACGGCATAAGCAAGATTAACGTTATTGCTAGCGAAAGAATAGAAATTGAAGACACAGAAAAAACAGACGCCAAGAAAAGATATGAATCTCTGAAGGTAAAGCCCATTTTAAGGCCAATTGAGGGCAATATCAATGAAACAATGATGGGAAAACTTGGCGAACTCCTTCATTCTATCCAATTAGTAAAAGAATCCAATGATACCCCGCTTGAAAAAAGAACCAAAATTAAAAATATATTTAACGTTAAAGAAGATAACTATTTTACGAATGCTGCTGTTGATTATGTTTACAACTCCTCAGATGCAGCATTTTCAAGATTTGTAGACGAAACCCGTTCTACACTTGACAAAATATTGTTAGAAGGAGTTACGGAAAACGATCTGCTTGAAAACAAAGACAGAATAATTGAAATAAATATCAATAAATTTTCTCCTAAAACCCAAAAACTTGCTATAACCCTTCTCATAAAAAAAATACTTGAACCAAACATGGAAGAAGATAAAAATGCAACAGAACTGGCAATTCAAAAGGTAATTTCAAACGTAAGGCCTGTTATTACCACATATTCAAAGGGAGACATAGTCATATCCCGAGGCGAAAAAGTAAAAAAAGTCCAGAAAGATGCCCTGAAAAAGCTGGGTTATAACATTAATCAGCTTGATTTCATCGGAATTGTTGGGATTTTTTCACTTGTTGGGCTTTGTATTTTTACAACGATTTATTACCTTGTTAATTTTGAAAATAAATATATCAAACCTAACTATACAGGGCTTATCGCCTTATTAACCGGAGTAATAACTACTTTTGCAATAATACTGCCGGAAAAGACTTCTCCATACGTTATTCCTATTCCTGCGGTTGCTATGCTGCTTACTATATTTACATCATCAAGGCTGGCTCTACTCGTAACAATGCTGATAATTGTAATGCTCGGGGTTTCCCTGCAATATCCAATTGAATACATTTTCGTGTTTATGCTTGGCGCAATCATTGCCATATTTACTTCTAACACTATAAATTATTACAGAAGAATGGATATGGTAAGAGCAGGATTTGACGTGGGTCTTATTCAAATGTTTGTTGTACTGGTAATGTTCCTGCTTCAAAACAATGCAGAAAACCTTGATATGGGCTTAATGGTAATGAAAATGCTTATGGGCTTCGGAAACGGCCTTTTAAGCGGGATGATTACCCTGGGGATTATTCCAGTGATTGAAAGCACTTTTAAAATCATTACCCCATACGGTTTAGCGGAACTTTCCGACCACAACCAGGTCTTATTAAGGAGACTCCAGTTTGAAGCTCCGGGAACCTACCACCACAGCCTTATGGTAAGTAATTTATGCGAAGCAGCCGCCGAAGCAATCGGAGCGAACCCTATATTAGCCAGGGTTGCAGCTTTTTATCACGATATAGGTAAACTTAAAAGACCATTATTCTTTATAGAAAATCAGTCTTATTTTGGAATAGAAAACCCACACGAAAGCCTTAACCCAAAGTTAAGCAAAATGGTTATAACAGCGCACCCTAAAGATGGGGTTGAGCTCGCAAAAGAGTATGGATTGCCTCCCATTATCCATCAGTTTATTATTCAGCACCATGGCGACGGGCTTGCAGCTTATTTTTACCAGCAGGCCTTAGAAGCCGAAGGAGCAGATAACATTTCTGAGGAGCAATTCAGGTATAATAACCCTAAGCCAGCCTCAAAAGAAGCCGCTATTCTTATGCTAGCAGATGCCGTGGAGTCAGCGGTCAGGTCATTAAAGAATCCTGAGCCCGAAAAAGTGGACGAAATGGTGGATAAGCTTATACAGGAAAGACTTATTGACGGGCAGTTATCTGACAGCCCGCTAACCCAAAAAGATGTAAAGACTGTTGCCGGAGTTTTTAAAAGAGCATTAAGGGGCATGCAGCATCACCGAATTAAATACCATGAGGATATTCTTGAAGAGCTAAACAAGAAAAACTTAAATGGCGGCGTTAATGGAGTGAAGAATGGTAAACTTTAAATTATCACTCGCTAATAATCAGGAAATATTCCCTGTTAACGCAGAACAAATCGAAAAAAACGCCGGACTAATCCTTGAATACATATTTAAAAATAAGGAAATCCTGAAGGCCAGCGTGTTAAATGAATACGACCTGTCAGACAAAACTGTAAGCGTTGATGTACTGCTGAGTGATGACGAGGAAATACAGGAATTAAACAGCTCCTACAGAGGCAAAGATACACCTACGGATGTTCTTTCTTTCGCGCTATTTGCGGACAGTCCCGAGCGGGAAATCTTTCCGGGAGGAGAAATAGCACTTGGGGAAGTAATTATATCTGTTGAAACCGCTAAAAGGCAGGCTGATGATGGAGGTATGGATATTGATGAACACATACACTTCCTTCTTTGTCATGGCATATTACACCTTATGGGCTTTATTCATCCTGATGAAGAGTCACTTTCAATAATGCTGGGAATACAGGATGAAATTCTAACTGAAATATTAAAAAAACATTAAATTTGCCCTAAACCAAGTAAAAATAGACAATTTTAAACCAAAAATATTTTTAACATATATATAATACACATATTGCATCAATATAAAATTTTTATTTTTACGATGGAGAAATATGATGGTAGCAAAAGTTTCAGGACATGGACTCGGCGCAGGTGGAATTCCTTCCGGAATTCAGAAAAAAATTGACTCAGGCAAATCATTACCGAAAGGACTTGAAGACAAATTCCCTCAGATCCAGGAGGCAATGGATGCCAAAACGCAAGCTGCAGAGGGTGCTGATGGAGAAGAACAAGCACAAAATGCCCCAGCAACTGTTCAAGATGCAATTGTGGAAATTATGAATCTTTTCACAGGTGAAGAAAATGCAGAGATTCCCGCCGCAGATACTGGCGAAGTGCTCACAGAGCCAACTCCCGTTGTTGAAGAGGTAGCAACAGAGGCACCTCTAGCTAATTTAACTGAGCCAGGAAATATATTCGCCCAAAACCCTGCCACAACACAGGCACCCGCTCCCGCCCCTATTCAGCAGCCTATGGCTGCCGCAGGGCCTCCGGCTATATATGATTATCCGAATGCAGGGTCTATGTTGACTCCAAATCACACCTTATATCCTTTCATATCTGACACTTACGGTTTAATCTCAAAATACAGGTCACCTGTTTATTCACAGCCGCTTTCAGTTTCATTAGGAATGGCTAATCCCTACGCTTAATTTTAAATACTAATAATTTTGTTGCGGGGCGACCTTCGGCCGCCCCGCAACCGGGAGGTGCCCGGCTTCGCCGCAATGTTGTCAACTTAAGCATTAAATCGCCCTTTTTCTGTATTTTGGGTGTCATTGCGAGCCTATGAATGTTACTCTGCAAGCGAAAATGCAACTTGCAATCTTCCATATTGGAATTAAAGCTAGCAAAGGGCTTCAATGAACTTTAAAGGCCTTCTTGTGTGCCATTTAGGCCCTCGTTTTGTGGAAGCAGGGATTCATTCTTTCCAGAACTTTTAAAGTGATGGTAATATTTTAAAAAGGTTTGACGATTTGTTCCATGGAACTTGTAAAAATCCGTGATAAAACGGAATTGTGAATGCTGCTTTGCTTTTGTTAGTTCATACTCTCGGATTAAGAATCTCCATTTCTGGATGTAATTCTTTTCTAGTGTCTTATCCTCTGTGTTTCTTCTCATCTTGCGTCTCCAAAATTGTCCGTTTCTATTAAACAATTTTGTCAACGAATTATCTAACTCTTACAAGGATGACGTTGAGAAAGAAATTTTTTAAAAATTAGCAATTTTTTAGGCCTTACTGTTTTTATATATATAAGAGGAAAAGGTAAATATTTAACATTTTTTAAAATTCAAAAAGTTAAGAAAGGAGTAGGGATTTTTAGTTTTTTAAAATTCAAAACGAAGCCTTTAGGGATAGGGGCTTAATTTTAGCACATAGAGGTAAAGGTAAGAGAAAAATAAGGGGGACATTATGGGATTTAGTATTGATGGAGCAGCAAGTGGAGCAAGCATGGGATCAGCTGCAGGACCTTATGGAGCAATTGCAGGCGGGATTATAGGCGGATTATTTGGAGGAAAAAAGAAGAAAGAAGCACCTGAGAAAGAAGCACCGTCATATGCATCACAATTTGCACCACCGGCATACGCACAATCACTAGCACCACAACAAGCACAGGCGCCAGCACCAGTTCAGCCACCAGCACCGGCACAAGCACAAACCGAAAGTAAAGAGACCCTGATTTTTGATGCAGGCGTTAATGTTGGAAAGAAATTGGCCACTGATGAATTCGTCAAAAAACAGAGCTACTTTGAAAATTTAAGAGAAGAACAAAGTCTTCATAAATAAAAAACATAAAAAAACGGGCTACGGCCCGTTTTTTTTATGTCTAATGTCTTAACTTTAACAGTTCAGGTATTTTTTCAGGCGGGATTTCGTTTTTCCTGCCTGCTAATTCCGTAATAATACTTATTTCACTTAAAAACTCCAGTGTCTCAAGTTTGTGAAACGTTTCATTAAGCTCTTTTCCACAAACTGTAGCCCCATGGTTCGCCATTAAAGCTGCATCATTTTTAATAAAACACTCGGCTACAAGCTCAGCTAACTCGCGAGTGGATGGGGTTTCATATTGCACAAGCGGGATTTCGCCTAAAATAACTATTGCTTCAGCTATTAAAGGCGTGTTTAAATCCTTGCCCATAACAGCGAGTGCCGTGGATTTTGGCGGGTGGGCGTGGATGATGCAGTTTATATCCGGTCGTTTTTTATATATTTCAAAATGCATGAATTTTTCTGATGATGGCTTTTTTTTACCATTTAGTAAATTGCCCTCAAGATCGGTAGTAATGATGTCCTGCTCGGTTAATTCCCCAAGACAACTGCCGGAAGGGGTAAGCAGAATTTTGCCATTTACTTTACAGCTTATATTACCGGATGTGCCGGGTGCAAAACCTTTATCGTATATTTTTTTCCCTATTTTGCAAATCTGCTGTTTCATATAAAATATTCTATCATGAGACTAAATGAAATATATAAGAATAAAAAGCCTGTAATATCCTTTGAAATCTTCCCTCCAAAGGTTAAAGACGCCGAAGGCGCATTGTTTGAAGAATTGAAAATATTATCACAATATCGTCCTGCATTCATTTCAGTAACCTATGGGGCTGGCGGCAGCACAAGAGAAGCCACGTTTGACCTGGTTTTAAGAATAAAAAATGAGCTTAATATCCAGCCAATGCCGCATTTTACGTGCGTGGGATCAACACGGGATGACATACTTCAATACATCAAAAATTTTGAAAATAACGGGATAGAAAGCATCCTGGCGCTAAGAGGTGATCCTCCTAAAGGACAGGAAAAGTTTGTGAAACCGGCATGTGGTTTCGGCTATGCGAATGAGCTGGTGGAATTCATAAAATCCCACACGGATTTAAGTATTGGCGTGGCGGGCTATCCTGAATGCCATCAGGAGTGCAGTTGTCTTGATGCTGATATTGATAACCTCAAGAGGAAAGTGGATTCCGGCGCAGAAGCGGTTATAACACAGCTTTTTTATGATAATGATTGTTATTTCAGGTTTGTGGAAAAGGTTACTGCAAAAGGTGTAAACATTCCTATAATACCCGGAATATTACCCATTACCAGCAATAGTCAGATTGAACGAATAGTTTCGCTTTCCGGTTGTAAGCTGCCAGTTGGTTTTAATGCGGAAAAAGGCATTGAGTTTGCTATTAATCAATGTAATGAGTTAATAAGCAATGGCGTGCCCGGAATCCATTTTTACACACTTAATAAATCTTTTGCTGTAAAGGCTGTTTTAGATGAATGTACTGGTATTTGACACAAGCACAGACATAATGCACGTAACGTTGGGCAGGAATTCTGATGTAACTGATTCACGCACTGTGAAAACTACGGAACAGCATTATAATTCTGCTTTTCTTGTATCAACTATAGCTGATATACTTAAAAATAATGACCTTAAAATGTCTGATATAAATGTTCTTGGTGTTAATATTGGCCCGGGTAGTTTTACAGGATTGCGCGCATCGGTTACGGTTGCCCGGGTTATTGCGCAGCAGTTGGATAGTCCTGCTGTGGGCGTGCCTTCTATGCAGGTATATTCAATGCTTAATAACACTGAAAAAGATGCACTTTGTATTATGGATGCACGAAGAGGGATGGCTTTTGTGGGGATATACGGCAAAAATGCTGAGCCAATAGTGGAGCCCTGCATTGTGGAGTATGAAAAAGCCTTATTAATGGCAAAAGAAAAGGATTATTTTGTTATTTGCGATAAAAGAATGGCTAAAAATATTGATAATTGTGTAAATTTTGAGGAGGCAGGCGTGGATTTTGGGGCATTTTTGCTGGAATTAACCAATAAAAAACTCAAAACAGGAGAAAAGTTCTGTTGGAATGAGCTAAAGCCCTTGTATATTCAGTCACCTCCAATTACAATTTCTAAAAAGGGGGCAGTCTAATGGAAGAAAAATATATAAAACAGGCTGAGAGTTTGGCAAGAGGTGCAGAAATATTGCCCGGCGGCGTACATGAGCTGGCTAAAAAGCTTAAAAAATCAGAAGAAGAAGGTAAGCCTTTAAGGGTAAAACTTGGGCTTGATCCGACAAGACCGGATTTACACCTGGGACATACAGTTGTTATGCGGAAGTTGCAGCAATTCCAGAAGGCAGGTCATCACGTAGTGTTGATTATCGGAGGTGCAACCGCTATGATCGGTGACCCATCCGGCAAATCCGAGACCCGGCCAAGCCTCACCAAAGAGGAAGTGGACGAAAACGCAAAAACTTATCTTGAGCAAATGGGCAAGGTGGTTGATGTGTCAAAGGCTGAGGTGGTGAATAATGCTGATTGGCTCCATAAAATGCAGCTGGCTGACCTTTTAAAACTCTCATCTAATATAACGGTAGCTCAAATGCTGGTCAGGGATGATTTTGCCAAGCGGTATGCAGAGGGTAAACCTATATCAGTGCATGAATTTTTCTATCCGCTTATGCAGGCTTATGATTCGGTTGTTGTGGATTCTGATATTGAGCTGGGTGGTACGGATCAGCGTTTTAATGTGCTTTTAGGCCGTGATATACAGCAGGCGTATGGTAATAATAATCCGCAGATGGTAATGCTTTTACCGCTTCTTGAAGGTACAGATGGCGTTGTTAAGATGTCGAAATCCTATCCTGAGCACTGCATTAGTCTTACGGATTCCCCGCAGGATATGCTGGGCAAGATTATGTCTATACCGGATAGTTTGATATTGAGGTATTATTTGTTATTAACTGATACAGAAGTTAAGGAAATAGAAGGTAATCCGCGCGATTTGAAGATGAAACTGGCAAAAACTATTGTAACGGAATACTATTCTGCGGAAGAGGCTGATAAAGCTGAGCAGGAGTTTATAAACATCTTTAGCAAAAAGGGCTTACCTGATGAGATGGAAGAATATGCCGTTCCCGAAGGTACATTGTTGGTCGATTTTATTGCGGATAAAGGGCTTGCAGCCAGTAAAGGTGAAGCACGGCGGCTTATTCAGGGTGGCGGAGTAAAGATTGAAGGCGAAAAAGTTGGGGATGTTAACCAAAAAATTGACTTTCAGGGCCGGGATTCGTTGGTTCTTCAGGTCGGCAAGCGGCGGTTTGCGCGGTTAGTACGCTAAGAATTTTTATGGTAAAGTTTAATAATGATGACAAAAACTAGAGAATTTGATTTAAATGGAATAAAAGCAGGGGCAAGCAATTCTCCCATCGTTGCGTGTGAAATCCTTACGAATATACCGTCGAATTACCCGGAGCTGCTGAAAAAAGCTTGGGGAGAAACGATTTATAACCTGGTGGAATGCGTTAAAGCTGCGGAAAAGCTAGGATTTTCGCTTTTGTGTATAAGGTTTAATGGCGAAAATATTGATGAAAGCAAGGAATGCCTTAAGGAAATCCTTGCTGTGACTGATTTACCGCTCATTTTAACTGGTAGTTTTAGAAGGGATTTTGATGCTCAATTGTTGCCAGAACTGGCTAGAATTGCAGGCAGGAAATGCACTATTGGTGCTGTGGAAGAAGAAAATCATAAAGCAATAGCACCAATAATAAATGAATGTGGACATAATATTATCGCAAGAACACCTATTGATATTAATTTAACCAAGCAATTGAATATATTGCTTACGGAAATAGGGTTTAGCCCGGACAGAATACTTATAGATCCAAATACAGGCGGGCTTGGGTATGGGTTGGATTATGCATATAGCATCATAGAGCGGATAAAGCTGGCTGGTGCAGGTGGAGATGTCATGCTTAATATGCCAATAATTACGTTTGTGGGCGAAGAAGCCTGGAAAACTAAAGAGGCTAAATCAGAGGCAGTTCCGCAAGAATGGGGAGATTTTAATACCAGAGCAATTACATGGGAGTGTATTACTGCTAGTTCTATGTTGACATCAGGGGCTAATATTGTTGTTATGAGGCATCCTGAGGCAATTAAAAATATTGACAAATTTATTAATAATTTTAAACCTCATTTGCAAGCGTAAACCCGGATAGATTGCAAAAAGCCTGCAGGTTTGAAATTTCTTTCTCTATCTTACCTATAAGGAAGTTATTATCAAGTTTTTCTGCCGTACGCAGCGCTTTTAAATATAATCTCTGTGCATAATTTGAGGTTTGTTCCTTATTAATTCCTTTTACAGCAGCATTTTCATGGTAGATTTTTCCGAAGGTCAGATATAATTCTGCAAGAATATGATTTAATTTATTTTTCTCAGCCAGGGTTATCCCATTTTCAATATAAATCTGGGCTCCCTCAAAATCCCCTTTTGCTGTTTTGATCTCTGAAAGGAGTCTTGCAAGTAAGATAGCTGTAATTAAGTTATTTATATTAGGTTTTTGGGCAACATCCATAGCTTTTTCTGCTATTTCTTCCGCCCGATTGGGGTTTCCAGTTTCCAGTTCCGCTTTGGCTGCAAAATACCAAGCAAATAAAGCTCCTGTGGCCATTTTATTTTCCGAACAATACTGTGCTACTTCGTCATATATGGCTACGGCATTATTGTGATACTGGAAGTGCTGATAAAACATACCGTTTAAAACTTTAAGTAGGGAAAAAAGGTTATAATCCCTGCATTCTTTGGCGAGTGGTAAGGCAGTATAACAAATGCTCCTTGCCTTTTCAAAGTTTCCATTTAATAAATGCGATAATGTGGTTATAGTTAACCATTCAAGCTGCCAGGGATCTGAGTTTTCACTAGTAAATTCCTTTCTGCTAAGTTTCTCTAAAATCTCATCAGAACCTCTGAGATCGCCCTGTATCGTTAAAAGCAGCGCCTGGCCCAATAAAGCTTTAATTTCATATTCAATATTATTTTCCTTTTCAGCTTTGGCGGCTATTTTCTTTAATAGTTCCTCCGCTTCTACATTACCCTGATACGTAAGCGCTTTTGCAAGGGTAAACTCAGTTTGGTACTCAATATCTTTGATGTCTGCTGTATTTAAACCGGGAAAGGCTTCATTTTTAAGCAGAGCTTTGTTCAAAAAAGGCAGAATCTCGTTTCTTGCGGTCATTATTGTTTCTTCCAGCCTGCCAAGGTTAAATAGGGCATCCAGTTTTGTAAAATTAAGGAGTATTGTTTCATTAGAATTGTTATCTTCATTTGCTGTTATGTTTATTGCCTTTTCTGCACAATCCAGTACCCCCTGATAATTTCCGGCCAGCTCACAGCTTCGGGATAAGTAACCTGTCAGTTCAATTACTTTTACTTGATTATTTTGCTCTTCCTGGGTTTTTATGCTTTCTTTAAGGTAATCCATTGCGAGCGTTGGATTTGACTCAAAATTAACTTTGCCTATCTGCTCTTTAATCAAAATTTTTGCTGATTCTTTTTCTTTCTCAATTAACCCGGAGTTAGGCAGGAGTTCAAGTAATTTAACCTGGTTATTGGTATAAGAAAGTGTATCCCCAAGGTAATAAGACTCCTCGACAGCGTTATTATAATAATGGAGCAAGTTTTCGTTATTTTCAGCAAGTTCTGCAAGTTTTGTAAGGAAAGAATTCTTTATGCTGGGATTTCCTTTTAATACTGATAATACGTGTAAGCTGGATTGTTTTATTTGTTCGTCGTTAAACGTGCGTTCATATATAATTTTCCACAGGCTTATATGCTTAAATCCAAAATTATACTGGTCATATACTACAATTATGCCGCTGTTAACAAGCAGCTGCATGATCTGCTGCATTTCTTTTTCTTTAATTCCTGTGGCCATTTCAATTAATTTAGGAATAAATTTCATGCCAAGCAGGGCAGCTATAAAAATAACGTTTAGTGCCTGGGGTGATAGTTTTTCTATAATTGATAACCTTTGCATAAAAAGGCCGTGCAGCTCAGGGTTGATAGCAACATCCTTGTACTCCGATTTAAATTTAAGCTCCTGTTGATCCGGGTATATGGCTCCGAGTTGGAATAAATACCACAATGCCTGTTCAACATAGATAGGCATTCCTTTTGAGTTGCTGAAAATTCTGTTCTTAAGGCTTTCCGGCAGAATATTCTGGTTATTCAGCATGGTAAGCATTACAGCATCGAGTTCCGGACTGGTAAGCGGCTTAATAAGCAGCATGGCCATTTTTTGTGAGGATATTTCAGCAGGGAACAGCTTGGCAATATTTGTCACAGGAGAATGATTTATAATCATGAAATTTTTATTAGCAAGGAAATCCTTTTTGAGCAGGTATTTTAAACAGTCAAAAGAAGCTTTATCAATATATTCAAAGTCATCAACTATTAAAACCACTCTGGTTTTTTTATTGAATGCGGTAATGATTTCATGAAAAGCTTTATAGATTTCGTTACGATTTTTTTCGATTGAGTTGTCGTTTTCTTCGTGTTCATTCAGGACAATTTTGTACATAGCCTTTAACACGGCTTCATCAGTTACTTCAAGGCTTGTTTCAAAGATTTTTTTAAGAGATTTTTTTATGTCGTCGTTATTTAGTGAAAAAACCGGAATTCCAAAAAGCGCGCTTATTAAGTCCTGGAAAAAAGCGTAGGGAATATGCTGTTTATAGGGTTCACACATTCCGTTGATCCAGGTTATTTTTTGGTTTTTTAATAATTGTGACGCTGAACTTACAACAGTGGATTTTCCCAGTCCTTCAGGGGCGCACAGGCTTATTAAATAACCTTTATCTGATTTTGCGAGCACATCCGTGAGGAATTTTATAGCTCCATTTCGGGTTACTTCTTTTTTCAGCTCAATTACAGGGCTCTCTTGTTTTTCGGGTTCGGGTTCTGATTGAATTTGAGGCTCAGGCTTTATTTCCGGTTCTTTTTCCTGTTTAACTTTAATAAGTTCAAAACCGCATTTCCTGCAATTCTTAATATGCGGAAAATTTGGGGTTTTACAATCGGGACAAAACCTTATAAGGATTAAATTACACTTTACACACTGTGGTTGTCCAAGCTTGTTAGGCTCTTTACATCTTGGGCAAATTGTTTTCAGCTTAAAACCACAACTCGGGCAGACTACCTCTTCGGTTGAATTTTTCCCCTTGCACTTAGGGCAGATCATTTTCGTTCCTTTTAAGGTCATATTCATCTTATGTGAATTATTATAGCACTTAAAGATGTTATAATAATCCCGGAGGAGGAAAAGCCATGGAATGCAAGAAACAGGATAATTTAAATGACTGCACATGCAGTTATATGTCATGTTCAAAAAGGGGATTGTGTTGCGAATGCGTGGCCTCTCATCGGATGAGTGGGGAAATCCCGGGGTGTTTTTTCCCGGCGGACGGGGAAAAGACCTATGATAGGTCGATAAGGAATTTTATTAAGTATAGTAAATAACAAAGAAACCGGCTTAAAGCCGGTTTCTTTGTTTATATTTTGCCTGTTTATATTATAAAAAGTGGCTGGTATCTTGGATTACCGTTAACGGTAACATTTGGGTTTATCCCGGTAAATGGATTGTATTGAATTGTGTCATTTTTGTTTAAGTTGAGTATTGTATTGTCCCCTCGATAGTTAGATACGTTAACTGTTGTCCGTCCTGCTGCGCCGTTTACAATGTTGTTGCCGTATTTATTGTCGAAGGTTGATAAATCAACGTAGTTATTTGAGCCGGGTCTCGTGGTTACTACGTTGTTGCCGGTTCCGGGTCTAAAGATATTTTGTGTGCCGAAGCCGCCACCGATTTGCCTGTCACTACCGGATGCGCCAACCATTGTGTTTCTGGTTCCAAAACCATTGCCGCCTATTTGTAAATCATTTCCCCATCTGCCGTTCATGTAGTTATTGACTCTATAACCGCTGCCGCCTCTTTGTACATCAGGCCCTATGCCACCGAACATAGAATTATTCGCATAAGGGCCGCCCCAACCTTTTTGATGCACACCTGGACGCGGCATAAATGCCGGTAAAATCGGGCTTCTTAATGCTGAATAGGTGCTAATTGATGAATACGCACTAAAACCATAACTTGCAAAAAAACCTGCCATAAATACCTCTCCTCTTTCTCTCTTTCCTCTACACTATTACCAATAAAATTCGTTACCTTTTATACCTCTTGTTTTTATAAAAACAAAAACATGAAAAAAATTGCCATCTTAGAGAAAAGGTTTTTAATATTTGTTTACATATGGGTTAATAAGTGTTTCTAATTATGAATTCTATGAACGGTGAAGCAAAAACACCAATAAGAATAACACCCGCCACAGTAACAGCAAGTATTGCCCTTAATGCTAAAGGCGATTTGGTTATTTCAATGTATTGGGTTTTGTCTTCCGGCTGGACATACATGGCTTTAATGACCCGTACGTAGTAAAAAAGAGCAATTACAGTATTAATAAGGCCAATAACTAAGAGAGGAATGTATTCGTAGCCTGCCATAGTCACAACCGTAAACAGGTAAAATTTGCTGAAGAATCCAGCTGTAATCGGAATCCCAGCTAAAGAAAGCAGGCAAAGAGTTAAACCAAGAGCGTAATACCTGTGTTTGTATGAAAGACCATTGTAATCATCAACATTTTCTTTGCCTGTGATAGTTGCAAAGATTTCTACAGCGGCCCACACTCCAAAATTCATGAATAAATATGTTATTAAGTAGAACATAACTGCTGTAACACCGTCGTAAGACAGGATAGCCAGCCCCATAAGAAGATAGCCCGCATGCGCGATTGAACTATATGCCATTAACCTGCGGATGTTTTGCTGCCTTAATGCTGCAATGTTTCCTACTGTCATTGTTATTGCTGCAAAAACAGAAATTATCATGCTGACAAGTACAGTATCAGGGAATAACATGCTTATAAACCTTATTAACGCCGCAAATCCCGCTGTTTTTGAAACTACTGATAAATATGCGGCAACCGGTAAAGGCGCTCCTTCATATACGTCTGGCGCCCAGGAATGAAAAGGGACAGCGGAAATTTTAAACCCAAAGCCCGCCAGTACAAATAAAAATGCAACAACCACGATTAAATTCAGGTCAGAATTATTCAAAAAATATCCTATAAGGTTGAGATTAGTGTGGCCTGTAAGGCCGTAAATGAATGAAAACCCATACAGCATTATCCCTGAGGCGGCAGCTCCGAAAATAAGGTACTTTAATGCTGCCTCATTGCTTAATCTGTTAAATTTTGTATAACCAGTCAAAGCAAAACTCGATATGCTCAGGGTTTCCAGGGCTATAAACAGCATAATTAAGTCATTTGCGCCGCAAAGTAACATTGCACCCAGCGTGGCAGTCAGTAAAAGAAAATAGAACTCGCCTGTGCTCCTGATATAGTCTTTCGAAAGAAAAATAGTGACTATAGTACCCAGCAGGATAATTATTCTGAACATACTGATGAAATTGTTAGAAACAAATGCGCCGGAAAAGACTTCTCCTGTTGTAACAAAGCCAGTTGCCACCATTGCCAGGATAACGCCCAAAAAACTCACCCAGACAATAACATTTTGCTGTTCCTTTTTTAAAGTAAAGCTCAAAATCGCGATTATTAGAATAAATATAGTTAAGATTATTTCAGGTAATAGTTCCATTTCACACTCCCAGGTTCATCACATTTTTTACAGTAGGTACAAAGATGTTGGTTAGTCCTGATGGGTTCACTCCAAATACTACAATTGCAAGGACTAACGATATTAATATGACCAGCTCATGCGGTGTTGCATCGGTAAAATGCGCCCATTTATCAAATATATTGCCGAAGAATATTCGCTGGAACATCCACAAAATATATACGGCGGTAAAGATCACTCCTATCGCCGCAATTACAGTCATTATCTGTATGTTTTCAGTGTATGAAATAAATGCACCGTAGAAAGTGAGCGTTTCTGCGACAAATCCTATTAACAGGGGCAGGCCTAAACTCGCAAGCGCAATAATCATGGACAAATACATCATCTTTGAGGCATTCTGGCCAAGGCCTCCGAGTTCTGAAATTTCTCTTGTGTGGGTTCTCAGGTAAATCATACCGACTATCATAAAGAGCCCGGCGCTGATTATGCCGTGGGCAATCATCTGGAAAACCGCACCTGATACGCCTGATATGTTCATTGCGCCGAGGCCTAGCAGGACTATGCCCATGTGGCTCACGCTGCTGTAGGCGACCAGCTTTTTCAGGTCTTTTTGCGCTAAGGCAACAATTGCAGCGTAAATAATGTTTATAACGCCGAGAACAACTACTATTGGGGCTAAAATTTCCATTATTTCAGGTAAAATTTGCAAATTCATCCTAATGAGGCCATACCCTCCCATTTTTAGGAGTATTCCGGCTAATAGCATACTTACAGGTGTTGGTGCATCAACGTGCGCGTCAGGCAGCCATGTGTGGAATGGTACAACCGGCAGTTTAACCGCAAATGCAAGGAAAAAGCCGATAAAAGTGAGTATTCCAAACGTTGTAGGATATATGACGTCTTTCATATAAGTGTATTTATTGAGGTCAAAAGTTATAGCCCCTGTCTGAGTCATATTAAAGAACACTATGGCAAGGATTGCGGCCACCATGAATATGCTGCCGCCAAATGTATAAAGGATAAACTTCATGGCAGAGTATTCTTTTCTTCCTGTGCCCCAGATTGAGATCAGGAAAAACATTGGGATGAGTTCTATTTCCCAGAAAAGGATGAATAGGAACAGGTCTTTTGCTACAAACACACCTAGTATAGCGGTTTGTAATATGAAAATCAAAGAATAATAAAGTTTATGGCGTTTAGTTATGCTGTATTTACTTGCTATCATAGCAAGCAATACAAGGAATGTGGTCAGTACGATCATTATAACTGATATGCCATCCACGGCAACCGAGTAATTTATACCTACACGCGTAATCCAGGGCACAGTTTCCTCAAACTGAAAGCCTTTTACCAGAGGGTCAAAAAGCCCGATAAAGAACAGGGAATATATAAATATAAATCCTGCAAAGCCTTTGGCAAAACGTCTTATTTTGACTTCATTCTGTGGAAACCACGGCCCGAATATGATCCCGGCGCCTATTAACGGTAAAAATATTAAGAATGATAACGATAGAAGTTCCATATTTTCCTCTTACATCCATAACCATTGAATCAAAACAAACACTAACATCAGTCCGGCCAGGCCAGCGAATAACAGTGCCAGATAAGTCTGCATCTGCCCGGTCTGCAATTGGCTTAAAAGCCAGCTTTCAAACCGCTTCTTTGCTCCTATAAAGTTTACAATCCCATCAATTACATATTTATCAAAAGCTGCCAGGGTTTCAGTAATCGGCAGGAATATATTATCTATAGCCCAGTAGTAATATGTGTCCATATTTAACAGCTTTAAAGGTCTGACAGACTTGGTATAAAGAGCTTTTGCAAGGAATACGCCCCCGGCTGCTATTAAAAGTGATATTAGAGGCAGTAATAAACTTTCATGATGTTCGCTTACGTAGCCTAGGTACTTATCAATAGGTACAAAACCTATAATTGCTGAAGGTACAGCTAGAATTATCAGGGGTATTGTCATTACTTTCGGGGAGTTGTGCGGGTGAGCATGTCCTCTGTATTCCCCTTCAAAAGTAAGAAAATAGCTCTTAAACATATAAAATGCTGTTAACAGCGCAACAAAAAGCGCAATTACAAGCAGCGCTGTATGGTGAGCGTCATATAAACCTGAGAAAATCTTTTCCTTTGACCAGAAACCGCTCAAAAGCAGGCCTGAAATCGCTAAACATCCGATTAAATAGGTATATGCAACTACCGGCATGTGTTTTCTTAAGCCTCCCATATAGCGCATATCCTGCTGGTCGCTTAAACCATGAATAACTGCGCCTGAGCAGAGGAAAAGCATTGCCTTAAAATAGGCGTGTGTAGTAAGGTGGAACATTCCGGCCGCCATTGCGCCGGCTCCCATTGCCATTACCATATATCCAAGCTGGCTACAGGTCGAATAAGCCAGGGTTTTTTTAATATCATTCTGTGTAACTGCAATTATTGCAGTTAAAAGTGCGGTTATTGCACCAACCCATGCAATTGTCATCATAATATCGGGTGATGCTTCAAATATCGGGTATGCCCGTGCAATCAGGTAAACGCCTGCTGCTACCATTGTTGCGGCGTGGATTAATGCGCTGATAGGCGTGGGGCCTTCCATTGCGTCAGGAAGCCAGGTATGCAGAGGGAATTGTGCGCTTTTTGCAATAGGGCCAAAAAATATTGCCAAGGCTATTAAAAAGTAAATTTCAGGCCCGGCAACTGAAAGCACGTATTCTGAGGCTGGTTGTAATGCTGTAAAACCTAAGTAGATTTCTCCGCTGTTTTGCCACCATTGAAGTGAAAAATAGAAAAACGCAATAATCCCGATTAAAAATCCAAAATCCCCAATCCTGTTCATTATAAATGCTTTTGTGGCAGCATGTGCTGCGGATGGGCGTCTGAACCAGAATCCTATCAGCAGGTAACTTGAAACCCCAACCAATTCCCAGAAAATATATGTCTGGAAAAGGTTGCTGCTCAATACCAGGCCGAGCATGGAAAAGTTAAACAGGTTTAAATAAGCAAAAAACCTGTGATAGCCATCGTCTTTGTTCATATAGCCGTGGGAATATACTTGTATTAAAAGGCTAACGCTTGTTACAACAAGCAACATCAGCGCTGTAAGGTTATCAATAAGCCAGCCGACAGATAACTTTAAAGCTCCGACATTAATCCAGTACATATTCTGGGAAAAAGGCTCAGTTGCCCCAAATGTCCAGAAAAGTATGAACAATGACCATATAAACCCTATGAAGGTGCTTATGCAGGTAAGCCAGACTGTGTACTTTTTATCTTCATATACAGCCAGATTTCTTCCTAATGTGATAATTAGGAATACCCATAAAGGTAAAGCCGCTATTATTCCTGCGTTTTCAACAAAAAATTCCAGCATTATCCTCTTAATTCCTTATATTCTTCTGTGTCAACCGTTGGTTTATTTCTGTACAGGGCTATAAGTATTGCTAGCCCAAGTGCCGCTTCAGCAGCGGCAACTGCCATAATGAATATCGCAAAAACCTGTCCTTTCAAGTCGCCAAGGTCAGTATAATTAGCAAAAGCCACAAAGTTTATGTTTACAGCGCTCAGGATGATTTCTATTGACATTAGTACCCTGATTACGTTTCTTGTGACAATAAGTCCCAGAATACCAATGCAGAACAGCGCTGCGCTGAGGATAATATAGTGTATTAACCCGACATCCAAGATTTTTACTGCTATTTCCGTTATGTTCATTACAGTACTTCCTCAATAATTCCTAAATTTTTCTCTAATCTTTTTATATCATCTTCATAAAGTTTAGGATATTTTTCAGCCATTTCTTTGTAAATATCCAGACATTCACTTAACAATTCATGCGCTTTTTTGAAATCCTTTAAATTAGCCTGCAAAAGGCCAAAGTTATGTAAGGTTGAGGCCAGGCTGGGCTTATAAGCGGACGAGTTTTCTTCTACAAGTTTTCTTTTTATGGTTAAACATTCTTCATAGATACTTAATGCCAGCTCAGGTTCGTTTAAATCCGTGTGCAGGGTGGCAAGATTATTTAATACCAGCGCTATCCTGGGTAAATATACTGAAGGATTTTCCTCCGCAAGCTTTTGTCTTATATTGATGGACTCATGATAGTAGTTCTTTGCTTTATCATATTCTTTCAGGTCATACATTAAGCTGCCATAGTTATTATAGCTCATTGCAAGGTCAGGTAAATAACTGGAAGGATCTTTTTCTGCAAGTTTTTCCCTTATATCTATGGATTCTTCGTATAATTTCCTGGCTTCTTCATGCTCTTTTAAATCCCTTTGCAGGCTGGCCAGATTGTTAAGCACTTTTGCAACAATTGGTGAATAAACCGAGGGACTGGTTTTCGATAGCTGTCTGTAAGAATCCAGTGACTCTTTATAGAGTTGTCTTGCTCGGTAAGGTTCATTTAAGCTGATATACAGGTTTCCAAGGTTGTTAAGGCTCATTGCAAAATCAGGCAAGTATGCTGACATGGCGGATGGGCTTTCCTTAACCAGGGTTTTTCTTATTTCAAGAGCTTCTTCATAATATAATCTTGCTTTATCATATTCTTTAAGATCTCTTTGCAATGTACCAAGATTATCCAGCGTCATAGCAAGGGAAGAAAGATGTATGGAGGGCCTTTTTTCAGCAAGATCCCTGTATAGTATAAGGGCTTTTTCGTAATAATCCTGAGCTTCATAAAAATTGTTTAAATCACTTTCAAAATGCCCGAGGTTGTTAAATATTAGAGCTTTTTTTGATAAATATATCGAGGGATATTTTTCTGATAATTCTGTGATAATTTCAAGTGTTTTTTGGTATTGTTGCCGGGCTTTATCGTATTCTTTTAAGGAGCTATGCAGGTTTCCAATACTATTGTATGTCATTGCAATGTCAGAGAGAAAAGCAGGGGGTGATTCTTCATGAAGTTTTATTCTTATGTCCAGTGTTTCCTGTAGGAGTTCTGCTGCTTTGTCAAATTCATTCATGTTTTTTTGCAAAGCGCCCATGCAGTTAAGGCTATTGGCAAGATAAGCACGGGAAGCTATTTCACCATCCTGTGCAACCTCTCTTTTTATTTTAATAGCCTCATCAAAATATTTTTCTGCTTCATTGAATTCATTTAAGCTTTTTTTTAGATTTCCGAGGCTATTCAGGGTTTTAGCTCGGTCCAGGAGAGTTCCCTTTATATTAATAGCTTTATTTAAGCATTTTTTTGACTCATCAAACCTGTTGAGGATGAGATAGAGCCTTCCCAGATTATTCAGGGTCTCTAAATCGTCTTCTTTCATGCCTATTGCTTCATTTAAGTATTCATTAGCTTTTTCATATTCATTTATGTCAATTAGCATATCGCTATAATTATTTAGGATTTGAATTTTTTCGCTCAGGTATTCTTCAGGAAGCTGTCTTGCAATCGTAATGCATTCCTCAAATAGTTTTTCGGCTTCATTAAAATTTTCTGTTTCCTTTTTTAAACAGGCAAGTTCATTCAATTTTCTAAGATTTTTAATATCCATTTTATACTTTTTCTCTGGTCTCAGTTTCAGCGAGTTTTTTTTCTACTTCTTTAAGCTGGTTTTTGTTGGGTAAGTTGAAAGCATCATGTTCCATCTTTTTATTTCTTTGTCCAAATGCGCCAAGGCTGATGCCGTAAGAAATAACCATTAATGCCACCACAATTTTTATTCCCAGGTATTGTTCAGGCAAAGGCACAAAGAAAAGTAATGTTAAACCAAATGCAACTATTAAAATAAGCTGTTTCATTGTGATTTAGACTCCTTGTTTTTAATTGCAATTACTACTGCACCGATTATTGCCGCAAGAAGCAATAGCGATAATACTTCAAATGGTAATACATACGTAGTAAGCAATGCGTTACCTATAGTTGAGGTTGTGCCTTCAGTCTGAAGTCTTTGTATGACCTCGTCTGAAGGTTGTTGTAATGCAAATGTTGCCAGGATTGATGAAACGATTATTGTTAAAAATAATAAACCGGCAGAGCCAAGAGCAACAATAGAGCGGAATTTTTTAGCTATCCATAGCTCTTTGTCTTCACGTGTGCCGGTCAGCATTATTGCGAATATCATAACAATGGTTATGCCGACCGCGTAGATGATTATTTGAGATACAGCGACAAAGTCAGCATTTAATAGTACAAAAATTCCTGCTACAGAAAGAAATGCGAGAATCATTGCCACAGCAGAGTATACTATTCTATGCAAAAACACGACTCCCAACGCTGAAACCAGCAGTACACCTGCTATTAGAAAGAAAAATAATGAATATATTATGTCCTTGATTTCCATTTTTCCGACTCCTCCGGGCTTAAGGTAAGCGCTTTTTTGTCATATACCAGCGTATTGCGTGAATAATCAGCTAACTCAAACTCTTTTGTCATTACAAGTGCCCCTTTAGGGCAGGCCTCTGTGCAGTTACCGCAGAATATACAACGGCCAATATCTATAGTGAACTCTTTAACCTCTTTTCCTTCTTTTTCAATCTGTATCAGGTCAACGCAGGGGCATACTTTCTGGCAGGTCATGCAGCCAAGGCAGATATCAGAGCCGTCAGGATTAGTTAAAAGTGCGAGCCTTCCTCTGTACCTCTCGCCTAATTCTGGCTTTTTTTCAGGGTATTCGAGAGTGATGGGCTCCCTGAAGAAGTGTTTCATTATTGTGGCCATCCCTCTGGCTATTTCCACAACTGCGCTTATTGTTTTATTTATTTGATTTATCATTGTTTTTCCTTTTGTCCGTCACCCTGAACTTGTTTCAGGGTCTTTCTAATGTGGCAATTATAACTCTTTTGTTTTCCATTTTCCTTTGTCTTTTTCGAAACCTTCTTCTTTAACTTTTTTTGTACTTAATTCTTGAATGGTTTTCAAATAATTTTTTATGTTTGGTTTCTCTTTTTTAGATATATCCTTAATACTTAATTTATTTTCATTAGTAATCCACTTTTTTATAATATATTGCACATATTCTTTATTAGTTAAAGGATTGATATATCTGATTTCACAAAGAAAATACCTAGTTTGAAATGATACAGGATCATAATAATATGCATAGTTGGAAAAATTTTTCTCAAAGGTTTCAGAATTGTTGAATATTAAACTAGATGATTCTAAAATTTTTAAATATTCTACATTATAGTTATTTTTTTCAAGATCATTTTTATCTAAAATCAAAATTTTAGATAAAAATTCTTTTGCTGGATCATTTCCGATATTTTTAAAGTCAAACTGCAGATAAATAGGTTTATCGCCATTTTGTTTTTTATTAATTTGAGATATATTCTTTAGTTTTATTTCTTGATTTACATTTTCTTGTTCTAAAAGATTGACGTCTAAATAAAAATAAGGCCTATTCCTGAAAGTTACTGCATCTATATTTTTATATGCGTAAATTGCTGAAACAGCTGCCGCAATTGTTGAAATAATTAAAGCAATTAAAGACCAATTAATTGTTTTTAAATCTAATTCAGGCATATTACTCCTTGCAATGACACTTTTTGCTTGTCAGTGTCACCTGTAAGACCCTGAAACAAGTTCAGGGTGACGATGTAGGTTAACCTATCGCACAATGCGATAAGTTCCGAACTAGTCACAATTTGTGACCAGTTTGAATTTTTAATTATTTTATTTAAATTAGTTTTCATAATTGACCTAAGAATTTAATTACTGAAACTATTACTAAATTGCCAAGTGCCATTGGCAACAGGAATTTCCAGCTAAACGCCATAAGTTGGTCTGCACGCAGCCTTGGCAGGGTTGCACGGATCCATATTATTGTAAAAATAATTGTATAAACCTTTGCCACAAGCCAAAACGCCTGCTCGATATGTATTAATGCAGGTATTTGTGTCAAATAAAAGCCTAATGGGGATGTATAACCGCCTAAAAATAGCGTTACAATTAACACACTGATTATAAACATAGCTGCATACTCTGCTAAAAAGAATAAAGCAAATTTCATGCCGGAATATTCGGTGTTGTAACCGCTAACCAGCTCACTTTCAGCTTCCGGCAGGTCAAATGGAATTCTGTTCACCTCTGCAATACAACAAATAAACAGCACAATAAACCCAATAAATGCAGGCCACATATTCCATGTAAATATACCTCCACCCTGAGCTTTGACTATATCTATCATATTAAGACTTCCTGCCAGCACTGCAATACTTAAAACAGCAATTACCAGCGGGATTTCATAGCTGATAGCCTGTGCTGCAGACCTCATGCCGCCAAGCAGTGAATACTTATTATTACTTGACCAGCCTGCAAGCACTATACCAACTGTGGTCAGAGAGGATAGGGCAAATACTAAAAATAGCCCAACAGCAAGGTTTATTGCAACTAAATGTTCTGTAAACGGCATAAGTCCATATATTACCATCACAGGAGCAAATACAACTATTGGCGCAAGGGTAAAAAGAATCTTGTTGGTTTCGCTGGACATAATGTCTTCTTTAAAAAGAAGTTTTATTGCGTCTGCGAAAGTCTGTAGCCAACCGCCGGGGCCGACTCTGTTCGGTCCTTTTCTTATTGTAAGCCAGGCCAGCACTTTTCTTTCCATTAAAACAAGGAATATAACAACAAACACGAGCAATGCCGCAACGCCAATAAATGGAATTACTGGCCAGATAAACGCAAATATATCGTTTAAAGTAAAGCTTAAATCAAACATTATCTGTCCACCTCCGGCAATACAACGTCCAAACTTCCAAAGATCGGCATTAAATCAGAGTAATTTTTATCTTTAACAAGCTCAGGTAGTACCTGTACTGATGAGAACGATGGTGTTCTCCATTTTACCCTGTAAGGCTTGTTTGTTCCATTGCTTACAATGTAGCATAGTGTTATACCTCTTGGCGATTCAATCATGGATGTGGCTTCACCCACAGGTGGTTTGAACACGATCGGGTTTACCTTTTTGCCGACTAACTGCATATCAAAGCCGCAATGTTGGCATTCATCTTGGTTACAGCCGCAGTTTACTTTTTTTACCCTTAATCTTTCAGGAATACCGCCCGGGATTTTTTCAATAGCTTCTTCAATCAGCCTGATTGATTCTCTCATTTCGGCAATTCTTACTATATACCTGTCATAGCTATCACCGGATTGTGCAAGGCACGGCTTAACATCGAGTTCACCATAAACTGAATATGGGCTGGACTTTCTTAAATCAAGGTCTACTCCTGATGCTCTGATGTTTGGGCCGGTAATACCGTAATCAATGCCTAATTTTGGTGTCATAACTCCTATATCCTTTGTTCTTTCGAGGAATATGGGGTTTTTGGTGATAATAGCCTCATATTCATCAAACAATGCAGGCATTTTTTTGCATAAATCAAGGGCCTTGGCTATCCAGCCATCCGGAAAGTCCTTTTTAACTCCGCCAAAAGTGTAGAAATTATACATCATACGCTGGCCGGTAAGCTCTTCAAACAGGGTAACTATCTCTTCTCTTTCTCTAAATACATAAAACAGCGGCGATGTTGCTCCAAGATCGAGTAGGAACGAGCCTAGCCACAGCAAATGTGAGGCTATCCTGTTGAATTCCATAGTAATGAGCCTGATGTACTCGGCTCTTTTCGGCACTTTCAGTCCTGCGATTTCTTCCACCGCATAGCAGTAAGCTGCCTGGTAAAAGAAGCTGGACAGATAGTCCACCCGGTCAACCATTGGTAAATACTGAGTGTATGATCTGCTTTCAGCAAGTTTCTCTTTTCCCCTATGTAAATACCCTATTACAGGCTTTGTATCTCTTATTATTTCGCCTTCCAACGTCATTATCAGCCTTAGAACCCCGTGTGTGCTCGGGTGCTGGGGCCCAACGTTTATTAGCATGTCTTTTTTAATAAGATTTTCTATCATCTCTCGTTCCAGCAGAGCCTTTCATCATTGTTAATGTAATTTTTCCTGAGAGGGTGACCTTTCCAGTCAATTGGAAGCAGGATTCTTTCCATTTCAGGGTGATTTTTGAAATTTATACCTAAAAGGTCGTATGTTTCGCGTTCATGCCAGTTTGCAGCAGAATATATTTCACTCAGTGAATCAATTTCAGGGTTGTTTTTGTTTAGCTTTGCTTTTAGCATTAATTTTTTACTTGAAGATGTAGAAAGCAAGTGGTATACAATCTCATAGTATTCTTGCATGTCAGTACCTAAAACAGATATAAGCATATCGAATTCCTTTTTTAAGGAATTCACTGTTTCTAAAATATTTTCAGGCTTTACTTCAATTACTTGCAACTTTTTGTACCCCCCAGTGTATAACCTCAATTTCAGGATCAGGCAGTAAAATTTCGCATTCCCTGGTGTCAGGATGAATTACCCGGGGCTTGTGTGCTTCGAGATACTTTTTCCTATCAAGCAGGGTTTCTGTTTTCATTTTTTTTTGTAGTTTAATTATTGCATTTAACAAAGCTTCCGGTCTTGGAGGGCAGCCGGGTAGATATACATCAACCGGTATGAGCCTGTCTACTCCCCGAACAACGGAATATGAGTCGTTTTCGTACATTCCGCCGGTTACACAGCATGCCCCCATTGCAATAACATATTTTGGTTCAGGCATCTGTTCGTAAAGCTGTACAAGGGCTGGCGCCATTTTATGCGTTACTGTGCCTGCTGTAATCATTAAATCAGCCTGTCTTGGGCTGGCTCGGAACACTTCAGAGCCGAACCTTGCAATGTCAAAACTTGCCGCACTTGCTGATATCATTTCTATTCCGCAGCAGGATGTCGCAAAAGTAACTGGCCATAAAGAGTTTGATCTTGCCCAGTTATATACAGTATCGATTGCTGTAAGAATTATACGCATTAATATCTCCTAATGCCCCCTATTCCCACTTCAGGGCGTCTTTTTTCCAGGCGTAAACCAGCCCGATAACTAGTATTCCTATGAAGATTAGTGCTTCCACCAGTGCGAACAGCCCGAGTTTGTTATATACTACTGCCCACGGGAAAAGGAAAACCGCTTCTATATCAAATATTAAGAACAACAGAGCGTAAAGGTAGTACTTCACATCAAACTGAATTCGTGAATCGCCGAACGGTTGCATGCCGCATTCGTAAGTCTTTTCTTTGAATTTGCCGGGGGCTTTTGGTTGTACAATCCAGCTCATAACAAGCGCTGCGCACGCAAAAGCAACTGAAAACCCTATAAACGCTACTAAAATCCAATATCCCTGAATATACAATGTTTCACCCTTTTCTCGCTCACAATAAAAATTTATCTCAAAAATATTTACATATCAATTTTATTAAGATTATTATTAATAAGGAGTTAAAAATGAAAAATATTTGCGTATATTGTTCATCCAGCAACCTGATTGATCCTGTGTTTTTTCAGGCGGCGAAGCAGTTAGCGGTTACTATCGCCAGTAAACAGCACCGGCTGGTTTTTGGAGTGGGGTGTGTGGGTTTGATGGGGGAGTTGGCCAGGACTATGCACGACTTCGGCGGGCATGTTACGGGCGTGATACCTCACAGGTTGAATGTGCCGGGGATTTGTTATGAAAATTGCGATGAGTTAATTGTTACAAAAGACATGCGCAAGAGAAAGCATAAAATGGACGAGGTTTCTGATGGTTTTATCGCGTTGCCGGGGGGATTTGGCACACTTGAGGAAATTTCTGAGATGATAACGGGCAAGCAGTTGGGTTTCCATAACAAGCCGCTGGTTTTTCTCAATACCAACAACTTTTATTCACCTCTGATAGATTTTTTCGAGCAGATGTATGCGTACAACTTTGCAAAACCAGAGTCTAGAAGTCTTTATTTTGTTTCAGACAAGCCGGAGGCGTGTATTGAGTATATAGAAAAATTCATCCCTGAAGAGATTTCGGAGAAGTACGAGCGGAAGGTGTAGTTATGCACTTATTCTTCTTTCTTTAACGAAGCCTCTACTTGTTCAACAATCTTTAATAACGATTTTTCGGAAAGTTCCGAGCCGGTAAAATCCTTAAGAATTTCCTTTTCTGTTTTAGTTTTCCCATATTTAAATATATTTTCGGCTAGAAGCGGTTTTATAACCTCGCTTATTGGCCTTTCCCCTGCTTTTTCCTTTATTGAATCGTATAACTGGCTTGATATCATATCTGCCGCTAAATATATATTATGATAACCAGGATTTTCTATATACTGAGTCGAGGATTCTTGTATTATATGTTTTAATTCTTCGTTAGATTTTTTTAATTCATTATCAGGGATTTCGTATATATTTTTTTCCTTATATATTTGATCTATAGAGGCATATAGATGAGAAACGGCATATATAGGATAAAAGTCTTTAATTTGCTCTATATCCTCATTTGTTAATTCTAATTCTTCTTTTAAAAGTTCTGGTTCTTTTAAATAAATATCTTCAAAGAGTTTTGCTATTCCTTCTGTCAGACTTGTAGAAGAATACCCTCTATCTAATTTGTGCAGAGTTTTAGGAAGGGATAGCTCATAAACTGCATGCCCAAATTCATGATTTAAAAGACGTAAAGATTCTATATCATTATCTTTTGCATTAGCGAATACTTTAACATTATTAGGGCTATCTATTGGAGAGATATTCCATGTATTAGGAAGTTTATTTGGATTTGGATAAAGGTCAAGTTCCAAATTCCCTTTATTAACATAATCATCAATATCCCAGCCAAGTTTTTTAAATAATGTTTTGCTAATTTCTTCAGGCGATTTACCTGTTTTAAAAATTATTGGTTTTATTAAGGTTCCATAGTAATAGTTATCAAAATCAGGGTTTTCAAGTAATTGAAAGTATATCGGCTCAACTCGTTCTTTAAGTTTATCTAATTTTTTAAAATGATTGTCTAAATCCACATCATATTCTGACTTAAATTTATACTCGTAGTAATTTTTAAATTTTCGCCCTTTTTCTTCATACGTTTGTGTTCTTGCAAATTCATTTCTTGCTTTTATTAATTCAATATACTTTTCTATATACTCATCAGAATCTTTTTTACCATTAAGTATAAGTTGATTAAGACCTCCCTCGCCATTTATAATTTCTTCTTCTTTCCCAGGCTTAAAGGAGGTTGGTTTAAAAATTTTAGCAATATGATTATGATGCCTTTTTAAATCTTTGTCGTTTATTCCACCAGTTTCAAATTCTTTTAGTGCAGCGGATACATTATCCCCGGAATTAATAATATAAAAATTTAATGCTCCCATATAACCATAATATTCTTGCTTTGCTTTACTATTACTCATGTCTCTGTATCGTGCAAATTGTGCTTCATATCCCTTTTGTTGAAGATCAAAATAGAAATCCATTAAAACATTCCTAAATTTTATAAATGCTTGCTCATTAGGCGTATAAGTCCCTTTAAATGCAGGCCTATAGGTACTTATTACCATAGGATTTAAGCGTATAGGATAAATGGAATTAGAAGGTTTTTTCTGCTGTTTTGGTATGTTTTGATGCACAACAGGAAAATTATATGGATTAACTTGCATTTTCTTTCCTTAAGGCTCTTATTCTGTTTAAAGTTCGTAAATGTAAAAAGTTAACCTTTAAGAAGGTAAATTTTTAAAGTTTTCTTATAATCCCCCACTGGAAAGATGCTGAAACAAGTTCAGCATGACGGATGGGGCGGGGATAGGCTTGTATTTCACGTTAGATAGACCCCGGATCAAGTCCGGGGTGACTTTTTAAGCCCAGAGTGAGGGTTTAAGTTCGGGATGAAGGTTTTGTCCGGCACGACATGGGGGGTGTTTGGAAGATCAAAATTCAAACCCACATTGACAATGATATCAAAAAATGATATCATAAATTACAAGATGACTAAAAAAGACTTGAAATATTATTTAAATTTACATTGGACATTCCGTTTTGAATGGAGCGATGAGGATAATTGCTATGTGGCTTCTGTGGCTGAGCTGCCGGGCTGTATGTCCGACGGTGAAACAATTGAAGAAGCAACGAATATGATTAAAGATGCACTTCAAGAGTATATTGAAACTGCGATTGAATTGAATAAAGAAATCCCGGAGCCGCCTAGAGCCGAGGAATTTAAAGGCAGGATCCTTTTCAGGACTACACCGCAAAAGCATTACAAGTTGGTAAAAAAGGCAGCTTCTCAGGGGAAAAGTTTAAATAAATTCCTGGATGAAATTATTGAAAAAGAAATTGCTTAAATAAAAGCCAAACCCCCGCCAATGAGCGGGACTGTTTTAAATTTTTTTACTGCTATAGACAAGGTAATGTATTTAAATATGTATTTATAAATTTAATAAAATATTTAAATACATTTGTAACTTTATTTGATTTTACACTATCAATTTGAAAACTTTAAATGCATAGTGAGATGTGACCAAATATAATACTAAGAAAACCTTGAGGTCTTTCTGGTATTACGGCAAGTTTTACTAATAATTTCAAATAACTAAATGAGATGCTTAATGCTTAATTTTAAGTATTTAAGTATTTAAGCATTCATCATTTTTAAGAATGGAGGAAAATTATGTATAAACATACTCACAATAAATCTAAAAGTTTAGCAAAAGCCAGTAATAACTTTAATTTTTATGAAGATGAGCTTGAGCATCCAATTATCATTAATTCTCATGCGGCTTATAAAATTATGAAATTGCGATGCATGCAGTACATTCAGAAAAGAAGGAGCTAATTAAATGTTAAATAAAGAATTAAACAAAGTAAAAATAGCGACCAGGTTCGAACTGGAACGTTCGCCAGAATATGACACTTTTATCTTCAATTCAGCGCCAATTAAAAAATTGATAATGAATTTGACTGTTGTGGATGCTGAGATAGGATATGTTGATAAAAAGATAGATAAGCCAGGCGCTTATACTGAGTATACCCGCCTGGAATTTCTTAAATCTTTCAAAAATGCTGTTGAGCAGGAAAAGTTAATAGAGGTTTCTGCGAAGGAACTTTGGAAAAGATACATTTATATTCGTGAAAATAGCAGTAATAAGCTTGCAGATTATCGTTCCCTAATTGATATAAACCTGGAAATACAAATGTCACGTTAAGTAGATATCATTTTTATGATGGAGGAAATTATGTACAAAAATAATGTTCCCGCAGATTTAAGAGGAAACAGCAACACTTTTGATGTTTCTACAAATAGCATATTCGATTCTAATAATAATTTTAGGACTTTGAACTTAAAATATATGCATTATATTCATAGGAAAAAAGTTTTAAATAGCGGAAAGTTATTATGAGAATCAATTCATTTAAAGCAAATAAATTATTTCAGACTCAAAGTCTATTACCTACAAATCAGGCAGTGGATAGTGAACCCAATAAGCCTGTAGTATGGGATGAGAAGCGTATAATTATTGAAAATATTGCAGAAAGAAAAAAGCTAAGAAACACAACAATTATTGCTGCAGTCGGTAGCTCTATTTTTATGCTTGTTTTAAGCAAAGGAAAAATTAGTTTAGGTATTTTAGGGGCAATAATAGGCAGTTTATTAGGTTATACTATTGGACTTTTTAGATTAAAACTGGGGTGAAAGGATTTTAAAAAAGTATGAGCGGAAGGTGTAACGTGAGCTGTCAAAGATTTGTGTAAAATTTTTGTAATACTTGAGGAATTTTTGGAAAATTTTTTCCTTGATGGTCTTTAAAGAGATAGTTTAGTTTTTACAGTTAGTTAGTAAAATAATAAAAAGATAGGAAGAAATATCATGAGAATCAGTCCTTTTTTACAAAACAATTTAAACCAGTTCCAGCAAGCACGTTCAATTAGTTTTACCGCACGGGATGAAGCCCTGGAAAGAGCAAGAGCGATGAGAGGTTTGCACCCGTCTTCAACTTGGGATGATGTTGCGAAATATGACAAAAAATACAAAGGTTAATTTTATAAAAACCCCACTATTTCGTGGGGTTTAATTAATAAAAGTCTGGGGTGAAAGGATTCGAACCTTTGCATGGCGGAACCAGAACCCGCTGCCTTACCGCTTGGCTACACCCCAATGATTTTTGAAATGGTTTAACTAAAATTTATCTCAAAAATTTTTATAGATCAATTTTATTAAGATAGATTATTGTAGAAATCAGGTAAATTTTCCTTACTTATTTTTTAAGAAATCTATCATAACTTTTATTAACTCAATATCCCGTTCACAAAGACTATATTCATCTCTGATTAATTGTTCATACGTTAATGATTCATTTAAAGATAAAAATAACGATCCTTTGCCGGATAATAAATGATTTATATTAACAAGCAAATGTTCATTTAATAACGCTAAATAACTGGCTGGAGGGACATGTTCTCCTCTCTCGTAACTTGCTATTGTGCGTCCCGGAATTCCAATTAGTAGAGCTAGCTGCTCTATTGTTAATAATTTGAGTGATCTTATTTGCTTAAGTCTTTGCCGTAATAGCATTTTAGCGAACCTACGTGAAGATGTTGACAAGTTACATTATGGTGTTGTAATATATTTTTTGTTGAATATAATGGGTACATTGTGTTTAAATAAAAAATATAAAAATAATATTTTAATAATTTGTACACAAATTATTAAAATAATTAGATTTTATTTATTAATAACATCATGAAGGCAAACAAGTAAAAATACAAGTAAATTAATTACATAGGCATTATGTCAACTAGACTGCATTTTGCCCTAACTGAGGATTGGTGCAGTGTTTTTAAAACTTATAAAATCCTTTGTGCAGAATTGGGATTCTGCACAAAATGCTTTATTGAAACAAGAATTAGAACGTAAAAATAAAGTTTTGAAGAATATACCACGTAAGCTTAAAACCTACCTTACTTCAATAATAGGCTTCTCGGACCTGTTACTTGAAGAAGATCATAATACCTTAACAGACAAACAAAAATACTATCTGAATAATATAACAATCAGTGCAGGGCTTATAAATAAATCAATAAAAGATATATAGGGTCTTTAATAAGATATTAAAAGAGCTGTTTTAAAGATAATGCTGACTGAGTGTAGCGAAGAATCGCCATGTCGGTGCAGGCTGTCTTGAAAAATTTGATACAAAATAAAAAATGATTAAAATGACAACAAATAATTTAACATTAGACAAAAACATCATTACTGCCCTGGTATTTGGACATTTTTTGTGCGGAATATACAATTTTTTCATAAACCCAATTATGCCTTTATTGGCTGATAAACTTAATATATCACTTACTACGGTTGGTTTTTTATACAGTATTTCTTTTGCTATATTTCACCTAATTCAACCATTTATAGGTTATTTATCAGATTTGATGCCAAGAGCATATCTTGTGTTTTATGGAGTACTGTTATATTCAATCCCTATAGGGTTTTTAGGTTATGTAAACCAAATATGGTTATTAGCATTAATTGTTGTTTTGAAAGGATTGGGCGTGGCTTTTTATCGCTGTCAATCCGCAGCTATAGTAGGATATTTTAGTAAGGAAAAAATAAATACGATTTTTGCAATTTATATAGCTGCTATCGTTTTAGGCCACGGTACAGGACCATTGGTTTCTTCGTTTATTACTGAAAAATTTGGGCTGGAAGCCAATATCTTTGTTATGATTCCAGGTATTATTATGACAGCGTTAATTTATAAAATGTTCTTTGTAAAACCTGTTAATACAACAATACATAGAAAAGAAACCATTACAAATTATCCTGAAGTATTTAAATCCTTAATTCCTGTAGTTTTGTTTACTTCTTTCAGACATGTGTTTATGCTCTCCTTCCTGGTTTTTATGCCTTTTTTATGGAGAGAGTACAATATTTCTACCTTTACCATCGGGGTTTTATTTGGTTTGCTGATATATATTGGAGCAATAGCTGCTTTTACGGGTGGTTATGTATCAAATTTTATAAATAAAAGAATTGTATTAATGACGTCTGTGCTTTTTGCACTGCCTTGTTTTTTACTTGGAATATATTTTCTGAAAACTTCGTTTTTATTATCCTCTTTTTTCATAGTACTTATGGGATTTTTCGTTTCTATGCACCTTGCTGTAGATACAGTAGTTGCTCAAACGATAGCTCCTCAAAACAGAGCTTTAGCATCAAGCGCTATTGAAGGAACTGCGGTGGGAATAGGTTTTATAATGGTTACACCTGTTGGATTCATAGCAAGCATTTGGGGTATACAGACCACACTTGTTTTTCTTAGTTTTTCTCTTGTTTTATCAGCGTTTTCTGCAATGTTTATACCCGCAAAATATGTACAGTCCCGAATAAAAACATTATCTTAGTTTTTCTATAAAAAAACTGGGGTAAAAGGATTCGAACCTCTGAATGCCTGGACCAAAACCAGGTGCCTTACCGCTTGGCTATACCCCATTAGTTTTTGCTATTTTATTGTAGTGGAAATTACAAAATTTGACAATATTTGTTTGCCTGCTCTTGTGAGTATTGATTCAGGATGGAATTGTATACCCAACAGGTTATGGTATTCGCAGTGCCGTACTGCCATGACAACATCATCGTCCGTTTTTGCAATTATCTTTAATGGCGTCCTTTCAATGGAATTTTTATCTATTACCAGCGAATGATACCTTGTAGCGGTGAAGGGGTTCTCTACTCCCTTAAACAGGGGCTCGTCCGCTTCGTATGTTATTTGTGACACTTTACCGTGCATAAGGTATGGTGCTCTTACCACTTTTGCGCCAAAAACCTCGCCTATTCCTTGGTGGCCAAGGCATACGCCAAGTATAGGTACTTTGCCAGCAAAATAAGAAATTATGTCTTTGGAAACGCCGGCATCGTCGGGGGTTCCCGGCCCGGGGGAAATTATTATGTGTGAGGGGGCTAGGTTTTCCGCTTCTTCGGGTGTTATCTGGTCGTTCCTGTAAACCACGGATTCAGCGCCGAGTTCGCCTATGTATTGGACAAGGTTGTATGTAAAGGAATCGTAGTTATCTATTACGAGGATCATTAATGTTTTTCTCTTATCTGCATGAGTATATTTTTAACTTTTTTCTGCAAATTATCAATAGTGTCATTATTTTCTATAATGAAATCACCCTGCGGCTGTACATCTCGCGCTCTAATTCTTTTTAAGGCTTCTTCTTTGCTGAGGTTTCTTGTTTCCATTAATCTTTGAAGTCTTATATCCTCGTTAGCCGTCACCATAATTACATAATCAAACATGGTTTCCATATTTGCCTCATATAAGAGGGGAACCGACACAGCAACGAGTTTTTTATCCTTATTTTCTTCAAAAAATTCCTGCACAATTCGTTTGACTTCAGGGTGGATGATGCTTTCCAGCTTTTTTAATTTTTGTGTGTCTGAAAACACGATTTCCCCAAGCTGTTTTCTGTCTGTTGTAGCAAACAGGGCAAGGACTTTGGGGTTATTTTCAAGTATTTTATGCGCTACTCTGTCTGTATCAAGAGTAACTGCGCCTTCCTGCCGAAGAAACTCCTCGACAAGCGACTTTCCTGAAGCTATGGGGCCTGTGATTGCGATTTTAATCATAATGTTGCAAGACTTTAAAAATTTTTAAGATATGTTATACTTTAGTTAAAGGGCGAGGATGCCCTGCTAAGACATCCTCATTAAAAGCCCCTTTTAGAAGGAATTAAAAAGACTTAGTATTTCTACTAGGTCTTTTTTACCGTTTAGGAGGAGAATTATAACAGCAAGTATTATTAATTCCCGCTCGCTAAGGGCAAATTTTACCTTCACTCAGCATCACCTCCCTTCTCTGCCAGTTTCTACGTTTTGAGCGTAGCAGCAGGGGAAGTGTTCGGGGCTTACCCGTTTTAAGAATTATACCAAATAAGAACTCTTAAAGCTATGGGGCCTGTGATTGCGATTTTAATCATGTATTCGCCTTAGCTATCAAAAACAATTAATCCGGGAAAGATATAATAAGCTCAATAAACCAATAAACAGAAATTGGCATATAAATAAAACCTAAAACAACAACCGTTATTTGTTTTTTGTTAAAGGACTATTTTTTAAATAATCCTTTATTGAATATTTTATTGAAAGAATCCATATAATGACTGGAAATATATAAAATAATAATATTAAACCTAAACAATATAAAAAATCACTTATAGTTTGAGAGTTTTTAAGACCATATAAACTCAAGTGAAAAAACCATAAACCGAAACTGCCTCCCCATCCTGCCAGAAAAATCAAGGTTAATGGTAGATTAAGTAAAAGTAAAGTTTTTAAAAAATCATTGTTGGAATTCATATTTTTATATTAATACAAAACCCTTTATAATTTATAAGGCTTGATAATTTGTACGCTATAGCGTACAATATGATTATGAAAAGTTCAGTTAATTTTGATGAATATTTAATAGAAAAATTAAAAGACAAAGAATTCTCAAAAGAATTCATTAATGCAAGCTTGGAATCATATTTGGAAGACGGCAATGCTGAAGAATTCGTGAAATCTCTTGAATTTGTAATTAAAGCAAACGAGTCAATCTCAAAATTTGCGCGTGAAGCAGGACTTAATAGAGGCAATCTTTATGGGATATTTAACAATAAGAAAAAGCCTCAATTTGATACAATTATGACTATTTTGTCCAGGCTTGGTTTTAAGCTCAAAGTTGCATAAAGTTTTTCAGGAAACCATACCCCACTTTTCCGCTTTTTTCCGGGTGGAACTGGAACGCAAATATGTTTTTATGCTCCAGTGAGGCTACGAAATCAACGTTATAGCTGGCATATGCTGATACAATGCTTTTATCTTCCGGCACAACGTGGTAGGAATTCACAAAATAAACATAATCCTCAGTTAATACCGAGTTATTAGCGGTGGTTTGGAGTTTATTCCAGCCGATTTGCGGGACTTTGCCCTGAGTAAATCTTACACATTTGCCTTTAAATATACCTAGTCCTTTAATGCCCGGAGCTTCTTCGCTTTCTTCAAATAAAACCTGTATGCCCAGGCATATTCCAAGAAAGGGGATTCCTGACTTTATTTTTTCAACAAGGCAGGTGGATAAGTCTTTTTTATTGAGGGCTTCCATGAATTGTCCAAAATGCCCCTGACCGGGCAGTATTAGTTTTTCTGCGTTTATAATATCTTCTTTTTTGTCAGTTACTGTATATTCACAGTTCAAAACCTCAAGAATGTTAGTCACACTCTTTAAATTCCCGGCACCATAGTCAAGTATTGTGATAATTGCCATGGTGTAATTATATCAGAAAAGCTGCTGTTAAGCAGCTTTTCCCATTGCTTCATGAACATCGTGTTCAAGGTCTGCAGGTGAATTGTATTCGTCACTTGGCAGCATTTCGAGGATATCTCTCATTTTCATTGGCTGTCCTTTTTCGAATTCCACCTCCTCGTTGCCTACTTCATTTATAAGTTCTTGTTTTGACTTTGGAAAGTCCATTCCTTTAATAGCATGGGTTATTGCTGCAGCTCCGAAGGCGTGCCCTTTTCCGGGTCCTCTTCTTCCTTCCATAAAAATCTCCTTTTTGTTTTACTCATAAACTAAGAGTCATGTTAAACAAATCAAATAATGATACATTACCGATTTGTATTATTTTGCGGGCAGCAATAATAATAACCATTCCCGGCATTTATGCAGTTTTCAAACGATTTGCCCGGCCTCCCAAACAGAAACCTGAAGAATAGAAAATCTTTACTTGCTGTTTCACTCAGGGATTGTCCAATGCAGTCATATCTTTTGAGAGTTATATTGGCTTGAGTAATCAATTCCTGTGGGATTACAGGAATTTTGGGGTTTAAACATCCCAGTTGTTGATTTGTTTCAGAAAAGAGTGGATTTGTTATATCAAGACGTGCATTAACTCCTTCCACACTTTTATCAACATCTTCAATACTCCCATTTACTTCCTTTATGCTCTGGTTTACCGCAGGAAGTTGTTGGCTTACGCTTTGCAGGCTTGTAACAGTGTTGCCCAGCAGGCCGGGAGCCTGTTTAATGATTTTTTTTAAATCTTCTTGTGAAAGGAGTTCATTAATATTCTTTAAAGACTTTGGAGCGTATGAAATAGCTTCCTTAATATCTTTTTTAACTTCAGGGTTAGCTAAAATAGTCCTTAGTTCTTTTGTAATGTATGAAAGATCTTCAACTGATTCAGTTACATCTTCAGAAACTTTACCAAGTTCTTTTTTATTACCGCCTAAAATCGCTCTTGCTCCGCCTGTCAGGTAATTAAGGTTGGATATAAGCGCACCTAGCTCCCCTTTTTCCATTTCTTCGACCAGGTATTTATCCACCCTTTCATATACTGCTGTTCCATCAACAACATCTCCGTGAGCAATCATCTTTTCTGATGGTTTTTCAGGGTAAACGAGGTCAAAATACCTGTCTCCAAAAAAATCCTGAGATTTAAGTATTACTTGTGTGTTTGCTGGAAGTTTCAGGTTTTTATAATTTATTTCAACGCAGAAAAGAATGTATTTTTGGTCATTAGAAAGCTTTTTGCAGGTGGCTTTGCCGACTTTGTAACCCCTGTAATATACACCTACATCTCCGGCAAATTTTATAACAGGAGGAACTTCCCTGAATCTTACAGTTATTACTTTATCCGGCCGGAAAAACCAGCCGTTAAAGGCAAAATTTGTGGCAAGGTATGTTCCTTGTCCCACAAAGAACAGGGCAACTGCGATTAGTATTATTTTCCTCATTCCTGTATAAAAACAGAAAAGGTTTTTTACTTTAATTGCCAATTCAGGTTAATACAAAAGTATTATTATGCCGCTTCTTTTTTAGGAACCCATTTATCGCCTTGCTTTTCGTACTTGGTTTTAACGGCTGTCCATGCAACTTTATGAGAGACTACTTCTCTTGATTCATTTCCCCGTCTTTCTTTCGGGTCAGCATACTGTTCCCATGCATTATTAAATGCTTCCCTGTAGATATCCTGTGCGTCTTCAGGCAAGCGGTTTTTAACTGAATCGGGTAAGTCTTTATTCGTATTATAAGGCATTTGTTTTCCTCCTTTTTATATATTTTTTCACAGCATCTGCCCTCAATTCTAGATACTTAAGTTTAGTTTATGATTTTCTTTAAAAATTTTAGCAATTTTTTAAGCTTCTATGTTTTTATATAGGTAATATATACCTTATATTTTTATTATATCTATAGTAGCAGAAAAATTTTTAGCAAGACTTTAAGAGGAACGAGATATGTGTGCATTAAATTTTGACTCAACGACAATGCAAAACGCGATGGCAAGTATGATGAAAATGTTTACCGGAGGTAGCGCACCAGTTGCATCACAAGCCTCACAGCCTTCTTCATCTATTTTCCCCACATCGTCCTCATCGCCATACCCAGCCATATATGATTATCCAAATGCAGGGTCGGTGTTATCCTCGAATCATACTTTATACCCTTTTATATCTGATACTTACGGTATGATAGCAAAATACAGATCACCTGTTTATTCACAGCCTCTTTCAGTTTCATTAGGACAGAATTACAACCCCTATAACTCAATATCCAGCAGCAGCTATAATCCTCTGGATTGGACTTCAACTAATTCCTATTATACTAATGGCATTAATCCTATGTATGGTGGTGGTGTTAGCTCTATGGGAATGTATCCATCAATGGGTATGAATACCGGCATGATGGGCATGAACACAGGCATGATGGGAATGGGATCACCTATGATGGCTCAAAGCAGTGGAATGGGCATGATGGGAGCTCAAGGTAATTCCAGTATGATGCAAATGATGATGATGTTTTTTATGATGATAATGAGCATGTTTGGATCTTCGGACAGCACTCAGGCTGTTGAAGCTAGCTCATCCGGTAGTTCGCAAAATAGTGCAGCTAACGATACACCAATAAGTTTTTATACAACTTCTAACAGCGACGAAGCTAGTGAAGAAGCTCATGATACATCCAGCAGCAGTAACACTGTTGCTGAAAAACCATTTGTTTCCAACTGGGTTAACATTCCAGATGACGATGAAGATGATAAAGAAGTAGAAGAAGATGATGATGAAGAAACCAGCAATCAAGTAGAAAGTGATGATAAAGTAACAAGCGGCAGTGAGCTTCTACAAAATATTTACAACATTGTACTGAATATCTCAAATAATGCGGATAACAGTGCAGCTAAAGATACATCCAGTACTGTTTCGAGTACCCCAAAAACTGTTTCGCAAAGTGACGATGATGATGATAAATCCAGTACTGTTTCCAGTACTCCAAGTACTGTAACATCAAGCACCGTTTCGCAAAGTGACGATGATGATAAATCCAGCACGGAAGACAAAAGTACATCTAGCACTACATCCAGTATTTTACCCAGCAACATAACCAGTGGTATAGCATCTGTTATTGCATCCAGCATTGCACCTGCTGCTACTACAGCAAGTACAACATCCAGCACGACAGCAAGCACTATTTCGGATACCCAATCTGATGTGGTAACTAAAGGCAAAGGCCGTAAAAAATAATTTAAAGAAATGCCTGTAGGATCATAAAAAGTATCGACATTACCCTTACTCCGTTGGATACATTATTGTATTGCCTTAATTGAGCCTGGTCATCATAATATTCGTTGGAGTTTCTGGCATCTGCATATGCACAAAGGCGCTGAAGTCTTTCATCCATAGGATAACTGTCGGAAGATTGCTCAAAAACCTGATTTTCCAGCCTTGAGACTCTTGTATCCATGGGCTCTGTTATATAAACATTACCCAGCAGCTTTTTTTCAAGTTCATATAAGATTATTTTGTATTCTTCAGGACTTTGGGGACTTTGAGAAAACATTAAATTCGGCATTATGTCCGGTTGCGGGTAATCTTCAATTGGATCCGGTTTTACCCCAAGCACAGTATCTTTTAATTTATCCACCCGGTCACTTAAGGGAGCGTTTGTGACGCTTCCGAATACTCTTGTTTCCAGTCTGTTAAGTCTCTGATATATGTTTTCCTGCGAATAAGCTGCGCCCAGCACCCTGGTTTCCATTTCATCCACTACAGGATAACCAATATCAATACTTCCAGGCTCTGCCTGAACATTAAAACCGATAAACAGTAAAATAAAAACTATTAGAATTTTAAGTTTCATAATTGAACAGTTTACTTTTAATTACTCTTTTTTATATCCGCCGGGTTGATAATTGCTTTTACAGGTTCGCCTGTATCACGCTTTCTCCCTATAACAAGGTAAAACATTGTTTCAGGAAACTGGTCGAGCGTTGAAATATTTGGCAAACATTCAAGTTCTTTACCACCCGGGATTTGTTTTATGTTTGAAAAAAAATTATAATGAAATTTGTCATAAATTTCAAAGATTTCTATATTTGTCCAGCCAGTCTTATTCTGTGCAGCAATTTTTTCTTTTAAATCCTTCATCTGTTCCCTGGAAAAGTATGATTTATGAATAGGCCGCTTAATAAAAGGAAATTTAAAAAGTTTTTTATTGTTCACCTTCCTTACATAAGGTAAAACCTGCACTATTTCTTCGTTTATTCTTATATTTTTATCCAAGTGTATGTCAGAATAATCAAATTTGTTTGTATTAGCCTCAAATCCAAGAAAATAATTTCTGAGAACTACAGAATAATACAGGTTTAACTCATTCCATTTTAGGAGAGATTTAAAGCTTTGCATTATATTGAGTTTTATTTCAGGATGAAACACCAGGTTTCTTATTAAAACATAGGTTGGGTTGAGTTCGTTCATAGTAACGTCAGGGCGTTCCAGGAAATCTTTATCCTTGAATCTCACATCAAAATTTTTAATATCAGCTGTGTTAATTTTTGTTCTAAGTCCTGAAAAAAAAGATAAGACTTTATGGTAAAAGCGTTTCATTATTACTATCCTCAACATCACACTCGCCAATTATCTCAAACCAGAAAAATGAATGGGGCTGCATGGTAAAAATATATTTATTACCAGATATTTTAGGGAAAATACTCTGGTCAAAAATTTCTATTAAAACATTTCCATTATACTTTTCCAGGTCAACTTCCACAAACTCCGCTTTTTTTGAAAGATTTACAAGGCACAGGATTTTTTCACATTTATAACTCCTTACGTATGCAAGGACTCTGTGGTTTTTAGGGTTTAAAAACTCAATGTTACCTCTGCCAAAAGCCTTGTATTTTTTCCTGACTGCAATTATTTTTTTCATAAAATTCAAAAGAGAGGAAGGCTGTTCCAGTTGTCTTTCCACGTTTATGGCCTGATAACTGTATACAGAATCCATAATAGGAGGTAAGTATAGCTGGTGAGGAGAGCCCTGGGAAAATCCTGCATTTCTGTCCGGTGACCACTGCATAGGTGTTCTTACGCCGTTTCTGTCACCCAGATAAACATTATCTCCCATTCCGATTTCATCGCCATAGTATATAATTGGCGTGCCGGGAAAAGAAAAAAGAATTGAGTTAAGAACTTCTATGATTCTTCTGCTTTTATCAACAAGAGGTGCCAGTCGTCTGCGTATTCCGAGGTTAAGCTTCATTTTTGGGTGTTTTGCGTATTCACTGTACATGTAGTCACGCTCTTCATCAGTTACCATTTCCAGCGTAAGTTCGTCATGGTTTCTGAGAAATAAAGCCCACTGGCAGGATTCCGGTATTTGAGGAAGTTTTTCCATAATTTCCACAATAGGTTTTCTGGATTCCTTGCGCAGGGCAATAAATATTCTGGGCATCAGCGGGAAATTATAAGCCATGTGGCATTCATCACCATCGCCGAAATACTCCACAACATCTGCTGGCCACTGGTTGGCTTCCGCAAGAAATACTTTGTTTTGAAAATGGAGGTCTAGATATTTCCTCCAGTTTTTTATTACTCCGTGGGTTTCAGGAAGGTTTTCATTACACGTTCCATCTTTTACACAGAGATAAGGAATAGCATCAAGCCTGAAACCGTCAACCCCCATTTCTCCCCAGTGTTTTATTATAGTGTTTATTTTTTTGATTACTTTAGGATTGTTGTGGTTTAAGTCAGGCTGGGCTGAAAAAAACCTGTGCCAGTAGTATTTTTTAACATCAGGCTGCCAGGCCCAGTTGGAATTTTCGGTATCCTGGAAAATTATTCTGGTGTCATTAAACTTCTTATCATCGTCGCTCCAGATAAAGTAATCCCAGTACTTACTTTCAGGGCCATTCTTAATAGCGTCCTGGAACCAGTGATGCTGATCAGATACGTGGTTAACGACCAGCTCAATCATTACCCTGATGCCTCTCTTTTTGCATTCTCTTGTGAAGGCCTTAAAGTCTTTTAAAGAGCCATAATCTGGGTTTATATTAAAATAATCAGCAATATCATAACCGTCGTCTTTTAGAGGGGACACATAAAATGGCAAAACCCAGATGGTGTTTATGCCGAGGTCTTGCAGGTAGTCCAGCTTTTCAATCAGCCCCCGGAAATCCCCGATACCGTCCTT